>OIZX01001455.1_pt1 | contig 12202 bp, 11 predicted proteins | sample 1588621 | NCBI WGS metagenome assembly OIZX01 (sample SAMN03283276) | human gut metagenome | biome: human-associated habitat; material: feces | host: Homo sapiens | place: Peru | collected 2012
GTGTGTTATACCCATCACGACGGGGGGACGGGAGAAATCACGAACTGGCCGCAGCCAGTCCGTGATTTTGACCGGACCGAAAAAGAAGAACGTGAGGTGTCGGTATCGAGACCTCGCGAGCGCACTTTTTCAGAAAGTCGTGGTGGGTATTCTCCGCTCCCTCGTCCCCAAACGACGACGAAGGAGGAACAACGATGGCTTATGCCATTTTACGATTTGCCAAGCACAAGGGCGGCGCGTCCAAGGCGCTGAGCGCCCACCACGAGAGGACAAAAGAGATTTACGTCAGCAATCCGGATATCGACGCAGAACGCACGAAGCAGAATTTTCATCTGGTCACACCGCGTTGGAGCTACGAGCAGGAGATCCGACACCGCATCAGGATGGCGGGCTGCCGCGTGCGGAAGGACAGCGTGAAATTTGTGGACACGCTGGTGACGGTCAGCCCCGAATTTGCAGAGGCGCATGAAGCGGAAATGCCGGAATACCTCACGCGGGCATTCAATTTTCTAAAGGAGCGTATAGGCGAGGAGAATATCATTTCTGCCGTGGTACACATGGACGAGAAAACGCCGCACTTGCACCTGTGCTTCGTGCCGCTGACGAAGGATAACCGGCTGTCCGCAAAAGAAATTCTCGGCAACAAGAAAGCTATGGTCCGCTGGCAGGACGATTTTTACGCTTGCATGGTGGAGCGGTGGCCGGAGCTGGAGCGCGGCGCGCCCGCCGTTGAAACGAAGCGTAAGCACCTGACGCCTCAGTGGTACAAGAAAGTGACAGCGATGGACGCCAAGCTGGAGAAGCTGGAAACGGCCTTGAATGGTATCAATGTGCTGAACGCGGGTAAAAAGCGCGAGGAGGCCGTTGCGCTGCTGGCGCAGCTTTTGCCGGAGGTAGAGTCCTTCCAAGCAGAAATTCAGCGGATGCAGGAGGCCGTGTCGCAATCGCTCTCCATGCAGCGATGCAGCGCCGAGGAAAACGAAACGCTCAGGGACGAGCTGACCGCCGAGCGCCGGAAAAGCGCTGAGCAGCGCGCAAAGCTCGCGGTGCTGGAGGAGCGTCATAAGCAGGCAGCAAAGCTGCTGAGCAAAGTACCACCAGAGTTGCTGAATAGGCCGAGGAAAAAGAACAAAGAGTGTAGGGCACCTGAGTAAACACAGGATGTACAGCATGGCATGGCGTAAAAACTATACGGATCTTATATCATCCCACCTTGCAGCGCGGCAACTCTCGCGAGGAATATAAGTAATAGGCAGTTCCACAGAATGAGGGGCGGTAATCTCACCTTTTATCAAAGCGAGGAGAATATCAAAACAGGCTTGGGCCATGTCTTCCATTGGTAAGTATACCACAGAGAGTGGTGGGCAGGTATATTGCGCTTGCTCTTGATCACCATTGCCCAGACTGATCAATTCGAGCTCTTCGGGGATTTTAATGCCCTTCATATTGAAGTAGCGGAGGACGCCGACGGCTATGGCATCGGACGCACAAAATAGGCAGTCGGGGAGCGGGGCAGCGTTGCAAAGTTTTGCAGCAGCCTGAAAACCGCCTGCCATGGAATTTTCTGTCTCAAGGATGGAAGAAATCGTTAGGTCAGAGTTCCTTGCTTCATCCAAAAAGGATTGAGCGCGCACGTCCATACCTGGAAAAGCTGAGTAGGAAGTGATCATTGCAGTAACTTTGTGGCCAAGACGGGCAAATATGCGGGCGGGAATACTGCCCAAGTGGTAGTCATTTACATTAACAGTACAATGTCGCGCAGAATGTCGGTTATAGAGAACGATAGGAACAGGAAATTCCGTTTTTTCTAAAAATAGCATATCCGTCTGTGAAGCATTACAGATAATCACAGCATTGAACATAATTGAGCGTTTGAGCGGTGCCTGCTTGCTTAACTCATCATTTTGGTACAAAAAAAACGAAAATTCAACCTGTTGGTCAATACTGCGGATGGCATTTTGTAAGCCTCGCATAAAACGGACTGCCATAGAAAGACGGAAGTCATCTGCCCAGAAGACAGCGACAGAAATACTGCTGCTTTTTTTCTCACGCAGTTTTCTCGCCGAAGTGTTCGGCTGATAGCCGAGTTCCTTTGCGGCTTGCAACACATGACCCTGTGTTGCCTTGCTGATTTTTCGCTCATCTCCATCGCCACGTAAAACGATTGACGCTGTACTGACTGACGTATTAGACAACGCAGCAACCTCTTTTATTGTTGCCATTGTAGAAATCCTCACTTTGCAATAAAAACAACTTTACAATTACAGAAAATATATTATAGTTAGTATAACGTTCTACCATAACGTTATACTAACTTTCGGCGCAACGGGAAAATGACATAGAACGTAAAAAAATAGTAGTGATTCTCCATACCAATATATGACTTGTATTATACTGTTTTTCTATAAAATTGTCAACGCGGTTAGAAAAACGTTGAATCAACACGATGGAAAAGCAGTAAGGGTGAACGGGAATCACGGAAAGGGGCAAAATGAAAAGGGTCATTATTGGCGGCGGTCAGGGTTTTTGGGGAGACAGTAATGATGCTGCAATCCATATGGTGCGAACAGCACCGCTGAACTATATAGCTTGCGACTATTTGGCGGAGTTGACACTTTCAATTATGCAGCGACAAAAGCTGAAAAACCCGACAGCGGGCTATGCCAGAGATTTCATCGGTTTGATGAATGTGATTGCGGAGGAGGCTTACGAAAAGAAGGTAGGAGTGCTGACAAATGCTGGTGGCATGAATATCGAGGGCTGTGTTTCTGCACTTGAAAAGCTTGCTGCAGACAAGGGAATGTCTGGGTACAAGATTGGTTATGTGCTCGGCGACGATATCAAAGATCGAATTCCGTCGCTGTTGGCACAGGGTGTCAAGTTTGAGAATATGGATGGTGTGGGCGACTTTAAAGATATTCAGGACAAGATACTCAATGTCAATGTTTATCATGGACATGAGCCGATTTTAAAGTGCCTCGAAATGGGCGCTGATACCGTGATTACTGGCCGTTCGACGGATTCGGCACTGTTCCTTGCGCCGATTATGCACGAGCTTGGTTGGACAACTAGTGAATGGGATAAACTGGCTCGCGGTATCATGGTTGGACATCTGTTGGAATGTGGAGGTCAAGGGGCCGGAGGCAATTACCAATATGACTGGCGCAGTGTCCCACGCATGGATGAGTTGGGTTTTCCTATTGCAGAGATATCAGACGAGGAGTTCTTTATCACGAAAGCACCGGATTGTGGTGGTATCATTTGCCCACAATCTGTTAAGGAACAATTCCTTTATGAGGTTCATGATCCAGCAAACTACATCACGCCCGACGTAAATGTTGACATTAGCAGAGCGAAGATTGAAAGGGTTGGACAGGATCGCGTCCGTATCAGCGATATACACGGTAAACCGCGTCCGGATCAGCTAAAGCTATGTGTTGGATATCATGCCGGATGGAAGGTCGTGACTTATCTAAGCTTTGCATGGCCTGATGCCTACGAGAAAGCACAGTATGCCGCTGAGATACTGATGAAGAAGATGCAGCGCAAGAATATGAAGGTCGAGGATATCCATATCAGCTATGTTGGTTTGAACTCTCTGCATCTGGGTGTTGCCGATATGAGCCAGGCAAAGGACATCAATGAGGTCGTTCTTCGTATTGCAGTCCGTTCAGATGAGAAATCCGAGGTGGAAAAGCTGATTCCTGAGATATCTCCGCTCCAGCTCAACGGTCCTCCGGGTGCCAGCTTTTTTGGCGGGCGTGCTAAGGCACAGGAAGTTATTGGCCTATGGCCGACCTTTGTTCCGCGCGATGCTGTCAAGCTGACTTCTCACATTCTGGAGGTAAAGTGAAATGGCAGAGATTTATTTGAAGGAGATTGCACATGGCCGTTCCGGTGATAAGGGGGATACAAGCAACGTCTGCGTGTATGCTCGTGAGCCGAAATACTATGAGATCATCCGTCGTGAGGTTACAGTGGAAAGAGTACGCGAATACTTTGGAGATATGGTCAAAGGAGAGATCGTTCGTTACGAGGTTCCCTCATTGGAAGGCTTCAACTTCGTAATGAAGCATGCGCTCGGTGGTGGAGCTACGCTTTCGCTTCGGTTGGATACTCTCGGAAAATCGATGGGCTCTGCATTTATGCGGATGAAAATTCATGTTGAGGAGGGTGAGCTCTAATGCCGTCGCACACTGCTTTGGAGAACCTTACGGTCCTTGACCTGACGCGTGTGCTGGCCGGCCCGTTCTGCACGATGATGCTGGCAGATATGGGCGCTCATGTGATCAAGATAGAGATTCCAAGGGGTGGTGATGATACGCGCGCTTATCCGCCGTTCCGAATCAATCGGAACGGCGAGAAGGAGAGTATATATTTTGCCAATATCAATCGGAATAAAAGTGGCGTAACGCTTGATTTAAAGAGTGAAGAAGGAAAGAACCTCTTTCGTGAACTGGTCAAGAAAGCAGATATTGTTGTCGAAAACTATCGTCCCGGAGTGATGGACAAGCTTGGTCTCGGATATGATGAGCTGAAAAAAATCAACCCGCGCCTTATTTATGGCTCGGCCTCTGGGTTTGGAAATACCGGTCCCTATCGGCTGCGTCCCGGCTACGACATTCTCGCACAGGCGATGGGCGGTATGATGGCGATAACCGGTACTCCCGGCGGTCCGCCGACGCGCGTCGGCAGCGCAATCGGAGACATTCTCGGCGGCCTTCATCTTGCTATTGGATTGTTGGCCGCGGTCAATGCCAGAAATATCACAGGAGAAGGCCAGCGTGTGGACATTAGTCTGATGGATTCTGTTATTGCAGCGACGGAAAACACGGGAATCAAGTATCTCGAAACCGGGATGATTCCACCGCGTATGGGTAATCGCTATGCTGCGGTTTCTCCGTATGATGCCTTCCGCGTGAAGGACGGTGTTATTATCATTGCTGCTGGAAATCAGCACTTATACGAAAAATTGTGTACAGAGATTCTTCATCGGCCGGATATGATCACAGATGCCCGCTTTACGGATATGAGCGGAAGATTGGAGCATCAGGACGATATCAAGTCTGTGATTGAAGAGAGGCTGAAAGACGAAACGATGGATCAGGCAGTCGAGCTATTGCTATCTAAAGGTATTCCGGCCGGACCAATTTATGATATTTCACAGATCATGGCGGACCCGCAAACAAAAGACAGAGAAATGTTCATCGAAATGGAGCATCCGACGCTTGGGAATATTACAGTAAATGGCTGCGCAATCAAGCTGGGAGATACGCCTGCCTCTGTTCGCACGCCAGCACCTGCGTTAGGACAAGACAATGCAAAAATCCTCAGAGGGCTTTTGGGAATGAGTGATGAAGAGCTTTCTGATTACCAAAACAGAGGAATTTTGTAAAACTGCGTATGACGACGCTGCCAGTAACAAAAGATGAGGAGGTATATGATGCAACGAATCTTAGAAGGTTTCAAACCAGAAAAACTGTTCTATTACTTCGAGGAGATTTCAAGAATTCCACGCAACTCGCACGAAGAGAAGCAAATCAGTGATTATTTGATGAGGTTTGCGACGAACCATGGATGGGCGGCAAGACGCGACGCTGTGCTCAACACTGTAATTGACGTACCTGCATCTTCTGGCTATGAAGGCCGTCCGAAGGTAATCCTTCAGGGACATATGGATATGGTTTGCGTCAAGGAGCCCGATATTGAGCATGATTTCACAAAGGACGCAATTCCTTTGGCGTATGATAGCGATTGGATCTATGCCAAGGGCACTACATTGGGTGCGGACGATGGCAAAGCCATTGCATTGATTTTGGCGCTGCTGGACGATAAAACGCTCAAACACCCGCCCATCCAGGCTGTATTTACATCTAGCGAAGAGATTGGCTTATACGGCGCACAGAACATTGACGCGACCATGCTTGATGGCAAATACTTTATTGGACTGGATTACTCTTCGGATGAAAATGTGCTGGTTAGCTGCGCCGGCTCAAGTGAGCATATGATCTCTATTCCGGCGGAAAAAATGGCGGTAACTGATTCGAAAAAAAAGAAAGCGCTCAGTATTTCCTTGAATGGATTGACCAGTGGACATGGCGGCGGTGATATACATCGCTACCGCGCTAATGGTGTTCGCTTGATTTGCGAAATACTCTGCGCTCTTTGTGAGCAATTTCCCATTGAGCTGGCCGCCATCGCAGGAGGCTCAAAACCAAATGTGATCCCGGCGAATGGATGTGCAACGATTTTGTTCTCTGCGGCGGATGCACAGGCGGCGGAAATACGGCTTGAAAAGCTGTGTGGCACGTTAAAGACTGAGTACCAGCATACGGACCCCGAGTTGAATCTGGTATGGACTGAGATTGCGGTTCCCAATATGTGTTATTCAGAAAAGACACTCCAGTCACTATTAGACTGTGTGGATTTGCTTCCGCTTGGCCCGTTCAATTATCTGGATGCAGAGCATAAGTTCTGCAAAAGCTCGTGCAATATGGGCATGGTGTTTGAGGAGGCTGACTGCATCAAGATTAGTGAAATGGTGCGCGGCAACAGTAATTATCAGCACGCCCAGGTTATTCGTAGGATACGTCGAGCAGCAGACCGGTGCGGCGCTGCATATGAGCAGGAGAGCTATACGCCGGCATGGGAAATCAGGAATCATTCTCCGCTTGCACAGCAGATTTCCGATATTTGGGAGAAGGTCCGTGGTGTTAGACCTGAATTGAATATTATCCATGCAACGGTCGAAGGCGGTATCTTTATCGAAAAGATGGCTGCACTGGGGAAAGATATCGACGTTGTTAATATTGGCGTTAAGAACCCAAATGTACATACAACGAAGGAACGTATGAGCATTGCTTCTTTTATCAGCGCTTACGAATTGCTCCATACTGTGCTTGAAGAACTGAAATAATGTACCCTCCGTAATAAAAGAAAGATATAATTAGAAGGGAGAAATACTATGTCAAACAAGAAGCCCGCGAATAAAAGCTACCGTTTTTTGAATGCTGTCGAACGTGTAGGAAATAAATTGCCACACCCAATTGCGTTGTTTGGGCTGTTAGCGTTGTTCACGATTTTCCTCTCTGCGATTTTGTCTGCTGCTGGCGTTTCTGTTGTCGGTGAGGCGCTAGGAAGCGATGGTGTTTTCGTTGAAAAGACCTATACGGTCACGAGTCTACTCTCTCGTGAGGGATTGGCGTGGATTGTGACGAGTGTCGTTTCCAACTTTACAAGCTATGCACCGCTTGGTGTCGTACTGATTGCCATGGTCGGTATCGGTATGGCAGATGGTACGGGTTATTTGACCAGTGTGTTAAAAAAGGCCCTTTCTGTGATTCCGCAGAGAGCGATTGTCCCTATGCTGGTTTTTGTCGGCATTATGTCTAATATTGCCAGCGATGCCGGATATGTCATCGTGATCCCCATTGGCATGATGATTATGCACGCGTCCGGCAGGCATCCGTTAGCCGGCTTCGCGGCAACACTAGCTGGTGTTTCGGGCGGATATAGCGCCAATCTGATTGTTGCAACAGTTGATGCACAGCTTGCGGCTATTTCAACAGAGGCTGCCCGTATCGTAGATCCTAATTATGAAGTCAATTCGGCCTGTAACTGGTTCTTCTTGATAGCAGCGACTGTTCTGCTGACGGTCATTGGAACCTTAATCACGGAGAAAATTGTTGAGCCAAAGCTTGGTGAGTATACCGGTGACGTTGAAGTAGAAACGGATTTCAACACTCTCACCGAGACCGAAAGCAAAGCGCTCAAGCGTGCGAATCTTTCCCTGCTTATTTCTGTCATTGTTTTGGTTGTGCTGTGCATTCCGCAGAATTCTTTCCTGCGCGATGCTGGCACGGGCAGCCTGATTACCGGTCCCCTGCTTAAAGGCGTTTCCGCAATCATTTCGGTCATTTTCTTTATCGTCGGCACAACCTACGGCTACGGCAGCGGTATGTTCAAATCGCATAGAGATGTTTGCAAGCAGATGGGCGTCACAATGGCTACTATGGGAAGCTATCTTGCGTTGGCAGTCGTTGCTTCCCAGTTTATCAAATATTTTAACTATACCGGGATTGGCACAATGCTTTCCGTTGCGGGTGCGAACTGGCTCTCTCGTATCGATGTAAGTCCCATTATTCTGGTCCTTTGCTTCATCGCATTTTGCGCATTGATGAATCTTGTGATGGCCTCCGCAACGGCTAAGTGGACATTGCTTGCCCCTATTTTTATTCCTATGCTTATGAAGATTGGCATGTCTCCGGAATTGGTGCAAGCGGCTTACCGTATTGCAGACTCTTCTACCAACCCGATTAGTCCGGTTATGGCTTATTTGGCTGTTATGATTGCCTTTTGTCAGAAATATGAAAAGAACTCCGGCATTGGTACAGTTTGGTCTCTCATGCTGCCCTACTGCGCAACCTTCCTTGTGATGTGGGCGGTTCTCCTGATTGTATTTATGCTTACTGGCATTCCTCTTGGGCCTGGTGTGGTGTACTATCTTAGCTAATCTCTAAATATTCTTAATACAAAAATGCAGATGGGAGTCTATTTCGTGACTCCCATCTGCATTTAATTGCATGCATAGAAGCAGGTAGTAATCTCCGTACTTGCTATATGTAATTTCCATTGTGTGACAGTCTTTTCTTGAGCCTTGATTTTACCCTTATTTGTACCCTTTATAGCGTTAGCTCTTATAAAACAACCGGACTGACTGGTACCATGTTTTACAGTTTCAGAACTGTTTATCACGAAATTTGATGAAATTAGTTGCAGAAAATGATTTTTCTTGAATTCGAGTCCTGTACCGCGCACCAGAAAAAACCTTGAAGCTTCAGTGGCTTCAAGGTTTTTTGTTGCCCTGAAACCCTGCTTAGCCTTATTTTTTAGCCTTATTGTCCCTCAAGCATCCGAAACGCTCTTGATAAACTGCTCCATACGGGCAGTACTGTCCTGCTTCATCTGCTTCGTAACGTGTCCGTAAACATCTAATGTAAACGCTGCGGTGGCGTGACCAAGATTTTCCTGCACGGTCTTAATGTCGTCGCCGCTCTTGATAGAGGCAACGGCGAAAGTATGACGCAGATCGTGGAAGCGTGTGGCCGGTGCGCCGATGTTTCGGACAATTGCGCATAGTGTAGGCGTTTGCGAACATAAGGAAGGGCCAGAGAGAAACTGGTTTACATTACGGCTGCGCAATACTACACAGGTAAGGTTAGGTGTAGTATTGCGTAGTCGTGGGTCGACAATACTATGCAGACTACAGCTCTGCAGGGTTGCCTGCTTTGTTGATGCGCCAGATGAGTGTACGTTCTAACAAGTGAAAGCCCCGGATCCGCTCGGCAGTAAGAAGAATATAAAAAAGAACTTGCCAAAATACATCAGACATATTATACTCTAGACCAAACAAACAATCGATACAGGAAAGAAGGCAGAGTATGAAAAAAGCGGTTGGGGGAAAAACGCGCGTCGATCTTGCAGTCGATCAGATCATTCAGGTCATTTTGGACCGCGATATGAAGGCCGGTGACAAGCTGCCGAACGAGTATGATCTGGCGCGCGAGCTGGGCGTGGGCCGCAGCACGCTGCGCGAGGCGATTAAGCGCCTTGTTGCCCGCAATATTTTAACGGCGCGGCAGGGCGCGGGCACGTTTGTCTCGGAGAAGAACGGCGTGCCGGAAGACCCGCTCGGACTGACGTTTATGATGGAAGAGGGCTCGGAGAATCTCGCGCTCGACCTGCAGGATATTCGATTGATGCTTGAGCCGGAGACCTGCGCGATCGTTGCGCGCGGCGCAACGCCCGAGCAGATCGACCAGATGCAGGCATACTGCGATGAGGCGACGCGCCTGATCGAAGCGGAGGAGGATTATTCCGCCGCCGACGCAAAGTTCCACCAGTATCTTGCCGAATGCAGCGGAAACCATGTGCTGCCCAATCTCATCCCGATCATCGCCTCGGCGATCGGCGTTGTGATCACGGTGACGAACGATGAGCACCGCTCCCAGAGCGGCATGGAACACCAGCGTATCGTCGACGCCATCCGCCGCCATGACCCGGAGGGGGCAAAGTACAGCATGATCGCGCACCTGAACACCAGCCGCAATTCCATGGTTCATTCTCGGGATAACTGCGCGGCGAAGCGCTGAAAGCGCACCACACCTTGAGTCATCACACAACTAACGCAGAGAGATTCCGTATGCCTAACGAAATTTCTGTGCGTTTTTACAAAATAACTAAAAAAAGCGCAAAGAAATCAGACGAAATGCAGAAAACATTGTGAACTAAATATCAACTATTGACGAACAGAGTTGTCTGATGTATTCTGAATTTGCAAAATACATCAGACAACAGCACAAAGCCATCCACCAACCAATCAAAAGAAGAGGAGAAAGATCATGAGGGTATCGGTCATGCGTTCTTCCGCAGCTTTGACCTCTCCCAGCCGGTAGGCGACATCCATCAGATCCATGGCGAGGGCATCGGTCAGCGCGAGGTCATGATGACCCTGTCGGACAAGGATGAGGCGTCCCGCCTGATCTGCGGCCTTACATGGGGCGGCGAGGGCGCATGGACCAGCTGGCCTCCGCACCAGCACAAAAAGGATCTTGAAGAGGTCTACTGCTACTTCGGTATGCCGCTGCCGCACTTCGGCTTCCACATCAGCTATCTCAGGAGCGGCGAGGTCGAGGATATCGTGACCCACACCGTTCACTCCGGCACGATGGTGGAGGCTCCCGTGGGCGATCACCCGACGGTCGCGAGCCCTGGCACGCGCAACGCCTATCTGTGGGTGCTTGCTGCGCACAGTCATTCCAGCTGCAGCTATAACCGCGCTGTGCTGGATCCTGCGCTGGAAAACTTCAATTCCGCGCGCTGATTTTGAGAAAAATGAGCATTCGTATGACGAATTTATTTGATTTGACCGGCAGTCGTGCCATCGTGACCGGCGGTACCCGCGGTCTCGGCCACAGCATGGCGGAGGGACTGATGGAAGCGGGTGCTTCCGTCGTTATCTTCGGATCGAGCGATAAGGTTGAAAAGGTTGCGGCGGATTTCCGTGCCCACGCCTCCGACTATCTCAACGGTGCGGTCATCCCCGTTGACGGCGGCTATCTTGTCAAGTAAAGGCGGGGGGAAGCAATGGCAAAATATCTTGTTTGTGTCAGCGATGAGCGCCATGCGAGCTATGAGATCGAGCGCGCCATTCTGGAAAAGGCCGGTGCAGAGCTGAAGCTCTGCCACTGCGAAAGCGCTGCGGATATCGCCGCACAGTGTGCGGATGCGGACGCCGTACTGCTTGACCTTGCACCTATGACCGCCGAGGCGGTTGCAGGGTTGAGAAAATGCAAGGTCATCAGCCGCTACGGTGTCGGTTTTGAGAATGTCGATCTGGATGCGGCGACCGCCGCAGGCATTCAGGTCACCAATGTTCCCGATTACTGCATGGAGGATGTTTCCGACCATGCGTTGGCGCTGATGCTTTCCTGTCTGCGTCATATCCCACTGCGCGACCGCGAGGTCCGCGAGGGGAAATGGAACATTCAGGCAGACAGCTTCCGGCTGAAGGGCAAAACGCTCGGTGTCATCGGCGCAGGCCGCATCGCGCGCGCGCTGATCCGCAAGGTCAGCGGCTTCGGTTTTGCCGAGGTCGTGGCATACGATCCCTATATCAGCGCTGAGCAGTTGGCTGAGATCGGCGTGCGCAAGGTGGAAAAGGAGGAGCTGTTCCGCATTTCCGATATCATCTCCCTCCATCTGCACGCCAATGCTGAGACAAACGGCATGATCTGCAAGGAGACGCTTGCACTGATGAAGCCGACGGCGATCCTCATCAACGTCAGCCGCGGTTCGCTCGTCAAGGACGAGGATCTGCTCGACGCGCTGCGCGGACACCGCATTCTTGCGGCGGGGCTTGATACGCATAATCACGAACCGCTCGGCGCGCAGTCGCCCTTCTGCCAGCTTGACAATGTTGTGCTGACCGATCATACGGCCTACTCTACGGCGGAGGGCGTAACGGAGCTCAAGACCAAGGCGGCGCAGAACGTTGCGGACGTACTGGAAGGGAGAACTCCTCGCTATCCGGTCAATCACCTGTAATTATTCCACTTGTTTGCCCGAAAAGGGCGGGAGGTAAAAAATATGACAGCATTAGAAAGACTCTATAACGCGGCAGTGGTGCCCGTCGTCGTGCTCG
>OIZX01001458.1_pt1 | contig 12185 bp, 9 predicted proteins | sample 1588621 | NCBI WGS metagenome assembly OIZX01 (sample SAMN03283276) | human gut metagenome | biome: human-associated habitat; material: feces | host: Homo sapiens | place: Peru | collected 2012
TGATTTTCCATTCTATTATGATGATAAAGCAGTTAAAGATACAGAGAAGAAGCTCTATGGCAAGAGAGCCAGTCATGTGATGAAGACTGATATTAAGGAAATGGACAATGGCTATGAGCTGGTTGTAGATCTTCCTGGATTTACCAAGGATGAGATTAAAGCTTCTCTGGAGAATGGTTATCTGACCATCAGCGCAGAGAAAGGCCTTGATAAAGATGAGAAAGAGAAAGAATCCGGACGTTATATCCGCAGGGAGCGCTACGCAGGTGCCTGCAGCCGAAGCTTTTATGTAGGCGAGGATATTTTGCAGGAGGATGTTAAGGCCGAATTTAAGCATGGTATTCTGAAACTGTTCGTTCCGAAGAAAGAAGCGAAACCAGCAGTGGAAGAGAAGAAACATATTGCCATTGAAGGCTAATGATTTTTCCTTTCGTCGGGAAGTCTGCCCCGGGAGAAAAGGTGAAATAAGTGAATAGCTTGGAAGGTGCCGCGGGATCGTTGAAAAATGATTCCACGGCATCTTTTTTTGCGGGAAAAGTTTGGGAAACGACAGTTTGTCATCTTGACAATACATGCTGATTTAGCTATAATGATGAAACTGTGAATATCCTAGTGAATTTGTACCCTTTTGAGTGATTAAGTGTCCGCATTAGCGGACATGTCCGTTTAGAGCGAATTTGAAATATTTTGCAGTCTTTAAGGGGAATTTTCCGGGAGAAGCAGCATATAAGAAGTGTATGACCCGGGGCGATGGACGCCGCCGGAATGAAAGGGAGTAAGGCTAAAATGGAAGAAAAGAAGAACTTACTGACTTATGCAGGTTTAAAAGCTCTTGAAGATGAGCTGCATGATCTGAAGGTAAACAGACGTAAAGAAGTTGCCGGTAAGATCAAAGAAGCAAGAGAACAGGGCGACCTTTCAGAGAATGCAGAATACGATGCAGCAAAAGATGAGCAGAGAGATATCGAAGCACGTATCGAAGAAATCGAAAAAATTCTGAAAAATGCGGAAGTAGTTGTAGAAGATGAAGTAGATCTGGACAAGATCAGCGTTGGATGCAGCGTCAAGATTTACGATGAAGAATATGAAGAAGAAATGGAATACAAAATTGTAGGATCTTCCGAGGCAAACAGCCTGAAAGGAAAGATTTCAAATGAATCACCGGTAGGTCATGCACTGCTGGGACATAAAGTAGGCGATGAAGTAACTGTAGAGACTCAGGCAGGAGAAATCCATTATAAAGTACTGAGCATCCACAGATCTAATTAAGGAGTGACAACAGTGGGAGAACAGAAGAATCAAAAGACACAGGACGTAAATCAGCTGCTGAAAATCCGCCGCGATAAGCTTGCAGAACTGCAGGCAGACGGAAAAGACCCGTTTCAGATCACAAAATTTGATGTGACACATCACAGCCAGGAAGTCAAAGATCAGTTTGAGGATCTGGAAGGAAAGAGTGTAGTGCTCGCAGGACGTATGATGTCCAAGCGAGTAATGGGAAAAGCATCTTTCTGCAATATCCAGGATCTGCAGGGCAATATCCAGTCTTATGTGGCAAGAGACAGCATCGGTGAGGAAGAATACAAAGCTTTCAAAAAAATGGACATCGGAGATATCGTAGGTCTGGAAGGTGAAGTATTTAAAACAAAGACCGGCGAAATTTCCATTCATGCATCCAAGGTAACTCTGCTTTCCAAGAGTCTTCAGATTCTTCCGGAAAAATTTCATGGTCTGACCAATACCGACATCCGTTATCGTCAGCGTTATGTCGATCTGATCATGAACGCAGACGTAAAAGACACCTTTATCAAACGTTCCAGGATCATCAGTGCAGTACGTCAGTATCTGAACGGACAGGGATTCCTGGAAGTTGAAACACCGATGCTGGTATCCAATGCCGGCGGTGCAGCAGCAAGACCGTTCGAAACACATTTCAATGCACTGAACGAAGACCTGAAGCTGCGTATTTCCCTGGAACTGTATCTGAAGAGACTGATCGTCGGAGGCATGGAGCGTGTTTACGAGATCGGCCGTGTATTCCGTAACGAGGGACTGGATACACGTCATAATCCAGAGTTTACACTGATGGAGCTTTATCAGGCATACACCGATTACCACGGCATGATGGATCTGACTGAGAATATGTATCGCTATGTTGCACAGACTGTTCTTGGCACAACCACCATTTCCTACAACGGTATCGAGATGGATCTGGGCAAACCGTTTGAACGTATCACAATGGTAGATGCTGTTAAGAAATATTCCGGTGTAGACTGGAACGAAATCAAAGACCTTGAAGCTGCCCGTGCAGCCGCAAGAGAACATCACATCGAATATGAAGAACGTCACAAAAAAGGCGATATCCTTAACCTGTTCTTTGAAGAATTTGTAGAAGAACATCTGATTCAGCCGACGTTCGTTATGGATCATCCGGTTGAGATTTCACCGCTGACCAAGAAAAAACCGGAAAATCCGGAATATGTAGAACGTTTTGAATTCTTCATGAACGGCTGGGAAATGGCAAATGCTTACTCCGAGCTGAACGACCCGATCGACCAGCGCGAGCGTTTCAAGGCTCAGGAGGAGCTGCTGGCGCAGGCAGATTTTGTCATGCTGGCTGTGAATCTGAATCCGTCGACGAAGCACCTGCTGAATGCGGCGGCCTTTGCACAGATCAAGCCGGGTGCGTGCCTGATTAATATCAGTCGCGGTGCTGTTGTTGACACAGAGGCGATGTATGAGGCGCTTAAGAGCGGCAGGCTGGCCTATGCAGCGATGGATGTTACCGAACCTGAGCCGCTGCCGGGCGAGCATAAGCTGCTGACGCTGCCGAACGTGACGGTGACGCCGCATATGGCCAGCGCGACGACAGAGACGCGTGATGCGATGGCGATGCTGACGGTGGAGAACATCGTGGCAGCGCTGGAGGGCAGGGCAATGCCTGCGGAGGTAAAAACAAAATAGAAGGTCAGAAGGGTGAGTTTGATGAAACAAAAGCTGTGTCTGCACGGTCTGGAAGTTAAGCATCAGGCACAGCTTTTGAATCTTGTCAAAAGACTGCTGCCGGGTGCGACCGTAAAATATAAGACTAAAGAAAAATATTTTAAAGATAATGATATGTATAAATGTCGCGTGGCTCGCTTCAGCCAGGCGGCTGCGCCGTATTTACGCGTGCAGTGTGCCTGGGGAGTGCTGCTTGTTTGCGATAAGCTGCTGCCGGTAGCGGATATTACGCTGGAGTTCGATGCCAGGGTGCCGGAGGCTGTGGCCGAGGCGGAGCATCTTGTGCAGCGCTTTTTGTCGTCGCGCCTAAGGTTTGTACTGGAGGAGTCGTCGCTGTCGCTGCGCATTGACCAGCTACGCGGCTGCTTTGACCAGAAGGAGCTGGCCGCCTACGATGAGGAGGCGGCTCAAAGCCTGCTGTACTGCCATCTGCCGTGGCAGGTGTATTACGTGAACAAGCTGTGGGCAGAGGTGCTGGCGAAGGGCGCAGAAAGGCCGCTCATGCGTCAGCTGCGCGTAAAGCTGCGCCGTCTGCGTTCGCTTTTGACCTTTTGCAAGCCGCTGCTGCCGGAGCAGGAGGCGACGGAGTGGCAGCGCGTGCTCAAGGAGCACACGAACCTTTTGGGCGATGTACGCGAGTGCGATGTGCTGCTCATGACCTGCGCGAAGCTGCGTGATGCTCAGGGAGCGCAGGCTGCGGAGCAGCTGACAGCTATTTTGCAGAAGCGCCGCGTGAGCGCTGCGAACAAGGCGCTCAAGGGGCAGAAGCTCAACAAGCAGACGCTGGAGCTGGCAAAGCTTTTGCTGTGGCTTTACAGCGCCGAGCTGACGGAGAGCAACGAGCAGACGCTGGATAAATTTTTGCAGCAGCGCTTTGGCAGCTGGTATAACAAAATTATCGCGCTGCCGGAAAAATATCCTGACCTGCACGATATGGAGCAGATGCACCGCGTCCGCATCAAGCTGAAGCGCTTCCGCTATGCGCTGCAGAGCATTCCCGAGGTGGGGGCAGAGCCGAAGCTTTTGCGCGGCCTGAAATATATGCAGGATATGCTGGGACTTTTGCATGATAATTATATCAATAACAAGCTTATTGAAGCGATTGTGGCGAAGTACCCCAAAATCAGCGAGCTGCGCTACGAAAGCGCCATGTTCACCGGCTGGGAGCAGGCGAAGGCTGATGCAGCGCTGGAGATTTTGCCGCAGCAGTGGGAGACCTTTGAAGAGCTTTTGCACGATTGGAAGGCGAAACGCTTATAAGGATGATACGGAGCAGTACAGCAATGTGCTGCTCTTTTTCTATGCAAAAAATGTATTTTGCATTATGGAGCAATTTTTGCTACAATATAATTTTAGAATAGATTTATGTTTTAGGAGTGCATTATGCAGTTAGTAGTAGATAAAATTGCCAAGGCCTTTGGCATTCACGAAATTTTTAAAGATGTAAGCTTTATGATTGAGCAGGGCGAGCACGTCGGTCTGGTCGGCGTCAACGGCAGCGGCAAGACGACGATGCTGCGCTGTCTGCTGAACCCGGAATGGATTGACAGCGGCTCTATCAAGTTCGAGCCCGGCATCAGCGTGGGCTATGTACAGCAGGGCTTTACGGAGATTCACGGCACTATCTGGCAGTTTATGCTGGAGGCCTGCCCGGAGATTACCAGCCTGCGGGCGAAGCTGGCAGAGCTGGAGGCAGAGTCTGCCAAGCTGACAGGCGAGGCGCTGGATTCGTGCCTTGAGGAATATGGCCGCGTGCTGAAGCGCTATGAATTTATTGACGGCTATAATTTTGAGAACCGCATCAAGCGTGTGCTCATCGGCCTTGGTTATACCGAGAGCTGGTGGCAGGAGAATGCGGCGACGCTGAGCGGTGGACAGAAAACACGTCTGATGCTGGCGGCGGCGCTGGTGCGTAACCCTGACTTTATGATTCTGGACGAACCGACGAACCATCTGGATATCGTGATGACAGAATGGCTGGAGAAATATCTGCAGGAGTTCAAGGGCGGTCTTTTAGTAGTCAGCCATGACCGTGCCTTTCTCGATAATGTCGCTGTGCGTATTCTGGAGATGGAGGGCGGCAAGCTGCAGTCCTTCAAGGGAAACTACAGCCGCTATCTGGAGCAAAAGGCGATTCAGACGGCGACGCTCGAGGCTGCCTATAATGCGCAGCAGGATTATATCGCGCGTACCGAGGCCTACATCCGCCGCTTTAAGGCAGGCATCAAGAGCAAGATGGCGCGTGGCCGTCAGTCGCAGCTCGACCGTATGGAGCGCATGGACGCGCCTGTGCAGCATGAGGAGTTCTCGCTGCGCCTGCCGCCTGCTGCCGAATGTGCAGAGCGCGTGCTGATTATGGAGGATTTGACCATCGGCTATGGCGAGAGGGTGCTGGCGAAGGGCATCAACCTCACGCTGCGCCGTGGCGAGAAGGCGGCGCTCTTAGGCGCGAACGGCACAGGCAAGACAACGCTTTTGCGCACTATCTTGGGCGAGATTCCTCCGCTTAAGGGCAAGGCGAAGATTGGCAACCGCGTGCAGATTGGTTATTTCAGCCAGAGCTATGAGCGTCTTGATGTGAATCAGACGCTGCTGGAGAATTTTGTTATCGAGTATGGCTTTACGGAGGAGCATACGCGCTCGATGCTGGGAGGCATGCTGTTCCACGGTGACGATGTGTTTAAGAAGATTGGCGAGCTCAGCGGTGGTCAGAAGGCGCGCTTGGTGCTGCTGAAGCTGGTGCTGGACGGCGCAAACTGTCTGGTGCTTGACGAGCCGACGAACCATCTGGATATTATGGCACGCGAGACGGTGGAGGCGGCGCTGGAGGCCTTTGACGGCACGGTGCTCGTAGTCAGCCATGACCGTTACTTTGTCAATGAGGTTGCTGACCGTATTTGGGAGATTGAAGACCTTGAGGTCAAGGACTACAAGGGTAATTACGACTTTTATCTGGAGGAGAAGCGCAAAAAGGCGCAGGCGTTTGCCGAAGCACAGGCTGAGGCGGAGAAGGCTGCTGCCTATGCGCAGGCACAGGCGAAGAAGCAGCAGAGCGCCGGCGGCGAGACGACAGGCGAGAAGAAGCATGAGGACAAGAAGCGCCGCTATAGTCCGGAGGAGGCAGCTAGGCTGCTGCCGAAGGTGGAGCTTTCTATCCGTGAGCAGGAGGCGATGATGGGACTGCTGGAGAAGCAGATGGCCGACCCTGCTAATCACGCCAACCCGGAGCACAGTGCGGCGATGGCTGCCGAGCATGATGCTTATGAGGCCAAGATTGCTGAGCTGATGGAAAAATGGGAGGCACTCATGGAGGCAGCGGAGGAAGCATGATGGACGATAAAAAATATATGCAGCTGGCGCTGGCGGAGGCACGCAAGGCGGCAGAGCTGGGCGAGATTCCTATCGGCGCTGTGCTTGTCGAGATGGCGACAGGCGAGGTTATCTCCGCGGCACACAATATGCGCGAGAGCTGGCATGATGCGACCGCGCATGCCGAGGTCATCGTTATTCGTGAGGCCTGCGCAAAATTAGCGCGCTGGCGTTTGAGCGGCTGTGCCCTTTATGTTACGGTTGAGCCCTGCCCGATGTGCAGCGGCGCGATTGTCAACGGACGCGTAGACCGCGTTGTTTATGGCTGTCCTGATGTGAAGGCTGGTGGCGCGGAGTCTATCTTTAATATCATCACCAATCCGAATCTCAATCATTGCGCTGAGGTTGTCAGCGGCGTGTGCGAGGAGGAGTGTGCGCAGGTCATGAAGGAGTTTTTCCAGCGTCGGCGCAGAGAAAATAAGCAGCGTAAGCAAAATCTGCAAGATTAGTCTTGCCAGAGAAGTGTTTTTTCGATATAATAATACTGTTATATAATTCATTGGAGACGTAGCGAAGTGGTCATAACGCGGCTGACTCGAAATCAGTTTGCCGTTTGCTCGGCACGTGGGTTCGAATCCCACCGTCTCCGCCAGACAATGCTTGCCGCAGTCATTTTGGCTGCGGCTTTTATTATGTAACAAAGTTAGCATTTTACTAGGCTTTGCTGGGAAAATAGTGTAAAATAATGTTTTTTGTTTGCAAAGGAAGCATGAAACTGTTAAAATTACTAGCAAATGCTTAAAAATGGGGGGAGTATTATGCATAATAAAAAGATAATTGAAATTTTAAATGATGGACGCATTCATCTGTCCTGTGAGCTGTTTCCGCCGAAGCAGGGCGCAGAGCTGCAGAACAGTCTGGAGATTGTCAACAGGATTGCCGCAGTCAAGCCGTCCTATATGAGCGTCACCTATGGTGCAGGCGGCAGCACCGTCGGCTATTCTGCGGCCTTGGCGAAGGAGGTGCAGGATAACGGCCTGCCGGCGCTGGCGCATCTGACCTGCGTGAAGGCAGACGAGGTGAAAATCACCGAGGTGCTGCAGCAGCTGCAGGGCCATGGCGTGAATAATATTCTCGCGCTGCGCGGCGATATTCCAGCTGATATGCAGGGCGACCATCAGGGCAGCTTTGCTCATGCCAGCGATTTGATGCGCTTTGTCAAGGAGCAGGGCGATTTTTGCGTGGGCGGCGCTGCTTATCCCGAGGGACATCCTGAATCCGGCTCGCTGGAGCAGGATATTGAAAACACCAAGTATAAGGTGGAGGCAGGCGTGGACTTTCTCGTGACGCAGATGTTCTTCGATAACACGATTCTGTATAATTATATGTTCCGTCTGCTGCGTGCAGGCATCAATGTGCCTGTCGTGCCGGGCATTATGCCGGTGACGAATGCCAAGCAGATTATCCGCATCTGCCAGCTCAGCGGCACGAAGCTGCCGCCACAGTTTCGCGCGATGGTGGAGAAGTTTGCGGATAAGCCGGAGGCGCTTAAGCAGGCAGGTATCGCCTATGCAACAGGCCAGATTATCGACCTGATTTCCAACGGCTTTGACAATGTACATATCTATACGATGAATAAGCCGGAAATTTTTAAGGGGATTATGGATAATTTGTCGGAGATTGTAAATTAATGGAATACAATAGAAAAGAAGCCTTGCGCTATTTAGGCGCAAAGCAGGATGATGCGGCAGCAGGCGTGCTGGTAGATGTGGCGTATCTGAAGCTGCGTAACGAGGTGCAGGCGCGTTATGTGCTGCGCAAGCACGGCGTGAGCGTGGATGCGGAGGGCGTGACGCTCGACGTAGGCGTGCGCTTCACCTCGCGCGATTTGGCAGCACATCTCAAGGGCTGCGACAAGGTGCTGCTTTTAGGCGCAACGCTGGGCAGCAGGGTGGACGTGGCGATACGCCGTCTGGCTTTGGGCAGCGTGGCGGAGGGAGCAGCGGCGCAGGCTGTGGCGGCGGCGCTCATTGAGAGCTATTGCGACAGCGTGCAGGCGGAGGCGGAGACGGATGGCTTGGCACAGCGTCCACGCTTTTCCCCTGGCTATGGCGACTGGCGGCTGGAGGAGCAGAAGCAGCTATTTGCCGTGCTGGACTGCGCCAAGCGCATCGGACTCACGCTGACGGACGGAATGATGATGGCACCGTCGAAGTCGGTGACGGCGATTATCGGCCTGTCGGAAAATGTTGAGTGCGTGTGGAATAAATGTATGACCTGCAAGAATATAAACTGTCCCTACAGGGACGCTGAATAGTGTCTGCGCTGCTTTTTTGCGTGCAGGCGAAATAGAGATATTGATTTGAGGAGATTGACTTTAATGACTTTTAAGGAATTATTAGGTAAGCAAATGCTATTTTTTGACGGTGCCACCGGTACCCAGCTGCAGGCACGCGGCCTGCAGCCCGGTGAGCTGCCGGAAAGCTGGAACTTTACTCACCCTGATATTGTCGAGGCTGTGCATCGCAGTTATCTGGATGTCGGCTCGAATATCGTAAAGTCCAACACCTTTGGTGCAAATCCGCTAAAGCTGGCAGGCAGCGGTCTTGACTGCAAGCAGACGATTGAGGCTGCGGTGGCGATTGCCAAGAAGGCCTGCGGCGGACGTGAAAATAAATTTGTGGCGCTGAACCTTGGGCCTACGGGTAAGCTGCTGCAGCCCTATGGCGACCTGCCCTTTGAAAAGGCAGTGGCAGCGTATGGCGAGATGGTGCGCTATGGCGCGGTTGCCGGAGCAGATTTAATCCTCATCGAAACGATGAGCGATACCTATGAGATTAAGGCTGCTGTGCTGGCAGCTAAGGAAAACAGTGACCTGCCTGTCTGCGTCACCATGACCTTTGACGAGGACGGCAAGCTGCTGACGGGCGCGACTGTTGAGGCAGCGGCGCTGATGTGCGAGGGCCTTGGCGTCGATGCCATCGGCTTCAACTGCGGTCTGGGGCCGGTGCAGGTGGGCAAGCTGTTTCCGCAGATGCTCAAGGCTGTCAGCCTGCCCTTGATTATCAATCCGAACGCCGGCCTGCCTGTGCAGCGCGACGGCAAGACCTGTTTCGACGTAGGGGCGGAGGAATATGCTGAGCTGATGTATGAGCTGGCGCAGCAGGGCGCAAGCATCGTCGGCGGCTGCTGCGGCACGACGCCGGAGCATATCGCGCAGATGATTGCCAAATGCAAGAGCCTGCAGCCGGGCGGCACGCGTGAGTGCAGCCTGACGGCTATATCCTCCTACGGCAAGGCGCTTCACCTTGGCGAAGGACCGATTATCATTGGCGAGCGCATCAATCCGACCGGCAAAAAGCGACTGAAGGAAGCTTTGGTAAATAATGACCTTGATTATGTCTGCCGCCTTGGTCTGGAGCAGATTGGCGTGGGGGCGCAGGTGCTGGACGTGAATGTCGGCACGCCGGGCATTGATGAGCCGGCGCTGATTGCGCAGGCTGTACCGGCGCTGCAGGCGATTACGGATACACCGCTACAGATTGATACCTCCAATTACGAGGCAATGGAGCGTGCTTTGCGCCTGTATAACGGCAAGCCGATGCTGAATTCCGTCAACGGCAAGGAGGACAGCCTTGCGCATGTGCTGCCGCTGGCGAAAAAATATGGCGCTGTACTTGTGGCGCTGTGCCTTGACGACGAGGGCATTCCGGCGACGGCAGCAGGACGTATTGCTGTGGCAGATAAGATTATTGCGCGCGCAGCAGAGTATGGCATTGAGAGCCGCAACATCGTTGTCGACTCGCTGGCGCTGACGATTTCTACGGGCGCGGAGAATGCGGCGATTGCCTGCGAGGTTATCCGCACGATGAAGGCGCGTGGCATCAACACGGTTATGGGCGTGTCGAATATTTCTTTCGGTCTGCCGGGACGCGACGCTGTTAACAGCACCTTCTTCTCGATGGCGTTGGCGGCAGGTCTGTCCTGCGGCATTATCAATCCGCAGAGCAAGGCTATGATGGATGCTTATTATGGCTTCCGTGCGCTTGCAGGCTATGACGAGGGCTGTAAGGAATATGTGCAGCATTATGCAGATGCGCCGAAGGCTGCGGCGACTGTTGTCAGCGAGCTGGGCCTGTATGACGCGATTGTCAAGGGCTTGCAGGGGCCTGCGCGTCAGGCTGCTGCCAAGGCGCTCGAGAGAGAAAAGCCATTGGACGTTATCAACAAGTACATGATTCCGGCGCTCGACTTCGTGGGCCAGGGCTTTGAGAAGAAAACGCTGTTTTTGCCGCAGCTGCTCATGAGCGCGGATGCAGCGAAGGCGGCCTTTGAGGTTATCCGCGAGGCTGTGGGCGTAGGCGAAACGCAGGGCGAGACAGTGCTGATTGCGACTGTGCATGGCGATATTCACGATATCGGCAAAAATATCGTGAAGGTGCTGCTGGAGAATTATGGCTACCGTGTTATCGACTTAGGCAAGGACGTGCCGGTGGAGACTGTGGTGCAGGCGGCGAAGGAGACGCAGGCGAAGGTTGTCGGCCTGTCTGCCTTGATGACGACGACTGTGGGCGCTATGGAGGACACGATTGCTGAGCTGCATAAGGAGTGCGATTGCAGGATTGTTGTCGGCGGCGCGGTGCTGACGCAGGAATACGCAGATGAGATTGGCGCAGAGCATTATGCACCGAACGCTGTCAGCGCAGTGAACTATGTCAACGAAATTTTAGGCAAGTAAAACTTTATATATTTTTTCATGCTGAGACTGAAGACGGTCTCAGCATTTTTGATTATGCGGCTTCATTCCCCAAAAGACGATATTCATGACGACGACAATTAGCAGAACAGCTGTCATGAACAGCCAAAAATCTTTAGCAAGTCCCAGCATCTCGCCGGAGCCAAAGAGCGTCAGCCAAATTTCTTTTAAGTACATCATTGTAAGTACACCTCCTTAGAGCAGCTCGCCATAATGGCGGACGTAGGCTTTTTTCAAGCTGGTTGCCAGCGCCATATACAGCAGGATACAGGGAATCAGATAAGCAAAATAGCTTGCAGGCAGTGCGACGAAGCCAAGCGCTGCGCCTAAGCCTGTAAAGGGAATCGCGGTTAATACGGCGATGCCTGCCATGGTCAGCAGCGTTACCGGAGCGGAGGCTCGGCTTTGGAGGAAGGGCAGCTTCGGTGTGCGGATCATGTGAATAACCAGCGTTTGGCTCCACATGGATTCGACAAACCAGCCTGCTTGGAAGAGACCGATATATTGTGCCTGCATGGTTAAAAGTTCTGTGCCGCTGTAGTATGTCGGCAGATCGTTGAACAGCACACCGTTGGATACGAACATGGGACAGAAGACGAAGTACATGAAAATGTAGGTGGTGAAATCAAAGATAGAGCTTGTCGGCCCAATCCAGATCATGAAGCTGCCGACGCTGGAGGCGTCCCACTTGCGCGGCTTGGCGATAAATTCCTCGTCCACATTATCCCAGGGAATCGCGGTGCAGGACAGGTCATAAATCAGGTTTAGGAAAATCAGATGCACGCTCATCATAGGCAGGAAGGGCAGCAGCGCGGAGGCGGCTAGTACGGAGAACATGTTGCCGAAGTTGGAGGAGGCAGTCATCTTGATATATTTAATCATGTTGGCGTAGGTCTTGCGTCCCTCGATAATGCCCTGCTCCAAAACCAGCAAATCCTTTTCCAGCAGGATAATATCGGCAGACTCCTTCGCTACGTCTACAGCAGTGTCGACAGAAATGCCTATGTCAGCAGCCTTCATAGCGGCAGCGTCATTGATGCCGTCGCCCATAAAGCCGACTGTGTGACCGTTGGTACGCAGCACTGAAACTACGCGTGCCTTCTGATCAGGCGTAAGC
>OIZX01001459.1_pt1 | contig 12184 bp, 11 predicted proteins | sample 1588621 | NCBI WGS metagenome assembly OIZX01 (sample SAMN03283276) | human gut metagenome | biome: human-associated habitat; material: feces | host: Homo sapiens | place: Peru | collected 2012
GGGAACGGGCTATCGGGCGCGCACGCGCTTTGCGAAGTTCTTCAATCTGCCGGAGCTGATGAACGTATTCCGTGAGGTCGCGGACATCAAGACGGCGGATCAGCTTCATCTCCCGACGCCCGATGTGAAGTATGAAACGGTCGTGGTCAGGCCCACCGCGCAACAGGAGGAAATGGTGCAGACACTCTCTGAACGCGCAGCAGCAGTCCATAACAAGCAGGTCGATCCCACGGTGGACAACATGCTCAAGATCACCAGCGATGGGCGAAAGCTCGGCCTCGATCAGCGTCTCATCAATCCGCTACTGCCGGATGATCCGGCCAGCAAGGTCAACGCCTGTGTCGGCAACATCCTGCGCATCTGGGAGGCTGGTCAGGAAGATAAGCTGACCCAGCTCGTCTTCTGTGATATTTCCACGCCCAAGGGCACGGGAGCAGTAACTGCTACGCAGAGCGGATGCGAACCCTTTCTTGCCGATGATACCCCGCAGGAGAACACCTTCAACGTCTATGATGACATTCGGGAAAAGCTCGTCGCCCACGGTGTGCCTGCCGGGCAGATTGCGTTCATCCATGAAGCCAACACGGAGGTCAAGAAGAAGGAGCTGTTCGCGAAGGTGCGCTCCGGTCAGGTGCGTGTGCTCATGGGAAGCACTGCCAAGATGGGAGCAGGGACCAACGTTCGTGCGACTCGTTTGTAACTGAAAAGGTTACGCTCAAGTCAAAATTCTGCAAGATTGAAAGGAGCTTGGAAATTGATTTGAAGAACTGATATTCCAACAGGTGGAATGAGGGGGCAACGCCCTGAAACGCCTGCCTTGATACTGCGGTGTGCGGCAAGGTTTGCAGAAATTGAGTCGTGCAAAGCCCGCTGAAGTCGGCGGAAGTCTGCCCCAACAGGCAGTCATGTGCTGTGGAAAGTGTCCCAGAGGTGGGATATGCAGATGATACGCCGGAGGTCTATAAAATCCCTATGGTGAGGATGTCATCCATGACCGACGAAGTCCGAGTGTTAGGGTCTATAGCGTGATATGGCAGAAATGTCATCGTCGTAAATGTACGGCGTGCGTGAGGTTGAGTAAAAATGGACGTTATGAAAAACCTTGGAGTGTTACAGGCACTTCCAAGCGCACAGGCTCATAGGACAGCCTAAGGGGATTATGCACAGATAGGAATATCGGAACGAGGAAAGGTCGGAACGCTGAGTGTCTGCACACGATGAAGCGGTGGTTACGAAAAATCGAGCAGTGAAACAAGTAACCTTTATCCCGACTGAGAGCGGCGGCAAGACTGATGAAGCTCCCGTAACAGGGGCGGAAGAATAGCCGCCAGTCATTTGCAAAACAAATATTCTAAAAAGCAATATATCAAAGGTTCGAGTAAGACTAAAAAAGGCGAAAGCCGACTTTGACAGGACGAAAACTGCTCAAACGCCAAAAGCTGAGGAACAACGAATATTATGATATGCAGTCAGTATTCGACGAACTGTATGAAAATAGTCTTGCGAAATGTGAATTTAAGAATCTTATCAGCATCATCACGGCTGAAGAAAATATCAGGTTAGCTTATAGAAATCTAAAAAAGAATGCTGGAAGCAGAACGCCCGGTACGGATGGGAAAACCATCGCAGACCTTGCAAAAATGAGTGAGCCGGAACTGATTGGTTTTGTACAGCAAAAATTCAACTGGTATCAGCCCCAGTCTGTCAGACGAAAAGAGATTCCCAAGGGTAATGGCAAAACCAGACCACTTGGGATTCCCACCATCATGGACAGATTGATACAGCAATGTGTCCTGCAAGTGATGGAGCCAATTTGTGAAGCAAAATTTTGTGAAACAAGCAATGGCTTCCGTCCCAACAGGGGCGTTGAAAATGCGCTGGCGCAGGCGGAAAAACATATGCAGAAAAGCAACCTTCATATTGTAATTGACATTGATATCAAGGGCTTCTTTGACAATGTAAATCATGGAAAGCTGCTGCGCCAAATCTGGGCAATGGGAATCCATGACAAAAAGCTGCTGAGCATCATATCCGCTATGCTGAAAGCAGAGGTCGCTGGTATCGGTTTTCCTGAAAAAGGGACACCGCAGGGTGGAATCCTTTCCCCGCTGTTATCCAACATTGTTCTGAATGAACTGGACTGGTGGATTACCAGTCAATGGGTTGGAATGCCTACAAGACATGAATACAGCGGAAAAATTCATGAAAACGGCACCAAAGACCAATCGAAAAAGTATAGGGAGCTCAGAAAAACCAATCTGAAAGAGTGCTATATCGTTAGATATGCTGATGATTTCAAAATCTTTTGCAGAAAGCACAGCGATGCGGTGAAGCTGTTTGAAGCGACAAGAGCATGGCTGAAAGAGCGCCTGGGGCTGGACATCAGCCCGGAAAAGTCCAAGATTGTGAATCTGAAACATGCATATTCCGATTTTCTGGGATTCAGAATCAAGGTTCATAAAGGCAAGAGAAATCAATATGTGGTCATATCACATATTGCACCCAAAGCATTGGACAGGATAAAGGAGACTGCGAAAAAGAAAGTCAAGGCAATCCAGCACTCATCCGGTGAAATGGAAGAATTCAAGGCTGTAAGCGACTACAACAGTTTTGTCATGGGTATCCACAACTACTACCGCATGGCAACTGCTGCGTCCCCGGACATACAGCGATTAGCATTTGAAATTAAGATTTCTATAAAAAACAGGCTGCAAGAGCGAGTAAGGCGACGAAGCAATCAAACAATTCCTGAATATGCCAAACGGTATGCAAGGAGCAGGGAAATACGCTTTATCGACAAGAACATCCTGCTTCCAATTGGTTATATCCAGCACCATCCGCCAATTCATAAAAAGAAGTCGGTGAATAAATACACCGCTGCTGGACGAGCGGAAATACACAAGAATCTGGAGTGTGTAGACATGTCAATCCTGCACAGTCTCATGAAAAACCCCATTACGAGCGCCACGGTGGAGTATAACGATAACCGTATATCCCTCTATGTGGCGCAGCAAGGGAAATGTGCCATTACGAAAAAGCAGCTGTCCCTTGAAGAAATCCATTGCCACCACAAAAAGCCTAAGTCGCTGGGCGGTGGGGACAATTACGCGAACCTGATTATTCTGCATGAACGGATTCACAGACTGATTCACGCAACGCAAAAAGGTACTATTTCTGCAATCATGCAGACCGTACAGCTAAACAAACAGCAGCTTGATAAGCTGAATAAGCTCAGAAAGTTAGCTGGAATCGAGGCAATTACGTTAGAGCAGCAAGACACCTGCTGCTGATTAGAATAACAATTTGTAAATGATGGAAAGCCGTGTGAGTGGAAACGCTCATGCACGGTTTGGAGTGGGGGAAAATCCGGAGGTGAGTTCGCCAAAGGATTACCTATCACTATAGGACAGGCTGATTGCGCTGCATGATCTCGACTGTCCGTGGCGCCCCGGCGATTTGGAACAGCGGGCTGGGCGCATTGTGCGTCAGGGCAATATGAATCCGGAGGTATCCATTTTCCGCTATGTCACAGAGGCAACGTTTGATGCGTACCTCTGGCAAACTGTTGAGAATAAGCAGAAGTTCATCTCTCAGATTATGACCAGCAAAAGCCCTGTTCGTTCCTGCGAGGACATGGATGAAACGGCGCTCTCCTATGCGGAAATCAAGGCGCTGTGTGCCGGCGACCCGCGAATCAGAGAGAAGATGGATCTGGATGTGGATGTGGCGCGTCTGAAGCTGATGAAGGCCGACCACCAGAGCAAGCAGTTCAGGCTGGAAGATCAGCTGCTCAAATACTTTCCGCAGGAGGTTGAGCGGGATACGCAGCTCATCGCTGGATTCCAAAGGGATTTTGCCACCATTGAGGCGCATCCGCTCCCGCAGGAGGATTTCGTGGGCATGACTGTGGGCGACAAGCTGATCATGGACAAGGAAGAAGCGGGCAAAGCCATCCTCGCAGCCTGCAAGGATGCCGCCAAGAGCGCACCGGTCGAGTTTGGCTCCTATCGCGGACTGCCCATGCGCGTACAGTTTGATGCCTTCATCAACAAATTCGTGCTCACGCTGCACGGTGCTGTTTCGCATCCGATGGAGGTTGGCAACGATGCGCGAGGCAACATCACACGTCTTGATAACGCCATCGCGCAGATTCCCAAGCGGCTGGCAGCTACAACAGAGCACCTTGCGACCGTCCGGCAGCAGATTGATGCAGCCAGAGCCGAAGCTGGGAAACCCTTCCCGCAGGAAGCGGAGCTGCGAACCAAAGGCGCACGGCTGGCTGAGCTGGACGCGGCGCTGAATATGGACAGAGATCCCGGTGCCAAGCAAAAAGACATGTCGTATTCTGAAAAAGACCTCTAAACGGATATTAGCTTTGATCAAAAATCGGCTATTCTGTAACAGCAGGATGAGTTATGCTACTGAATATGACAATGAAACATGAGCATCTCCTCAAAAGCTAAGGAAGAGTAAAGTAACGCAGAGTCAGGATAGATATATCGAGAACTTTTTGATATAATTATCCATATTGTTTTAAGGCAATCCCGCACAAAGAAAGAACAGCCAAAAGGTCGAAAAAGAGGTATAATAAAGAGGTGAAGAAGCAATTGACGATGAGCCTGATCAGCGACGAGCTGGGACAGGCATCAACGAAGAAGAAAGAGTTTCTGGGAATCATGGAGAAACTGATTCCGTGGTCGGAATGGGTCGGGATTGTGCAGCCGCACTATTACAAAGGAGAGCGCGGCAATAAGCCCTACGACTTGGAATTGATGCCCCGGATATATGTGCTGCAGCATCTCTATAACCTCGCGGATGACGCGGTGCGCAATGAAATCATCGACAGCCGTGCGTTCTCGCAGTTCTGCGGCGTGGACTCCAGCAATCAGGTGCCGGATGGCGATACCATCGGGCGTTTTCGGCATATCCTCGAACGGAATCAGCTTGGCGAAGCGTTTTTCACGAATGTGGTCGAAAGTTTGCAGAAGTGCAATCTGATGCTGAAAAAGGGAACAATTGTGGATTCGACGCTGATAGCCGCGCCTTCATCGACGAAAAACAAGGAAAAGCAGCGTGATCCGGAAGCTCATTCCGTCAAAAAGGGCAACCAGTGGTACTTCGACTACAAGGAGCACATCGGCGTGGATGCGGACAGCGGACTGGTTCACACGGTGGAAACAGTAACTCATGAACTTCGAGTGCATTAAGGAGTGATATCATGCAGCGCATTGCAGAGTTGGTCCAGCAGGTAGTGAATATGCCTAGTACAAGCATCGAAAACAATGGCCAGGTGATTCTAGCAGGAACTATACCTGGAACCAAGCCAGTTCAATATCGCTATGAATTCTTTAAGCCATTGACGGATGAAGAAATCAAAAGTGTAAGTGACAGTTCGCGCAGACCTTTTCCCAAACAGCTTGCGCAACTTTACAAGATCACAAATGGTGCAAATCTCTTTGGTCGTTTTATTCGTATTAACGGTATACCAGCATGGGGAGCGGACTACAAGCAACCTTGTTCTCTTATCTTTGAAGATGGTCATCGGACAGTGCTTTGTCCAAAATCCAGGCTTTTCTTTGCCTCCTACTATACTCAGCCACAGATTCAGGTTTTTTTTGATACAAAAGAACCTGAAGATGCAATGCGTGTGTATGCAGCAAGATATGGCAGCAACAAAATCTTTGCAGAGTGGCCATCTCTCGAAGAGTGGCTGTACAGCGAACATCAAAAATACTTGGACAAACTTCAAAATGGAGACTATCAATTAGTCGATGTAGTAGAGGGGGTCCTCACAGACATTACGTTCAATGTCGATTGAGTAACCGCTCAATAATCCCGTGTGCTGACAACTTTCTCTAAACATGCGATACTTATCCATAGTACTTGAAAAACTGGAATCCAGAAAACAAGTAAGATTGTGACCCTAATCAGCTTGTACTAACCGAACAATGCCCCATCTCCGTATGGCCGGAAGAAATGTTTGCTTTCGCAGTCTGTTCTGATAAAGCAGCTTTCTCCATCGAAGTTCATGAGTTCTGCGAACTACTTATGGAATGTCCTAACAGATCAATCTGTGTCTTTCCCAATGGTACAGATCATGTAGATACTACTGCTGATGCATTGCTTGCAGATATCGAAGAAGAACTAGATTTGCTAGAATAACCTAAGTTTGTTGTAGAGATCAAAAATGTTAAGCGGCTGAGCAATACCCGGCAACTTCGAGACTTTGCAAGAATTGCAAGTGAGAACCAATACCGGAAAATTCTCATTACTCGAACAAATACTGTACTGTCAAATCCGCTAAAAGAAGCTGGGTGGGAGCTTATTAAGATTTTGTAACAGGAGGATAGTATGGACAAGCATTTTGTTCTCTCCAAGATCAAGGATTACGAGGCTCATTTGGATAATGTTGCTCCCCTGATGGAATCCGATGATCAGTTGATTATGAATGAGTTAATTCGCGAAATTAACAATACCTGTCATGTAAAGATTCGTGGGTTCTCAGATTTGTGTGATTCATACATCAAAGGTGCTGGCTCGATTATTGCAAAGCACATCAATTGCTTTCATTCGCATCTCATACGTTCTGCCTTGGTTTTCCATTTGGTCGGAAGCAAAAAGCATGAATGCGGGCGAGTAAATGGTTGCGAACAAATCATCTGGAATTTGTATAATGAGTACCGTAATTCAGTGACTTTTGTGGACAATTCCATCATGATGGAGTATGACTCTGCATTTGCTCAGTTGAAATCTAAGAAGTTGCTTGATCAGTTAGTTTCATTAGCACAAGATCCATACCTTTTTTCATTTTTTCCTCAGACGATGAAAATGCTTGCTCGCTGGAGAGATCCATCAATGGAAAAGGTTATCATGGGTTATTTCGCAAATCCAGGGCTTGTCAAAACTCAAATTGCTATGTCTCTTGGCCGCAGTGCTGATGATGCTTCTATCCTGCAACGTGAATATAGCAGGTGGGATTCACACGGACAATACACAGTCATTATATGTCTTCGCTACTATCCTTCAATACAAGTTCTTGATAAGCTAACGCAATTTGAAGCACTTACTGTTGAAGATATGGAGAAGAGTCTTTCAAAATGTTGCACACGCAACGATCGAATATGGATTAAAGATGTATATTCGGATCGGCTATTTACCATTCACAAGAGTATCACTGAAATAAAAAAGCAACTTGATATTCTCTAATTACTCAAAATTGGCGGGACTTCTTTTCGAAGCTCCGCCTTTTCTATGCCAAAAAAACAAGAAAGGACGTGACAAAATGATCACTCGCATTTTCGGCGCCGTCACTGGCGGTCGCCTCAATCTTCGCGCGGGGGCAATGTGATTGTACACTGACTGCATTTCTCACGACTTCACAACCGCAGTGCCCATGCTGCATTCATAGGGTTTGGGAAATGTGTTTCCAACAAGCTAATCGTCATTTTTAGCAAAATGACCCTGCTTGCTGCTTTACTTATCAATACAAAAATGGAGACCGTCCTGATGAGAGGCGGCCTCCTTGCATTTTCAGGGGATGATTCTTTTTCAATTAGTCGGCATAGGCGTAGGGAATATGGTTTCGCTGCGCGTACCGTTCGGCGTAGGAATTGCGGAAAACGGTCAGCGTGAGGTTGGGGCATTTGTCGAAAGCGCCAACGCCAATTTCCGTTACGGAAGCGGGGAGAAGGACGGAACGCAGGATGCTGCACTCGGAAAAAGCAATGTCCTCGATTTCTGTGACGGAGTCGGGAATGACAATGGAGACAAGCGATGTGCAGCGCTGAAATGCGCCTGTTTCAATTTCCGTCACAGAAGCAGGAATCAGAATGTCGGAAAGAGAAGTGCAGTCTGAGAACAGATAGTCGCTGATTTCTGTAAGGGAATTTGGAAGCACAACCGTAGTCAGAGCGCGGCACTCGGCGAAGGCTCCCTCCTCGATTTCTGTGACGGAATCGGGAATGACGATGGAAGACAGCGCGGTGCAGTAGTTGAAAGCGCATGAACCAATTTCGTCAACAGAGGAGGGGATGGAAACCTCAACGAGGGCGGAGCAATCGCTGAAAGCATAATCGTCAATCTCTGTAACGGAAGCGGGCAGAGAAATACTTGTCAAAAAGGAGCAGCTGTCAAAGGCGCGCTCGCCAACAGCCGATGTTCCTTGCGGAACGGCGTAGCTGGAAGCAGCCTTTCCCCGCGGATAGGCAACGAGCGCATCGTCCTTTTTACGGAACAAAACGCCGTCCAATGTATAAAAAGACGGATGCTCCGGGGCGACGGAAATGGTTTGCAGCAGCGGACAGCAGCCGAAGGGGTTATGGTCGAGGTCGACAACAGAATTGGGAAGGGTTACGGCGGTCAGGGAGAGGGAAAAAGAGATGGTGTCAATGCTTGTGACGCGATGACCGTCCAGCGTGTCCGGAATCACGATTTCCGCGTCGTCGCTTAGGCAGTAGAGAAGCTCTGCGGAACCGTCCTCAAGCAGGACGTACTGATAATCCCCGGAGGTGAGGATGGTCTGCTTTTTCTTGCCGCCATCTGCAAAAGCGGCGCTTGTCAGAAAGACGAGGAGAAGCGCGGATGCCAGTAAAAACGCTGAGAAACGCTTGCGTGTCATAAAATCGACCTCCTTTTCTTTATTCACTATACACGAAATGGCGACTCGTGTCAATGAAAAATCCCCCTCACCAGTTGCGCAAAGGCAGAAAAAATGGTATAATCAGCTTGAATATCTGGCAAAAAGATGGACAGAAATGGCGAAAGGGTGGACATGATGAAGGTATTGGTGACGGGCGCGGACGGAATGCTGGGGCGCGACGTGATGCGTGCACTGCGCGAGAAGCATGTGAATGCGCGCGGCGTGGATGTGGCGGATTTCGATGTGACGGACGGCGCGGCAGTGCACGAATGGGTGACGGCGGAGCAGCCGGATGCCATCATCCACTTGGCGGCGTATACTGACCTGCTCAAAGCGGAAACAGAACCCGCAAAGTGCATCGACGTGAACGCGATGGGCACGCTGAACATGGTTCGTGCGGCGCTGGCGATCGGGGCGAAGCTGATGCTGATGTCCTCGTCGGAGGTGTTTGGCGCTGCGCCGGACGTTATCCACGGAACGAGAGACAAGACGTGCGCCGCGAACGTTTACGGATTGTCGAAGGTGCAGGCGGAAGAAGCTGTGCGCGCGCTGATGACGCGGTCCTTCATCGTCCGCACGGGCTGCTTGTTTTCCGCCGCGCCGAAGGGGGAAATCTGCGGCATTCTGGCGGCGGCGCAGGATCATCAGAAGCTGACGATTTCGGATGACCTGATGGCTTGCCCGACGTACACGCTTGACCTTGCCCGTGCGATGGTCAGCCTGATTCAGACGGAGAAATTCGGCATTTACCACCTTATCAACGAGGGCGAATGCAACCTTGCGACGCTGGCGATGGCGACACTGGGGATGGTAGGCAGCCGCTGCCGGGTACAGCCGGTGAACGGCTATCGCGGCTCGGTGGGCATTCACCACCCGTCGAGCGTGCGCCTGCAGAGCGACGCCGAACCGCACCTGCCGAGGTGGGAGGACGCGCTGAATCGGTGCCTGGATGAGATTCGGAGCGAGGTTCGGTAATATAAAAGGGAGGTCAGCCCGTGCGGGGAGACCTCCTTTTTGCGTGGGGTGGATTAGTTGTTCAACCAGTCGTTGGCGTCCGTGAAAGTATAGGAAATATTGTTAGATTTAGCATAATCCGCAGCATAGGAGTTTCGAGTAACAGTGAGGGTCAAGGCGGTACAGTCCTTAAATGCATTTTCACCAATAAAGGTGACGCTGCTGGGGATAGTAAGACTGGTCAGTGATGTGCAATTTTGAAATGCACATTCACCAATGGAAGTAGCATTGCCGGGAATGTTTACACTGTTCAAATTTTCACAATCAGTAAATGTGCCGGCTTCAATAGCGGTGATGCTCTCTGGAAGCGTAATACTGGCTAAGGAACTGCTATTGGCAAAGGCATAGGCACCAATACTTGTAACGCTGTCAGGAACAGCAACCCGGCTGAGGTGCGCGGTATTAGCAAAAGCATAGCTGTTAATCGAATTGATGCCGTTGGGAACCTCGTAACTGATAGAATAACGAGAAGAATCATTGTAATTGCAAGGGAAAGCGATTAAACTCTTTTCTACTTTATTGAAAAGCACACCGTCAATATCAGCAAAAATGCTATGCGTGGGGGAAACGGTGAAGGACTTCATAGCAGAATTTCCAATAAAAGCATCACAGGCAATTGCAGCAACGCTGTCGGGGATGTTAATGTTCTCAACACTCTGAATGTTGAAAGCGTGTTCACTGATAGCAAGTGTACCATCTGGAATTGCATAGGAAGTGCCCGACCTAAGTGAGTATGACAATAGACAATGATCTTCCTTGCTGAAAAGTACACCATCAATTGATTCGAGGGTAGGATGGTTGGAAGCGACGATGCAAGTGACATAGTGACCGTTAATGAAGTCAAATTCTGAAGAAGAAAGCTGATAATCAGCGGGGATGGAAAGCTCATACCAAATCATAGTAGAATCACTGCGTACAGCAGAAGAAATACTGGGAAGCATCGTGATGGGCATTGTAATGAGCATGGGACTATCATAATGGATATAAAAAGCGTTAGAATCGAGCCAAGGAATATAACCTGTAATGGTTATATTCTGCAATTTGTTAGTACTGAAAGCAAATTCATCGATTTCTTGCACACTGCTTGGAAGCGAGATGCTTTGTAGGCCTGTTCCAGCAAAAGCGGAGCTGCCAATACAGACAACTTGACTTGGAAGGTTAATACTGCACAGGCGCCAGCAGTTGGCAAAAGCGCTTGATTTAATGAAACTTAAACTTTCCGGCAGAGTAACATTGGTGAGCGCACTGCAGTTATTGAAGGCGTAGGAACCAATCGAAGTGACACCTTCAGGAATGGTGATATCGCGCAGATTTGGACATTCGGCAAAAGTGTAATCATCAATGGAAGTAATGCCGTTAGGAAGACTGACTGACTCCAAATGATAACAGTCGAAAAAGGCAGCAACGGATATGGTAGTAACGCTATCTGCAATATCAACGCTTCTCAACTGATCACAGTTTCGGAAGGCTTCTTTTCCGATAGAAGTGATGCCATCAGGGATTGTGAGAGAAGAAAAATACTCATCTCGAAAAGCGTATTCACCGATGGATGTTACCTTTTTGCCATCGATAACATCCGGAATCGTATAGCTTTTACCAGTAAAGTTGAAGGATCTTCTGCGACCGGCGATTTCGATAGTGCCATCGGACAGCAGACGACACTTTAAGTCACCGACGTTAAAGACATCCGTATCTTCAGCGAACACGGCAGGCAGACTGCTCAATGTCAGCAAAAGAACCAGCAGAAGAGAAAGAAGAGACTTACTACGCATGAGAAACGACCTCCTTTGCTTCCATTATACACCATTGAGAAAGAATGTCAATGCCAGAATGAGGCAAAAACAAGAAAAATCCCGTTCGGATTTTCGCACATACATCCGAACGAGATTCTATTCCTAAATAATGCACTCACACCGCCGCCGGCATTCCGTGCTTCACGCGGTCATGTTCCTCAGCGCGCTTGGCGTTGTTGAAGCGGTCGAGCGTGCCCACCAGATAGCCTGTGATGCGGCGAATCCGCTGGAACGGCACGTTGCCGAAATCATAGGACAGTTCCACTTCGTCGCCATCCACCGCAATGTCCATCGAAAGCGGCTCACGGTTGTACTTCTGGCGCGCATGATCCACATAGGCGTCAATTTCCGCCTGAGACAGGGTTCCCTTCGTCACGTTCACTTGGCAGCACATAGGTATTTCTCCTCTCTATGGTACTCGCTGGAAAATCAGCAAGCCCTAAATCTTGTGGTTGCACGGCGCTATCACGCCATATGGAGCACAAGATATTGTTTCGACGTCTGCTATTATAGCACGAAATGCGGGATTTGCAAGGGGAACACGCAACAAAATTTCAGATGCGGATTCTGCCCCGCAGACAGGCATTTTCTCTGCACCCCGCACGAAAGGCAATGCGAACACCATTGCCACACGCGGCGTTTTCTGCTATACTGGAGGATGCAGAAACAGCGAAGGGAGATGGCGGACATGCGCCCGGTATACGACATGCTGACGGCGGTCTCGGCGCGCAGGAGCGGG
>OIZX01001460.1_pt1 | contig 12172 bp, 11 predicted proteins | sample 1588621 | NCBI WGS metagenome assembly OIZX01 (sample SAMN03283276) | human gut metagenome | biome: human-associated habitat; material: feces | host: Homo sapiens | place: Peru | collected 2012
GCCTTTTGTCCCACGGGACCATGCTGGTCTCCGCGCTTACCTGCCAGATCATCAGTAATGTTCCTGCCGCCATTCTGCTCAGCCGCTTCACGCAGGATGCCTGCGGGCTTCTGGTTGGCGTCAATGTGGGCGGCGCAGGAACGCTGGTGGCTTCTCTGGCAAGCCTTATTACCTTTCGGGAATATACTCACCATGTTCCTAATGGTGGAAAACAGTTCCTTTTTCTTTTTTCTGGGATCAGCTTTGCCTTTTTGACGATTCTTTTGGCTGCCATGTCCTTCCTGAACGGATGAGTCTTTATTGCCAGCATCTTTGGGAAAAATCCTTAAATAATTGTGTTGACGTAAGCTGTATGTCGATTAATGACCCGTTCTAACGCACTTTCGTTTTCGCACTTCGCTTCTTTAAGGCTTCCTGTTCATCCACAGCTTCGCCCTCTTTCGGATATCCATTTAACGACCCGTCATCTTTAATATTGTGGAACACGGTCATTTGGTTTCATAATTTTTCTTTTTTGCAGACGCCGCTTTTACTGCGCTCCAGCAGCGTCATGCCCCATTTTTGCTCCAGATCGGCGAGCATCTTTGATGGAGGACTGCACATAATCTATCTCCCATGCTGTGCGCATCCAACGCTCCCGATGCTGTACCATGCGTTCCCTCTTTCATGGGCCGCGACGATTTTGCTGGTGAACCTCGGCAGCTTGCTGATTCTCCGTTTTCGGAGCCGCTGAAAAAATGACACCGCACGGCAGAAATAACTCTGCCGTGCGGTGCGTTTTTACTTTAATTTGGTTCGTCAGGCATGGGGGACGAGCGCGCCCTTCCGGCTCGAGCGGATGAGCATGCCGATCACAAAGCCGACGAGTGCAGGCAGCAGCCAGCCGAGGTTCTTGTCGAACAACGGCAGATATTTTTCCGCAAAGGCGATAGGCACATCGAGGCGGAGCGAAGTCTGCACCGACGCGGGCAGCGTCTTCATGCAGTCGAAAATAGCGGCTGCCCATGTACCGATCATCGTTGCGACATACACGGCACGGTCATGAGCGAAGAACTTGCCGATAAAGGCCAGCAGGATAAGCGCGATGGCCGGGGGATAGATGAGCATGAGCATCGGGACGGAATACTCGATGATGGCACTCAGTCCAATGTTGGAAACGGCAAACGAAAACACCGTGAAGAGGATCGCCCAGGTGCGGTAGGAAATTTTGCCGTTCGTCATCTTGACAAACGTTTCCGAGCAGGCCGTGACAAGGCCGATGGAGGTCTTGAGGCAGGCAAAGGTGATGGTGAAGGCGAGGATAAACTGGCCCACGCCGCCAAGGTAATGACCCGCGATCTGCGTGAGGGCGATGCCGCCATTTTCGGACAGCTCGAAAATGCCTCTCGACTGCGCGCCGACCAGAATGGACAGCACGTAGATCAGCGCCATCAGCGCACCGGCAAGAAGACCGGAGGAGAGCACGTCCTCGGCGATGATGTCGTCGTTGTTGACACCCATGCGGCGAATGACGTCGATGACCACGATGCCGAAGGCGAGACCGGCGATGGCGTCCATCGTGCCGTAGCCCTCAATGAGCGCGGGAAAGAAGGAACCGTTCTGATAGGCCTCCGTCGGCTCGACCGAGGAGATCGCTGCGCCGGGGGAGAGCAGCGCCGCGATGATCAGCACTGCGAAGAAGAACAGGAAGAGCGGATTGATGATCTTGCCGATCCAGAGGGTGATCTTACCGGGGCGCAGCGAGAAGAACAGCACGAAGGCGAAGAACGCCGCCGAAAAGACAAGCAGATACAGCCACTCCGGCGAATCCGCGCCCAGCAGGGGCGTGATGCCGGTTGTGAACGAAACGGTCGCGCATCTCGGGATGGCGAAGAGCGGGCCGATGGTCAGGTACAGAAGGCAGGTAAAGAAAATGCCGTAGCCCTTGCCGACCTTGCCCGAGAGCGTCTGCAGGCCGTCGGAATGCGTGATGCCGATGGCGGCGACGCCGAAGATGGGGATGCCAACCGCCGTGATGATAAAGCCGATCATGGCGACGACCGCGTTGCGGCCGGCCATCTGGCCGAGATGTACGGGGAAGATCAGGTTGCCCGCGCCGAAGAACATTCCAAACAGCGTTCCGGCGACGAGAATCTTCTGCCGGAAGGTCAATTTTTTAGTAGTCATGGGATAATCAACTCCTTTGTGTTGAAAATATTACACCCTGCACTTGAAAAAGAGAAACGCTCGGTTATAATAGGTATATTACAAATCGAAATACCCTTTATAGGAGTGGGAATATGGACAGCAAAAAATTTGAAATTCTGATGACCGCCGTCAACCTCGGCAGCTTTTCCAAAGCGTCTGAGGTCGTGGGCTACACACAGTCGGGGCTGACGCACCTCATCAACGGTCTGGAGCGCGAGATCGGCATGAAGCTCATCCGGCGCGACCACAGCGGTATTTCGCTGACAGAGGACGGGGAGGCGCTGCTGCCCGCGATCCGCGAATACCTCAGCGCGACGGCGAAGCTCGAAAACCAGATCGAGACCATCACGCAAAAGCGGACGGCGACGATCCGAATCGCCGCTTATGCGAGCCTTGCCATGCACTGGATGCCGGAAATTCTGTACCGCTTCCGCCGCGTGTGTCCGGAGACCGACGTGGATCTCCGCATGGTGGACCACGAGCTCGAACCCTTTGAGCTGCTCGAGGAGGGGCGCACGGACGTCATCTTTGCCGCGCGGCAGAGCCACATCAACTGCGACTGGACACCGCTCTACTACGACGCGATGTACGCCATCCTGCCGGAGGACTATCCCACCGGCAGCGAAGAGACCTTCCCCATCGAGGAATTCGACGGAAAAGAATTCCTGATGCCCTACGGGCGCTTCGACATCGACGTGAACGCTGCGCTGAGTCCCAAAAAGGTGAAGCCGAATATCCGCCCCTGCCATGTGGACGATGAAACGGTCATCCGCATGGTCAGCAAGGGCCTTGGCATCACAATGATGACGGAGATCATGATGCGCGGGCGGACGCACGGCGTAAAGACGCTGCCGGTCAGCCCGAAAACGGGACGGGAGCTCGGCATCGGTATGCACCTGAGCAAGAACACGCCAGAGGAAATTCTGCGTCTGCGCGAGTGCGTGCTTGATTTCACGCGCGAGCTGATGTGAAAATTTCCCATCCGCGATTTAGAAACGGCTGCCCCATCAAAAAAGTAAAGCAGGGCGCTTGCCTTTTAGGCAAGCGCCCTGCTTTGTCGATTTTGGGAATGGTCTTATCCTTCGATTTTTGCCGAAGCCGCGCCATCACTCTTTTGCAGATGCGCATAGCGGCGCGAGGGGCGGAAGTACAGCACCGCTGCCAGCATTAGAAGCGCCGTGGCCGCAAGGCTGATGGGGAAGACCAGCATGATGTTCATAAACGTCTTGTACTGCGGGAAGACCCAGCGCAGCCAGCTCAGGCGGACGCCGCAGACGCCCAGCATCGTCAAAACGGCGGGCGGCAGTGAAATTTCAAAGCCGCGCAGGTAGCCGGAAAGCACCTCGTAGCAAAGGCTGAACAGGTGCGACGGCATGATCAGCATGAGGCGAATATAGCCCGTCTCTACCACCTGCGGGTCGCCGTTGAAGATGGTGAGCAGCGACTTTCCGAAAAAGAGGATCAGAGCGATGGCGGCGCCGAGGCTGATGATGCCCTCGAGAAGACACAGCAGCAGCGTTTTCTTGCAGCGCTTGATCTTGCCCGCGCCGAAGTTCTGTCCGACGAATGTCGTGCAGGCCTGCGAGAAGGAGTTGAGGATATCGTAGGTGATGACCTCAATGTTGTAGGCCGCGCTCGACGCCGCCATGACGACCGTGCCGAGGCTGTTGATCGCGCCCTGAATGACAATATTCGCGATGGAGAACATCGCGCTCTGCACACCCGCAGGAACGCCGATGCGCAGAATTTGCTTGAGGCACAGCCCGTCGATGCGCAGCTTTTTCGGCTCAAGGCAGATGACCTTGTCCGTTTTGAGCAGGAAGACCCACAAGATCGCCGCGCTGACCGCGTTCGACAGCACCGTTGCGATCGCGACGCCGTCCACGCTCATGTGGAGCGCGGCCACGAAAAAGAGGTTCAGGATCACGTTCAGAACGCCGGAGGCCGTCAGCGCGATCAGCGGAATTTTCGTCTCGCCCACGCTGCGGAAGACCGCCGCCTCAAAGTTGTAGAGCAGGATCACCGGCAGGCCCGCAAGATAGATGCGCAGGTATAGCAGCGCCAGCGGGAACACATCGTCCGGCACATTCAGCTGATTCAGCAGCGGAACGGCGAACAGCTCACCGATGACCGCCGCGATCAAACCGCCCAGCACCGCCACAACGATGGAGGTGTGCACCGCGTGGTGCACCATCGTGTCGTTCTTTTCGCCGATGGCGTGCGCGATCGTCACGTTCGCGCCCAGCGCGATGCCGATGAACAGGTTGACGATCAGGCTGATGATCGAGCTGTTTGTGCCGACGGCCGCGACCGCCACAGTGCGGAGCTCGCCGGTAAAATTGCCGATGACGGCGATGTCCGCGGCGTTGAACAGCTGGCTCAAAATCGCCGTGGCCGCCACCGGAACGGCAAAGCGCGGGATCTTATCCCAGAGCGTCCCGTGGAGCATATCCAATGATTTTTTCTGCGATGCAGCGTTCAACTCTACCGCCCCTTTCCGCAATTTGTCTGGCCCATGATATCACGCTTTGGCCCAAATGCAAGAGGCAGAAAAGCCAAAAATGGAGCACAGCGCAAAGAATGCTTCGTTTTGCTGCGAAAAGCGCGGATACTCACAGGCATTCCTGCAAAATTTCGTAGATCTCGTCGTGCGTCAACTTTTTGCAGCAGCCAGCGGTGATGTTGGTAGAATCCGCCACGGCGCGGAAGTCGGTGTCGGCGGGAATGCCAAGCTCTGCAAAGCTGGTCGGCAGACCGATTTCCTTAATGAACGCGGCCAGCGCGTCGATACCGGCAGCCGCGGTCTCCTCGTCGCTGCCCTTGGGCGCAATGCCCCAGACGTTCTGCGCCCAGCGGGTGAACCGCGCCGCACCAGACTTGTAGATGTGGCGGTACAGAACGGGGTGGATGACCGCCAGCCCCGCGCCGTGGTTGCAGTCGGTGTAAGCGCCCAGCTGGTGTTCGATCTGATGCGCCTGAAAATCCGTGACCTTGCCGATCTTCAGCACGCCGTTCTCTGCCATAGCGGACGCCCACGCCAGCTCGCTTCTGGCGTCGTAATTTTCAGGATCGGTCAGCAAAATGCGGATGTTGCGGATGACGCTGCGCATGACGGCCTCATTGATATCATCGGAGAGGTTGTTTTCATCCGGCTTGCCGAAGTAGGTTTCCATCGCGTGGCTCAGCGTGTCGAACGCGCCGGAGATGACCTTGCAGCAGTCGGACACGCTGCCGCCGCCCACGGCGAGGATCAGGTCAACATGGTTTTCATGTGCCAGCTTTGCGCCCTCCTGCACCTTGGCATAGGTGGGGTTGGACATGATGCCGGAGAACTCCACAACGCACTTACCCTGCGCGTTCAGGATACCCATGATCTCATCGTACACGCCGTTGCACTTGATGGAACCGCCGCCATAGGCCAGCATGACGGTTTCGCCAAAGTTTGCGAGCAGGCCGCTGAGGTACTCCTTCACGCCGCCTTTGCCGAAATATACCTTGGTCTTGTTTTCAAAAATAAAGTTATTCATCATAACGCATCCTCTCTGACCGTTTTTCTTGCGGTATTCGCCGCTGTTTGCTATCATTGCCGATGGCAACTTCCGGTTGATACTGCCGATTATCAATACCGGTTGTAACAACCGGGCAAGAGGTTTTTGAGGAAAAAACACAATTTTTACGCAGCAGAGAGGGATTACCATGCGCTACACCATGATGCAGGTCTGCAAGGAAACGGGCATGACCTATCAGGCCTTAAAATTTTACTGCAACGAGGGGCTTGTCCCCAACGTCAAGCGCGACAAAAACAACCGCCGCGTGTTTGACGAGCGGGACGTCGCGTGGATCAGCAGCCTGACGCGCCTGAAAAAATGCGGCATGAGCATTCAGGAGATGAAGGACTACCTCGCCCTCTGCCTGCAAGGCGAGCGCACCATCCCGCAGCGCAAGATCCTGCTGGCGCAGAAGCAGGAGGCGCTGCGCGCAGGCATTCGGGAATTGCAGGACAGCGTCGCCTACATCGACTGGAAGCAGAATTTTTACGACGAAGTGCTCTCCGGCAAGCGGCCGTATGAGAGCAATCTCATTCGGGTGGAAAAATAGGCGCAAGGCTGGCGTCAGCATAAAAAGCAGGAGGCGTACCGCTCGGTATCGCCTCCTGCTTGCATTCCTGCCGTATTTCATCCCAGCGCCACGTCGAGCACCATCATCAGGCTGAAGCCCACGGCGAAGAACACCGTGCCGATGTTGGAGTGCGCGCCCTGCGACATTTCGGGGATCAGCTCTTCGACGACGACATAGAGCATCGCGCCCGCGGCGAAGCTCAGAAGATACGGCAGCGCCGGAACGATGAGCGACGCGGCGAGTATCGTCAGCACCGCGCCGATGGGCTCGACGATGCCCGAGAGCACGCCGCCCCAGAAAGCTCTTGCTTTGCCCATGCCCTCGGCGCGCAGCGGGAGCGAGATGATCGCCCCCTCGGGAAAATTCTGGATCGCGATGCCGAGTGAGAGCGCCAGCGCGCCCGCCGCCGTGATCTGCGCGCTGCCGGAGAGATAGCCCGCATACACCACGCCGACGGCCATGCCCTCGGGGATGTTGTGCAGTGTGACGGCCAGCACCATCATCGTCGTGCGCTGGAGTTGGCTCTTCGGCCCCTCGACCTGCCCGCTCTTGGCGTGCAGGTGCGGGACGACGTGGTCGAGCAGCAGCAAAAAGAGAATGCCGACCCAAAAGCCGAGAAACGCCGGCAGAAACGAGAGTTTCCCCATCGCCGACGACTGCTCGATGGCGGGGATCAGCAGGCTCCAGACCGAGGCCGCGACCATCACGCCCGCGGCAAAGCCCGTCAGCGAGCGCTGCACAGCGTCGCTGAGCGACTTTTTCATGAAGAACACGCACGCCGCGCCGAGCGACGTGCCGAGAAATGGGATCAAAATGCCGTAAAATGCTTCCATATCGTTCACCGTCTTTTCTGTGTGAAATATCAATTCTGTTAAATGCATCTAACTTCTGGACATAGTATACCAGCGAAAGCCGCGGGATGCAAGTGCCGCGGGACACAGAATGGGAACAGTCTGTCGCAGCGGACGGGGCGAGAAAGCGTATGTAGCAAAGAAAATATCGCGAAAAATTTGCAAACCGCTCTTGCAATGCGAAAATCGCTGTGCTACAATACGCGAGGTCGATCACCTTCCCGAAGGCAAGCGGGAAAGCAGGATATATTGGAAAGCTGCCCTGCGGCGGCTTTTCAAAAGACTGCGAGTTAGAGAAAACTAACCGCCTGTGCCGCGCCGGTGGGAACATCATATCAATAGGAACAGTGCCGCCTGATTTCAGGCGGCACTGCTTTTTGCGTTTTCGTGAAAAACAAAATGTTCAAACTTTCCTTTAGCTTTTTTAGGTTGGCGGGCAATCATGACCTCGTTCCAAGGGGAAACCGAAAAACGACAGCCCCGCGGAAGCATTTGGGATACACAATGACGAAGGAGGCCATTTTTGATGAAAAGCAAAAAGATTCGTTCTCTTTTGTGTGCGGCGGCGCTGACACTGTCGCTCGCCGCGTGCGGCAGCAAAACATCGGACTGCTCCGGCCAGACGATCACCGGCGAGATCACCGATATTGACGGCACTGCCGTGACGATGCAGCTCGGCGAGCTGAGTGCGGGCGGTATGCCGTCCCATGACGTGTCTGACAGTTCCGATTCCGGCCAGACGCCGCCCGACAAGCCAGACGGCGAAACGCAGAGCGGCAACAGCAGCAGTGAGGATCATGCATCGTCCGACAGCAGTCAGCCGCCCGCAAAGCCCGACAGCCAGAGCGGCAGCACCGACAGCCAGCCGCCCGAGGCCCCGAGCGGCAGCGCCCCGGCGGCATGGGCGGCAGCAGCTTTACCGCGGGCGAGGAGAGTGTGACGCTCGACTTCACGAATGCGGAAATTACAAAAAATGACGAGAGCATCGAGCTCAGCGACCTCGCCGAGGGCGATATCCTGACCGTTGAGGTCGGCAGCAGCAACACCGCGGCGAGCGCCACGGTCGAGTCCGTGGGCGGCGGCCAGAGCTTTGGCGGCAGCGGCGAGGTGACGCAGGGCACCGCCGCCACGACCATCAGCGAGGACGGCACCTACAGCGGCGGCGCGTACACCTCGAACGGCTACAACTCCCCCGCGGTCTACTCCACGGCGGACATCACCGTGAAGAATGCGAACCTGACAGCGAACAACTCCGAAGCCCTTGTCATCGAGGGGAAGAACTCCATCACGCTCGAAGACTGCTATGTCACCGGCAACATGAGCGACACCAAGGGTACGAGCTCTTCGGAAAACGTCCACAACGTGATGATCTATCAGTCCATGAGCGGCGACGCGGACGTCGGTACGTCCGTCTTCTCGATGACCGGCGGCAGCCTCGTTGGCAGCAGCGGCGACATGTTCTACATCACGAACACCCGCTGCCTGCTGACGCTCTCCGGCGTGAATATCGTCAACAATGATGCGGACGGCGCGCTGCTGCGCGTGGTCGGCAACTCCGCCAGCCGCGGCTGGGGCACCGCCGGCAGCAACGGCGCACAGGTCGAATTCGCCGCAGACGGTCAGACGCTTGCAGGCGATATCATCGTCGATACCATCTCGAATCTCACGATGACGATGAAAAACGGCAGCACCTTCACCGGCACCATCAACATCGTCGACAATGCCGGGGGCGGCACCGCCGTCAGCGACAACGCGGTCGTCACGATCGAGAACGGCTGCACGTGGAACCTGACCGGCAACTGCACGCTTACGAGCCTCACCAACAACGGCACCATCAACTTCAACGGCTATACCATCACGCTGGCAGACGGCACGGTGCTGAAGTGAGCCCGCTTTACCCCTGCTGCTGTATATACTCCTCAATGGTGCGCAGGAAGACCTCTCCGTAGCGGGAGGCCTTCCGCTCGCCGACACCCGAGACCTCGAGAAGCTCTGAGAGCGAGCGCGGCGCTTTCTCCGCCATGTCGGCGAGCGTCGCGTTCGAAAAGATGACGTAGGCGGGAACGCTCTCGCGTTTGGCAAGCTCCGCGCGCTGGGCGCGCAGCGCCTCGTAAAGGCTGTTTTCCTCGAATTCGTCCGAAAACGCGCCGCACGGGTACTTTTTCTCCGCCTTCGGCTCCACCCGCTTCTGCATCAGCACGCATTTGCCGTCAAAGAGCACGGCGGATGCTTTTTTTGTGGGCCGGAGCGTCGAATAGCGCTGGTCGACCTCGAGATATCCCGCGGATTCGAGGTATTCGATGTACCGCTCGATGACGCTTGGCGACGTTTTGTCCATGAGACCATAGGTCGACAGGCTCGCAAGGCCGAGCGACAAAAGCCGCTGGTCGCGGCTTCCGCGCAGGACCTGAATGACGAGCGTTTTGCCGACGTAGTACCCCAGCCGCTCGCGGATGCGCATGACGCACGATAAGATCATCTGCGCCGAGAGCGTGATGTCCTCGGTCTGGTAGGTCGCTTTACAGTTGGAGCAGTTTCCGCAGTTTGCGGGGTGTATCTGGCCGAAGTAGTCAAGCAGCCGCCCGCGCAGACAGTCGACGGATTTGCAGTACCCCGTCATCGCCTGCAGGCGCTCATAGTCGCGCTTGCGCACAAGCGCAGCGTCCTCCTCCGAGAGCTGGTCGGCTCCGCCGTTTTCGATGAGAAAGCGTGCGGTCTCCACATCAGCGGGCGCGAAGAGCAGGACGCAGTCGGCATTCTCGCCGTCGCGTCCGGCGCGGCCCGCCTCCTGATAGTAGGCCTCGAGGCTTTTCGGCATGTTGTAATGGATGACAAAGCTGACGCTTGACTTGTCGATGCCCATGCCGAAGGCGTTCGTCGCGACCATGACGGTCTTGCGGTCAAACTGAAAATCGTCCTGATTCTGCTGCCGCTCCTCATCTGTGAGGCCCGCGTGATAGCGCGTGGCGGCGATGCCGCGGTCACACAGGCTGTCGCACACGTGCTCGACCGCCGCGCGCGTTGCACAGTAGACGATGCCGCTCCTGCCCCGCCGCTCGTCAATGAGTGCGGCGAGGGCGGAAAACTTGTTTTTCGGGCGGCGCACGTCGAAATAGAGGTTCGAACGGTCGAAGCCCGTCACGATGCGGTACGGGCTTTGCAGCTGCAAGAGCCGCAGAATGTCGGACTGCACCTGCTTTGTCGCCGTCGCGGTGTAGGCCGCGACAATGGGTCTGCGCGGCAGGGCATTGATGAAATCGACAATGCCGAGGTAACTCGGGCGGAAGTCCTGTCCCCACTGCGAAATGCAGTGTGCCTCGTCCACAGCGAGAAACGACACGTCCATCTCCTGCATCAGCGATAAAAAGCTGTTCGTTTCCAACCGCTCGGGCGCGACGTAGATGAGCTTGTAGGCACCCTTGCGCGTGCGGGCATAGACCGTGCGGATCTGCTCACCTGTCAGTGAGCTGTTGATGTACGCCGCGGGAACGCCCGCGCTCTTGAGCGCTGCGACCTGATCCTTCATCAGCGAGATGAGCGGCGAGACGACGAGCGTGATGCCCGGCAGGAGCAGCGCGGGGATCTGATAGCAGAGCGACTTGCCCCCGCCCGTCGGCATGACGCACAGCGCATCGCGCCCAGAGAGAATGGAGTCGATGAGTTCCTCTTGCCCCGCGCGAAACGCGCTGTGGCCGTAATATTGCTTTAAGATGCTGTACTTGTCCATGAAAAAGTGTTCCGTTTCCTGTTTTTCTATGATGTTACCCCATCGGGAAGAAATTGTCCACGGAAAATTCAGAAAGAAGCGATGAGCAAAACAGGCAGAAGGAGCAGCCCGCAAACAAGGTAAATGAGAATCAAAAGAGCTTGGGGCGTCTCAAGGGCGCAAAAACCGTTTCAATGTACTCGGCGACTGGTTCTTCGTCTTCCCATGCGATATGGGCGTTTACGGCGCGGGTCTTGCCACGGCGCTGGGCTCGGCGGTGTCGTTCCTCGTGATGCTGACGCACTTTGCGAGCAGGAAGAACACGCTACGCCTCGTGAAACCAAAGAGGCTTGCGCGCAAGCTGTGGAAGATCGCCGTCACGGGCTTTTCGAGCTTCTTTATCGACATGGCGATGGGTATTCTGACTGTGCTCTTCAACCGCCAGATCATGCAATACCTCGGCTCGGACGCGCTCGCGATCTACGGCCCCATCATCAACGTCAGCACATTCGTCCAGTGCTGCGCGTACAGCGTCGGACAGGCATCCCAGCCCATCATTTCGACGAATTTCGGCGCGGGGAAAGAGGCTCGCATCCGCGAGACGCTGCGATATGCGCTGTGGACGGTCGTATTTTTCGGCGTTTTCTGGACGGCGCCGAGCGTGGCGTACCCGAATCTCTGCATCCGCATTTTTATGAGCCCGACGGAGACGATCTTGGCGATGGCCCCGGCCATCATCCGCGCGTATGCGATCTCATTCCTGCTGCTGCCGTTCAACATCTTCTCGACGTATTATTTCCAGGCCATCTTACAGCCGAAGGCGGCGTTTATCGTGTCGGTCGCGCGCGGACTCGTCATCAGCGGTGCACTGATCCTGATGCTGCCGCTTCTTGCGGGCGCGGATTCGCTCTGGTTCGCCATGCCCATCACGGAGCTTGTCACCGCCGTTTACGCTGCGGCGTGCATCCGCAGATACACCGCGCGGCTCGACGCAAAAGCCGCTTGACGAAGCGCGGCCACCGCCGTATAATCATGTCGGAATTTTAACGAACAGGAGCCAAAATGTAACCATGCAGCTTGATCGACCGCGCGGGCAGATGTCCGATTCGTTCCTGATGTCCGCGTTTATCATTTTATCCGGCGGATTGCAGGACGCCTATACCTATTGCTGCCGCGACAAGGTGTTTGCCAACGCGCAGACGGGCAACATCGTGCTGATGAGCACACACCTTTTTGCAGGCGACTGGGCAGATGTTTTCCGCTATTTTGTGCCGGTGATCTCGTTTATGGCGGGCATTTTTGTGGCGGA
>OIZX01001465.1_pt1 | contig 12157 bp, 9 predicted proteins | sample 1588621 | NCBI WGS metagenome assembly OIZX01 (sample SAMN03283276) | human gut metagenome | biome: human-associated habitat; material: feces | host: Homo sapiens | place: Peru | collected 2012
TTGCAAAATACAGAAACGAGCAGAAGTCCGCTCGTTTCCATATTGTTACCTATATTATAAAGGCAAACGCCTAACTTCTTGATATTCAACCAAAGTCCAATTTAGTGTGAGTTAGTTTTGTTAACAAATTAATGCAAAAAGTCATTTAATATACAAAAGAAAAATTGATTTTTTCTTGATTGATTCGAGAAAAAAGGCGATAGGTGTACTAAATCTTATTGATTCAAGAGTTAGTGTACCTATCGCCTTTTTTGAGTATTCCAAGATAAGCTCTATGAAAAGAGACTTACTTGATCTTCACTTCTATCTTAGTCTTGGCTGCATCAGCGCTGGAGCCGCCAACAAATACCTGGTAAGTGCCAGGAACCACACGGATGGTGTTGGTCTGGGCATCCCAACCCTCGAAACTCTTGCGAGGAAGATCGATGCTTACCATCTGACGCTCGCCAGCCTTCAAAGACACACGCTTGAATGCCTTGAGACTCTTGATTGGTCCATCCACATCATCTATGCGCTTGATATAAACCTGCGCTACTTCGGTACCCTCACGCTTGCCCGTATTCTGCAAGGAGAACATCAGCTTGTAATCAGCAGCCTTGCTGCCACGCTTCTTGCTCTTCACCTGCATCAAGGTAGGCTTGCCATACTCGAAAGTGGTATAACTCAAACCATAACCAAATGGGAACAAAGGCTCGCCCTTGAAATAACGATAGGTACGATTCTTCATCGTATAATCGAGGAAATCTGGAAGATCGTTCACACTCTTATAGAAGGTAACCGGAAGCTTGCCCGATGGGTTCACCTCGCCAAAGAGAACCTTGGCTACAGCCTCACCACCCCGTTCACCAGGATACCATGCCTGAAGGATTGCCTCGGCATTTTCCGTCTCAGGAACCATGGCAATGGCACATCCAGAACAGTTGACAAAGACGACACGCTTACCTGCCTGATGCAGCATGGCGATGACCTGACGCTGAGCCTTCGGCAACTCCAGGTCGGTTCTGTCGCCGCCCTTGAATCCAGGCTCCTCAATCTCAAGCTGCTCGCCCTCCAGATTTGGAGAGATACCGCCTACGAATACCACGGCATCCGCATCGCCCACCTCTGCCAGAATCTGCTCGTTGGTAGGCTTCGAAGTCTTCAGGATATCAAACTGCATCACAGCCACATCTTCCTTCTGGGTATAATCTACCTGAATCTTGACCGGCTTGCCTGCTTTCAGAGAGAGCGGTTTGATGATAGGCGCCACACGGCCCCAGCACTCCCTCATGTTCACGATGGTATCGCCATCCACTATCAGGCGGCAACCATCATCAATACCCATATTGATGGTAAGATCCTCATCCCTGTCAGGAGTCAACACTCCCTCATAGCGGGCAGAGAAATGAGTAAGATTCACACCCGGCGCAAACACGGTGTTACCACCATTGCTCAGATTGATGGCTGTCTTCATCACATCCGTAGCCACCGGCTCACCCTTCTGTTCCTGATTGTTCCAGTAGGTAGCCTTCATTCCTTCACGGAAGAGGTTGAAACGGCTTTCCTGCACCTCGTTTCTTGTCAAGGTACAAGCCGGAACATACTTCACCTCTGCCCCCTTCATATAGTTGCGGATGCCCTGGAGGATGGTGGTAGAACTGGTAGGATAACCCGAATAGTTGCCTCGCAGCATGATGGAGTCATTGGCATTAGGTCCCATCACCACAATCTTCTGATTGCGGTTCAATGGCAGCAGCTGGTTTCTGTTCTGGAGAAGTACGATGCCTTCTTCAGCTATCTTCTCAGCCAGTTCCTTATGAGCCTTGCAGGCGATGACGTTCTCAGGAATCTGAGTCCACGACACGGTTTCATCCTTATCGAAATCGCCGAGCTTGAAACGAGCCACCAGCAGGCGCTTCAGGCTCTGGTTTACCTTATCTTCATTGACCATTCCTGCCTTCACAGCTTTCGGAATGGTGCGATAGGCGCTGCCGCACTCCAGATCGGTACCGGCATTCACAGCCTGGGCAGTTGCCTCGGTAGCGGTCTTTGCCGTACCGTGATAGCCCGGCATATAGAAATCGTTGACTGCTCCACAATCGGAAGTAATCAATCCCTTGAATCCCCATTCTTCTCTGAGAATCTGGCGCTCAAACTTGGCATTGGAGCAGCAAGGAGCACCATCTATACGCTGATAGGCACACATCACCTCAGCCACATGTCCATCCTGTACCAGCGACTTGAAGGCAGGGAGATAAGTCTCCCACAAATCCCGGGCTGGCAGATTCTCCAGATTGAAGACGTGGCGATTCCACTCCGGACCGCTATGCACGGCGAAATGCTTGGCACAAGCCAGAGTCTTGACATACTGGGGAGCCTTAGACTGATCGGAAGCCGGAACGCCAGGAGCCGCCAGCGGTTTGCCGTCAAACGACTGTCCCTGCAGACCATTCACCACGGCAAGTCCCATACGTGTGGTAAGATAAGGATCTTCGCCATAAGTCTCCTGTCCGCGTCCCCATCTAGGATCACGGAAGATATTGACATTTGGAGTCCAGAAGCTCAGACTCTGATATCTCTTTACATTACCCGACTTCTTCGCCACCTGCGCCTTGGCTCTCGCCTCATCGCTTACGGCAGTAAACACCTGATAGAGCAAGGCATCATCCCAGGAAGAAGCCATGTGCATGGTGATAGGGAAAACCGTGGCATATCCGTTGCGTGCCACACCATGCAGCGCCTCGTTCCACCATTGAAACTGAGGGATACCCAGTCGGGAGATGGCAGGCGAAGCATCCATCATCAGCTTCGTCTTCTCCTCCAGGGTCAGGCGTGAAAGCAAGTCATTGGCTCTTGCCTCGGCAGAAAGGTTAGGGTTCTGATAAGGCAACAGCTGACTGGCTGGCTGTTGGGCGTGAGCTGAGAGCACCAGAGCGGACAGCATGGCCAATGTAAGTATTTGTTTCTTCATAACTACTATTGTTAGTACGTAAATATTATATAGATTCGTTTTAATATGCAAAAATACATATTTTTCCTGAATTCAGAGATAGATGAAGTGTTAAAAAGCTCAACTAGTTTCCATTTTTATGTGATTACTTCCTAATTTTTCGATTCATTTAAACAATTAAGCCCTTTTTCCTTGCTGATTCCAAATATTAGTGCTAACTTTGCACTCTGAAACAACACTATCTTTTTAGAAGACAAAGATACAAGTAAGAAAGATACAACAAGACAGTAAGATTGCAATGACATGGAAAAGATTCTAATAGTTGAAGACGACATCGCATTTGGAACCATGATTCAGACATGGCTCAGAAAGAAGGGATTCGAGGTGGAGAAAACTACTTCGGTCAAGGCCGCCATACAGGTTTGCGAGGAGGCAGAAAGAGGATTCGATCTGGTATTATCAGATCTCCGCCTTCCCGATCACGACGGCATCTTCCTGCTGCAATGGATGAGAAAGCATGGCGTGCAGGTGCCTTTCATCGTGATGACCAGCTATGCAGAAATTCAGAATGTGGTGCTCGCCATGAAATCAGGTGCTACCGATTATGTGGCAAAACCTTTCCATCCGGAAATCCTTCTGGATAAGATCAAGGAAGCTATCAAGACTCCGAAAAAACAGGATCCGTATGCAGCCTCAGCAGATAGTCAGCGTTCCACAGACACAAATTCTACTCCTACAGACGCAGCACCTGGCAAGCAGGCAGGAAACCAGGCTTCATCTGCCAATGGGGATGTACCCAAATACCTGGAAGGTGAAAGCGAGGCTTCACGCAAGCTCTACAGTTTCGTTTCGCTGGTGGCCCCTACCCCTATGTCGGTACTCATCCTTGGTGCCAGCGGTACAGGTAAGGAATATGTGGCTAGAAGAATCCATGAACTCAGCACAAGAGCCAACAAACCTTTCTTCGCACTCGACTGCGGTGCCATCCCTAAAGAAGTGGCGGCATCAGAATTCTTCGGTCATGTGAAGGGATCGTTTACGGGAGCTGACCAGGACAAGAAGGGCGCTTTCGAGATTGCCAACGGAGGAACTCTCTTCCTCGATGAGATGGGAAACCTGAACTATGAAGTACAGGTGCAGCTGCTTCGTGCCCTCCAGGAGCGCAAAATCCGTCCGGTGGGAAGCAACAAGGAAATAGATATCGATATCCGACTGGTATGCGCTACCAATGAGAACCTGGCGCAGCGTGTGGCAGAAGGCAACTTCCGTGAAGACCTCTACCACCGTATCAACGAGTTTACCATCTACATGCCGGAGCTGAAAGACCGTGGTGCCGACCTCTTCCTCTTTGCCGACCTCTTTATCAAGCACGCCAACAAGGAGCTGAACAGAAATGTGGAAGGACTCGACGGCAAAGCCAAGGAGCGAATTGCCGCCTACAACTGGCCGGGCAACCTGCGAGAATTGAACAATGTGATGAAGCGAGCTACCCTGCTCGCCACCGGAAGATACATCGGAGTAGCCGAACTGGAACAGAGTATGGCGCATATCCAGCCACAAGCCCCTACCGCCCTGCACGATGAGGAAACAGAACTACAGAGAATAGAAGCTGCGCTGAAAGCAGCAGGTGGCAACAAGAGCAAGGCTGCACTATTGCTCGCCGTAGATAGAAAGACACTCTACAATAAGATGAAGAAATACGGTATCTGATAGAAATACGGTATCTGATAGAAAGAAGTACGGCTTTTGATGATATGGGAAAATGGGGAATCTGATGACCATTCCCCAACTTTTTGGGGAATAATTCCACACTAATTCCACAGTTTCCACAATGTAGAATTCTGGCACAAAAAGCATTTACTGCTGAGAATCAAGCTATTAGATAATTCTTTTGTTTTTTGGCACGCAGATTGTGATATTAGAAAGTGAACACGCCAATGAGCGGTAACGCAAGCAAGGCTGTTCACAAAGAAAGTAATAAATATAATATTCACAATAAAAAAACAAAAGATTATGAAAAAGTTAGTTTTCGCAGCTATCGCTGCCATGGTTATGGTTTCAGTGAGCAATGTATTCGCCTGCAACAAGATGGCAAGTGTATCCTCAGTAGCTCCAGTTGACACAGTAGCTCCAGCAGAACCAGCTGCTCCAGCCGATACAACAGTAGAGAAAGAGACTCCAGCAGAGACACCAGCTGAAACTCCAGCAGAGACTCCAGCAGACTCTACAGCAACAGATTCTACTGTAGCAGAGTAATATCACCTTTAAAAAATAGTAATTAACTGAGGAAAAGATAGAATAACACTAGTAATTACGCGTCGCTTTCAATCAGGCAGGAGACTAATGATAGAATTCATTGGTCTCCTGGCTTGTTTTTAGCCCTTTTGTTTTCTAATATCATTTTTTTGCATTAACTTTGCAAACAAATATCTATTGAGCAAGATATCAGTCTGCTCATCAATTTTAAACGATTTCTCATGCACAAGAACAATATTCCTCTCAAGGTAGCCCTCGGATATAGCGCCATTGCCATTATCATGATTCTGGCAATCAGTCTGGTGTATAGCAACACCAAGAGCATCAATGCCATCAATGAAGCTTCGCGCGAGTATATCCAGAAAAGGGGTGCCGCCGATAGTACCATCTCTTCCCTGCTCAAAGAGGAGCAGAGAAACCTGAAACAACTGTCTGATGTCATGGCAGGAAGACCTACCCAAAACTATCTGCAGAATAAGGTGAAGAATCTGAATACGGGAAAGGATTCCATACTGGTTCACTCCAAGGCACCTCAAACCCACGAGGCGAAGAAGACTACGGTAGAGGTATTGAAGACCCGAAGGGGATTCTTCCGCCGACTCGCCGATGCCTTCAAGAAGGAGCACGCCGAGACCCTAAGCGTAAAACAGGACAGCAACCGGGCTGTCATCGATTCTGTTACCACCCCAGTAAACGTGGCGGAAAACGTGGCAAACATCCTAGAACAGATAGACAAGAAGGAGAAAGTGGCGACACAAGACCACAAGCAGAGCATCAATAGGGAGATGGAAGAGCTGAAGATGGTAAGTGCCAAACTCGCCCTGCGCTCCGCCAAACATCTGAGCGATGTACACCAGCGTGAAAAAGACAACATGCAGGAAGCCATCAAGAAGGCGATGGAAGCAAGAAAGCATCTGTTGTGGCAGATGGAACTGCTCGCCATCGTAGCCTTCTTTGCCATCGTCATCATGATCTGGTTTATCTGGCGCGATGCCAGAAAAGAGCGCATCTATCGGGAAAACCTGGAGGCTGCCAACGAGGAAATCCAGCGTATCATGAACCAGCGCGAACGCCTGCTCCTCACCATCACCCACGATATCAAGGCGCCAGCTGCCTCTATCTCGGGCTTCATCGATCTGATGAAAGATTACGTCAGCAATCCTCAGGGTCTCGAATGCCTCCAGAACATCAAGAACTCTGCCGCTCATCTTTCACATCTCGTTGCCTCGCTGCTCGATTATCATCAGTTGGAGAACGGACTGATGAAGGTTCAGCCTACCTCTTTCTCACCGGCACAACTGGTAGCAGAATCGGTAGAGGGAATGAAATTGCGGGCAGAAGAGAAAGGATTGGAGATTTCATTTGAATGCAAGATGAAGGGGATGGGAACTTCGGATTCTTCGGGAACTTCGGATTCTCCAATGAAGAAGAAATTCTTCCGTGCTGATGCCTTCCGCATTCGTCAGATATTGGATAATCTGGTAAGCAACGCCATCAAATATACCGACCGGGGCAGCGTTACCATCCAGGCACAGGTTTCAGAAATCCTGGGCAAGCCTACGCTTACCCTGAGTGTAAAGGATACGGGAAAGGGAATGACCGATGAGGAGAAACAGAAGGTGTTCCAGGCGTTTACGAGATTGAAGAGCGCCCAGGGCATCGAGGGTACCGGTTTGGGATTGTCCATCACCCAGGAACTGGTTTCGCTGCTGGGTGGAGAAATCATCCTCCACTCTACCCTGGGCAAAGGTTCTACCTTCATCATTACCATCCCTATCGAGCCAGCACCAATGGAGGAGTCTCAGGAAATGGCTCCATCAGAAGTTAAGCATGATCCTTCTCCCGATTCTGCTCAAGATAAGGAAGGACAGAATTCCGGCAGCCATCAGGTTACTGATATAAAGAAGAAGCCGGAATTTGCCAACCACAAGATTCTGATTCTGGATGATGACAAGCTGCAGCTCCAGCTTCTCCAGGAAATGCTGCGCCGCATCGTAGGCGACACCTGGCAGGTATTCGCCTGCAACCATGTGATGGATGCCCTCACCACGCTGCATAACGAGCAGCCAGCCCTGATGCTGATGGATATCGAAATGCCCGAGATGAACGGCATGGATATGATTGCCCACATCAACCATACCAAGATGATGGTGGTAGCGATGACAGCTCACGACACAAGCATCCTGGAACAGCTTCTGAAAGCAGGCTTCGATGATTGCCTGTTCAAGCCATTCAGTATGGAGAAACTGTCTGATATCCTGGGAATAGATTTTCCGTCAAAGAAGGAAGCAATATCTCACTTTGACGCTCTTCTGGCTTTTGCCGAGGGCGATGAAGAAGCAGCCAAGGAGATTCTCAACACCGTGAAGCAGGAACTTGCCGAACATCTAAAGAATTTGAAAGAAGCCATAAGAGAGAATTCCTTATCTACAGAGAAAATTGGCAAAGCTGCTCACAAGCTCCTGCCGATTGCCTGTATGATGCAAATGGACTGCCTGGAAGAACTGAAGGCTCTATCACCAGAACACATCCATGAGAATGGAGAAGCGGAAATCAGGCAGAAATTGAAGGTTATTGCAGATTGCTTACAGCACGTGCTGGAACTGGGTTTCTAGCACGCACCTTACCTTGATGCCTTCCTGGAACTTCGTGGGAAAGAAAATGAAGAAAAAGAAAGGATTTGCGAAATAAAGATTCTCAACCTCGTACTTCCTAAGACAAAGTAAATGAGGCGTAAAAAAGTGAGAAAACATCTTTTTTTGAAGAAAAAATGTTTTTTTATTTTAGAGAAACGAACTAATTCACAAAATATCCGTACCTTTGCAGTATGAAAACATTATTAGACGTTCATACACATACCATAGCATCGGGTCATGCCTACAGCAGTTTGCAGGAAATGACCATGACTGCAAAAGAAAAGGGGTTGGAAATACTGGGAATCACAGAACACGGACCTCACATCCCGGGCACCTGTGATCCCATCTATTTCAGAAACCTGCATTGCGTTCCCCGTCAGCTCTATGGAATCAGGCTGATGCTGGGAGCAGAACTCAACATCCTCAATACCCAGGGCGATATTGACCTCGATGAGGATTACTGGCGCATACTTGATATCCGAATCGCCGGCATTCATAGCCTTTGCTGGCAGGGAGGGACCAAGGAAGAGAACACGCAGGGTGTCATCAATGCCATGCGCAATCCATTCGTGCAGATTATCTCCCATCCTGGAGATGGAACGGCAGAACTGGATTTCGAGGCTCTGATGAAGGTTTCCAAGGAGACGCATACCCTGCTCGAAATCAACAATCACTCCATGGCTCCCATCCGCCACAAGACGGTGGCAGCTCCCAATAACCTGGAACTGCTGGAACTTGCCAAGAAGTACGAGACCCCTGTCATCTTTGGAAGTGATGCCCACTTCTCTGCCATGATTGCCGACTACAGCAACATCATGCCGCTGGTAGAGAAAGCTGAGTTCCCGGAAGAACTGATTCTCAACTATCAGCCGGAGAAATTCATGGCTTATCTCAAGCCTACCCCTGAGAAATAAGAAAAAATCGTTTCACATTTCATTAGCACTACTATGATTATAGAAGAAATTATCAAGTATAACGAGGAATTCGTAGCCAACAAAGGTTACGAGAAGTATCTTACGAGCAAATACCCAGATAAGAAGCTTGCCATCCTTTCCTGTATGGATACCCGCCTGACAGAGCTTCTGCCGGCGGCATTGGGATTGAAGAATGGAGATGCCAAGCTCATCAAGAATGCCGGCGGACTGGTTATCAGTCCATTCGACTCCGCCATGCGCAGCCTCCTAGTTGCCATTTACGAACTGGGTGTAGAGGAAATCATGGTTATCGCCCACTCCAACTGCGGTGCCTGCCACATGAACGGACAGCAGATGAAGGAATTGATGCTCAAGCGTGGCATCCATCAGGATGTCATCGACACCATCGGACTTTGCGGCATCGATCTAGACCATTGGCTGGAGGGCTTCCACGACACCGAGGATTCTGTAAGAAATACGATTAATACCATCCGTACTCACCCTCTTGTACCAAAGGATGTCAATCTGCATGGTTATATCATCGATTCCCAAACGGGTAAGCTTACAGAAGTAAAATAGAACTATATAATAATAATGAGAACATCAGCCGGTGATGAAGAAGACAAAGTATCACTACTGGCTGATGTCTGAAAAGATTTAGAATGTGAACTGCTCCAGTTTCAAGCCGTTCTTGGTAAGAGCTTCAATCTTTGGAACCAATGTGGTGAAATGCTCAGAAGCCATGTGAGCTTTCAGAACGTCCTCGTTCTCCCATGTCTCGCAGATCATCATCACTCCATTACGAGTTCCACTGGTGAAATAGTCGTAGGCAATATTACCATTGTCCTTCAAGGACTTCTCTACCAGCTCCTTACACAAAGCGTTGATTTTCTCAACCTTTACCTCCTCCTTTTTCTCAAAAAATACATTTAATCTAATCATAGTTCCTTATTTTTAATATTGACTTTGTATTCAATTGCTGGTTGCAAAATTACCTATTTTTTATGAATCCCCAACAAACTATGCGTTATATTTTTGTTAAAATTAGATGTTTTTATACTTAAATGAGAAAAAGTCATCAGTTTACTAATTAATCTTTTTATTTGAAAAATAAATGTCCCACGTTTTTAAGCAATCTTTCTGCTTCCCCCTTATCGGTCTGCATCATGATATTCACCGTCAGAATATCGTTGCATTCTCCATCATGCAATTCCTTGGCCAGACGCTTGCGCTCATTCTCCACACCATTGATATAGGATGTCTTTTCCGACAATTCTGCTCTCTGCCTGTCGAGTTTCCTACGGTAAATGGCAATCAACAATACGATGAGTGCCAGGATGAGCCATAAGATGCTGATATAGAGCAAACTCTGCTCGTGGTTCATCTTTTCTATCAGCATTTCTTTCTCCAAGGAGCACTTCGCAGATCTTCCTATCGCTGACAGGTGTAGCATTAACCATAGCAACCCCTGTTCTCTGTCTTTGGTACAGATATAAGAAAGACAAATGTAATACCCTCATTTGACAATGTTATAATTATACTTTAAGCAATACGTACAGAAAAAGGAAAAAGCTTTGAAAACAAGATTGTTTTCAAAGCTTTTTCCTTTTTTCTTGCATCATTCAGATAAAAGCCGTATATTACCATGCCTCCAGCTTATCAGCAATCTCAGGCATCTTATCCTTGCTGAATACAGGATTCTTTCCTTCCTTTTTCTGCTGACGATAATCTTGCAGCAGGAAGACGGCTTGGCGAGAAAGCAGAACAATGGCCACCAGATTACAGAGTGTGAGAAGAGCCATCGTGATATCGGCAAAGCTCCATGCGAAATCCAGCGATACCACAGCTCCTACCATCACCATCGCTGCCACAGCAAGGCGATAGATAAATACGCCCAACTTGGAATCCCTGATATATCTCACATTGGTCTCGCCATAATAATAGTTGCCGATGATGCTACTAAAGGCAAAGAGCCAGATCATCACAGCCACAAATGGATTGCCGATACTTCCGATTTCGTGGGTCAAGGCATCCTGCGTCAGCTGGATACCATTGGATGCGGTAACATCTACCCCACTCACAAGGATGATGAAGGCGGTGCAGGAACATACCACCAAGGTATCAGTAAAAACACCCAAAGCCTGAATCAAACCTTGCTTCACCGGATGGCTTACCGTAGCCACAGCTGCTGCATTAGGTGCACTACCCTCACCAGCCTCGTTACTGAACAAACCTCGCTTGATGCCCTGTATCACCGTAACACCCAGCACTCCGCCGGCAGCCTGATTGAATCCGAAGGCATTCTCCACAATGGCAAGCAACACTTTAGGCAGACTGGCAATATTCCAAACCACTACTCCTACAGCTATCAGAAGATAGACGACAGCCATCACAGGAACCACGGTAGAAGAGAACTTAGCCACTCGCTGGATACCACCGAAGATGATGAGAAGGGTAAGCGCAGTAAGCACAATTCCCATGGTAGCTGGTTCGATACCGAATGCTTTCTGCCAAGCCAGACAGATAGTATTGCTCTGAACAGAATTATAGGCAAAGCCAAAGGTGATGATCATCAGGACGGCAAAGAGAATACCCATCCATCCCTTTCCCAATCCATACTTCATATAATAGGCAGGTCCACCAAAGAAGGATGTCTTGCCCTTACGCTTATAAAGTTGGGCAAGAGTTGATTCGATGAAAGCCGATGCTGAACCCAGTAAAGCCAGCACCCACATCCAGAACACGGCTCCCGGTCCACCGATGCTGATTGCAGTAGCTACGCCTGCAAGATTACCCGTACCGATACGGCTGGCCAATGCCACCACGAAAGCCTGGAAGGAAGAGATATGTTTCATCTCGCCATCCACCTTTACCTCCATCGACAGCTCATCATGGCCTATCTCCTCCGGTTGAATCTTGTCGGGATTCAACAGCAGCCTGACCATCTCCTTGATGAGTCGAAACTGTACAAACCTAGTACGCCAAGTGAAAAACAGGGCACAGCATATCAACACGGTGATGATGATATACGACCAGAGAAAATCGCTAACCTGAACTAAAAAGTTTTGTAATGTATCTACCATTTGTCTATTAAAAACTGAATATTATTTCTTTTCGGTTGCAAAATTACGCAATTTCTTTCAAAAATCAGCAATTTATTCAAAGAAAACAGAATTTAAAGGATACCATGTTGTCCGCAGGTGGTTCAAGAACGGGCTGAAGGCCCAAAAGCTCTTAGCCCAGGGCAACACCCTGGATACACTAGCAATCTGCAATGCGCCCTGCAAGGGCAAAAGCTTTACAAAGAGTTCTACCTATAATATATTCCCCAACTCTGACACTTAGAACAGAATTCTAGCGACCCCGGATTTCACGGGGTCGCTAGAACTAAAATACAGAATATCAATTTCAGTAATAAGCTA
>OIZX01001467.1_pt1 | contig 12149 bp, 11 predicted proteins | sample 1588621 | NCBI WGS metagenome assembly OIZX01 (sample SAMN03283276) | human gut metagenome | biome: human-associated habitat; material: feces | host: Homo sapiens | place: Peru | collected 2012
TCGCGTGTAATCATCGCTGAGGTTGGAGCTGTCCGTGACGTAGGACCGTCCGAGACCGTCGAGGTAGCTGACGAGGTCGGCGCGGCTGACGCACAACAGCGGGCGCACCACGTCGCCCTGGCGCGGTTTCATGCCCGTCAGCCCATGGATGCCCGTCCCCCTGATGAGGTTGAGGAGGATGGTCTCCACGGAGTCGTCGCGATGATGGGCCACACAGATGGCCTCGGCCCCGATAGCCTCCCGGAGCTGGCGAAAGTAGGCGTAGCGGAGCTGGCGTGCCGCCATTTCGATACTGATGCCATGCAGCTGGGCGTAGGCGCGCGTGTCGAAGTGGGCACGATGGAGAGGGAGGGCCAACTCGTCGCACAACGACTGGCAGAAGTCCTCGTCGCGGTCGGCCTCGTCGCCCCGCAGCTGGAAGTTGCAGTGGACGGCCTCCAGGCGGTAGCCCAGGTCGCGCAGCAGCATCAGCAGGGCCACGCTGTCAGCGCCACCCGACAGGGCGACGAGCTGCAGGCGCGACTTGTCCAGCAGTCGGCGGTCTTCGATATAATGGGCGACAAGCGTCTTCAAACCAGTGGCTTTCATTGCTTCAACCTGCATTTCTTTTTGCTTCAACCAACGTCTTTTATTGCTTCAACCAGCGTCTTTTTGCTTCAAAAAACAAGTGTCTTAGCTTCAAACAAGTGTCTTGGTTTCAAAGGGACCAGTCCTTACTCCACGTAGAGGACGAGGCCCTTGAGATATTCGCCCTCGGGATGGTAGATGTTGATGGGGTGGTCGGCGGGCTGATGCAGCTGGTGGAGGATGCGCACCTTGCGTCCTGCCTGGGCTGCCGCCGTGAACACCGCCTGGCGGAAATGCTCCTTGCTGACCACCTGCGAGCAACTGAAGGTGAAGAGGATGCCGCCCTTTTCGGTGAACTGCCCGTGCTCGCGGGAGATTTTGAAATCCGGGCGGATGAGGCGCATGGCCGCGATGCGGCCAAGGCAGACGATGATTTTCGGCTGGATAAGCTTCGTCTGCGCACGCAGGAAGCCGATGCAGGCGTCCTGCTCGGTCTGCATGGGGTCGCGATTTTTGGGCGGGCGACACTTGACGATGTTCGTGATATAGCAGTTTTCCCGGCCCAGGTCGATGATTGAGAGCATTTCGTCGAGAAATTTCCCCGCTGCACCGACAAACGGCTCGCCCTGCAAATCTTCATGTTCGCCCGGTCCCTCGCCGACGAACATGACCTCCGCGTCCTGCGGGCCGACGCCGAAGACGACATTGTGCCGTGTCTGCGACAGCGGGCAGGCAGTGCAGGACAGGCAGGCGGTCTGAAGCGATTCCCAGTTCAGCATATTGAAGCGCCCTCCTTTACCGTTGTTCCAGCTCGTCAACCGGCAGGTCGTAGCCCTCGCGGAAGCGGCGGCGCTGGTTCTCCAATGCGCGGCGGCGCTGCTCCATGCGCTTGCGGCGGCAGCGGCGCTTGCGCAGCTGGTACAGCGCAATCAGCACCAGAATCACGCCGATGGCGGCAAAAATCGCAATCACAACCCATTTCCACCAGTTTTTCTGGATATACGCCCCTGTTCCGGCAGCGGCGGAGGAGAATTCCGAGCGTGCCACATCGGTGATGGCGAGCAGCTTCGTCTGGCCGAGGATTTCCCCGGCATAGCTGACCGTAGCCGAGCCGAGCACATCGCCCTCACGGACAGGCGCATCGACGCTTTCGCTGTTGAGCTGGATATCCGTGACCAGCTGGTCAGGGTCATAGTCGTTTGGCAGCAGGACCTTGATCTCGTCCGCCGGCGCAACGGCGACCGCCTCCGCACCGGCGGAGTTGTTGATCTTCACCTGATCGACCGGATACAATGGAGACATAATCGGCAGATATGAATAATTGTCAAAGCCGTAGTCGAACAGCCGCGCACACTCCGTAAAGTTCTCCATAAGCAGATCGCCGCTGTCAAGCACCGTTGTAGCCGCGCCGCAGACGATGCCCAGCAGATCAAGCCCGTCGCCCGTCGCCTCGGAAATGACGCAGCGGCCCGCCTGACTGGTGTAGCCGGTCTTGATGCCGTGCGCACGCGAATAATAGAGCGTATTGGACAGGGAGCGGTAGATCAGCATATTGGTCGTCTTGAGCTTGGGGATGTTCTGCCGCATATTGTCGTCGGGCAGCTGATACTCATAGGTGTCGACGATCTGGCGGAAATTCTCGCTCTTGAGCGCGGCCTGCGTGATGATGGACAGATCACGTGCAGTGGTGTAGTGGCTCTCGTCGTGCAGGCCGTGGGGGTTGCTGAAATGCGTGTTGAGACAGCCGAGCTCATAGGCGCGCTGGTTCATCATGCGGACAAAATCCGCCACAGAACCGGCAATATGCTCGGCAATGACGTTGCACGCGTCGTTGCCGGAGACGACCATCATGCAGTACAGCAGATTTTCCAGCGTCATCTGCTCGCCGACCTGCAGCCCCGCGACGCTCGAATCGGCGTCCAGGTCGTCGAGGGCGGAGGGCGAAACGGTCACAACATCGGACAGATTGCCGTTTTCCAGCGCCAGCAGACAGGTCATGATCTTGGTCAGGCTGGCAGGATACACGCGCTCGTCCGCGTCCTGTTCATAGACGGTGCGGCCCGTGTTGAGGTCGATGAGAAGCGCGGCCTTGGCCGCGACAGAGAAGCTTGTCCGCGAGGAAAGCAGCCGGTCCTCCGGAACGCTGTCGTCTTCAGAGGAAGCGTCCGCGCCGTCGGTCTGCGTCTGCTCCGGATCCTTCGCCGTCTCAGCGTCCACCGCGAGAAGCGGCAGCGCCAGCGAGGAAAGAAGCAGGAGCACGGCAAGCAGCAGGGAAAGAACCTTCGTTTTTTTCATTTTTATCTCCATTTTATTCTGTTCGGATTGTACAGAAACAAAAAAATATGGTATACTATTTTACATATTATATAACAGGATGGCCCGGTATGTCAAATGGAGGCAGCTGTATGCGGAAAAAGCGTGTCGATTCGGCGCTGGTGCTGTGGAGCGCGGCGGTTATTCTGTTCGCCTGCGCGTTCTTTCTTGGCCGCGCGACGGTGCGCGGGCCGGTGCTTGAAGCGCAGCGTACTGCGCCCGGCAGCACGGTGCAGGATGAATGGATCAGCAGAGTTCAGGAAACGGCGGCCTCCGCCGCCGGAAAAAGCGGCCGCGTCTGCCTGAACACGGCGACACTGGAAGCGCTTCTGGCCCTTCCGGGCGTGGGAGAAAAGACGGCGGAGCGCATTCTCGCGTACCGGGATACGTATGGGAAGTTTGTCACGGTCGAACAGCTGCTGGACGTCGAGGGCATTGGCGAGGGACTGCTGGAGAGGCTGCGGCCGTATGTCTATGTGGAGGAAATCGAATGAAAATTCTAGTCGTGGATGACGAAAAGCTGCTCGTCAAGGGCATTAAATTCAATCTGGAAAACGACGGCTATGAGGTCGTGACCGGCTGCGACGGCATGGAGGCCGTGGAACTGGCGGCAAGCGAAACGCCGGATCTGATCGTGCTCGATCTGATGATGCCCCGGCTCGACGGGCTGGAGGCCTGCACAAAGATCCGGGAGTTTTCGCAGGTCCCCATTATCATGCTGACCGCCAAGTCCGAGGATATGGACAAGCTGCTGGGCTTTGAGCACGGCGCGGACGACTATCTCACAAAGCCGTTCAACATTCTTGAGCTCAAGGCGCGTATCCGGGCGCTTCTGCGCCGGGCCGGGACGGCGAAAAAGCAGACGCCGGAGCAGACGCTCGTCTGCGGGCACATCACGCTCGACCGAGACAGCCGCAGCGCGTTCCGCGAGGATGTGCCGGTCGATTTGACGGCGAAGGAATTTGACCTCATGGAACTTCTGATGCGCAACCCCAACCGCGTGTATTCGCGCGAAACGCTGCTCGACGCAATCTGGGGCTACGACGTCAGCAGCGAGATTCGCACGGTGGACGTGCATATCCGGCGGCTGCGCGAGAAGCTCGAAAAGAATCCTGCCCAGCCGAAGCATATTCTGACCAAGTGGGGAGTTGGCTACTATTTCAAGTACTGAACGGCGCAGACGGCTCATGCCGTCAAGCTCGCAGATCCGCAACGCGCTGGCGTATATGGCCGTTACGGTCTTCGTGCTTGTGTTTCTGAATATTTATTCCGCCTCCGCCTCGCGCGATCTGATGTTCAAGGCAAAATGCTCGTCCGCGCAGGACAAGCTGAAGGTCGTCACGTCCTCGTTCTCCGGCGTGGACGCGCTGACGCAGGAGACGGCGGAGCAGATCATCGCCGTCATCGGCGATATGAACGTCACGCGCCTGATCGTGACGGACGCGTCAGGCCGTGCGCTCTACGATTCCGTCCCCGGCCAGAACGCAGAGGGCAAATTCGTCCTGCTTGCACCGATCGTGCAGGCGCTGGGCGGCAGCGACGTCTTTCACTGCGTCTACGAAAACAAAACGCTCAAAAGCTATGCCGCGTCGCCGGTTCTGCTGCATGATACGGTCGTGGGGTGCGTATATCTGATGGAATACGACGCCTCGCAGGGCGGCATCATCGCAAGTCTGGAGCGCACAATCTTCCGCGGCTCGCTGGTGCTGATCGGGATCATCTTTTTATGCGCGGTCGTGTTTACCGTGACCGGTTCGAGCCGTATGCGGCGGATCATGACCTCCATGCGCCTCGTGCGCGAGGGCGAATACAGCCACAAAATTCAAATGCGCGGCTCGGACGAGTACGCGACGCTGGCGGCGGAGTTCAACAAGCTCACCGACAAGCTGCAGCAGACGGAGATCACCGAGCGGCAGTTCGTCTCCGACGCCTCGCACGAGCTCAAGACGCCGCTGGCATCCATCAAGCTGCTGTCCGACTCCATCCTGCAAAACGAGATGGACGCGGACACCATGCGGGAATTCGTCGCCGACATCGGCGCGGAGTCCGACCGGCTGACACGCATGGCGCAGAAGCTGCTCACGCTCAGCCGGGCCTCAGCTGACGAGACGGAGGGCGGCGAGCACGAGGTCGTCGACGTCGGGCAGACGCTCTCGCGCGTGTTCCGTATGCTCGTGCCGCTGGCCGACCGGCAATCGGTCAAGCTGACGGCAAGCGTGGAAAAGGGCTGCACGATTTTGTCCTTTGAAGACGACGCGTATCAGATTTTGTTTAATCTCGTGGAAAACGGCATCAAATATAACCGGGAGAGCGGCAGCGTCCATGTCCGGGTGCGGCATGAGGATGATACCGTCGTCATTGACGTGGAGGACACCGGCAGCGGTATCCCCGAAAACGCGCTGGAGTCCATTTTCAACCGCTTCTACCGCGTCGACAAGGCCCGCAGCCGTCAGGCCGGCGGCGCAGGTCTCGGCCTTTCCATCGTGCATGAGATGGTAGGCCGGAACTTTGGCACGATCACAGTCCGTTCCACAGTCGGCGAGGGCTCGTGCTTTACCGTCACGTTCCCAAGCTTCGGTTCCGGAGAGGAGGGCGACCCGGATGCGTAAGAAACAGGCGCGGCTGCCGCTTCTGCTGCTGGCAGCGTGTCTTCTGTGCGGCTGCGCCGCCTCGGTCCACGTCCGCAGCGAGAGCACCCCGCAGCTCCAGTTCTATTACTGCACCGGCGATAGAACGGACGCCGGGATCGGTGCGCTTGCCGCACGCCCCGCGTCTGTGCCGGACGAAGATCCCGCGGCTGTTCTGCAGCAGTATCTGACTGCGCCCGCCGAGGAAGGCTTCTCGCTCCCGGACGGGCTCAGCAGCAGCTGCACCTTTGCCTCCTGCGAGGATGGTACGCTGACGCTTCTTCTGGACGAAACCGCGCCGGACGGCCTCCCGGCGTCGCTGGCGGCGGCCTGTCTGACGCTCACGATGACGCAGCTGGACGGCGTGGAGCGCGTGCGCCTCATGCGCACGCAGCGGCAGACGGAGGCCACCTATACAGCGGACCAGTTTTTGCTGTATGACGCGTCCGCCGACCAGCCGGAATACGCCGTGCGCCTGTATTACCCGGGCAAAAACGGCCTGCTTGCCGCGCGTGAGGCCATCGTCCGCACCGCCGACCCGGAGCAGCTTCCGCTGCTTGCGCTGCAGGCGCTTGTGGGCCGTGGGGTTCCCGCAAACCTGTCCCGTCCTATCCCCTACCGGACGCAGGTGCTCGACCTTTCCGTCACAAACGGCTCAGCCAGCGTGGTCCTGTCCGAGGATTTCATGAGCTGCGACGTCTCCGCGCAGCGGGCGGCGAACGCCGTGCGCTCCATCGCCGCCACGCTCTGTGCGCTGGGCGGCATCACTGCCGTGCAGCTGTCCGTCATCGGCGAAACCGGCCTGACCTATTACGATATTTCCCAGCCCATCACCCCGCAGGCGGATTGGTACGCGGAGTGATCTGCACCGCGCCTGACGCGGCAGTGTCCAGACGGCTTCCCCGCCAGGGGAGCCGTTGTTTTCGTCTGCGCACATAAAAAACGCATTTGTTTCAAATCTGTTTCAAAATAGCGCGAAGCTCCTCGCCGCGATTTACGGCGGGACTGTGCTTCTGGCGCTTCTCGCGGCGGTCGGGTTCACAAATCTCTATCTGACAAAGCACCTGTTCCGGCACATTCAGGAGCCGCTGGACGCGCTCGTCTCCGGCGTAAAACGGATTCAGGACGGGAATCTTGATTCCCCCATTGCGTACCAGACGCAGGACGAATTTCAGCCCGCGTGCGAGGCTGTGGACGAAATGGCCGCGCGGCTGAAGGCGTCTTTGGAGGCGCAGAGCCGGCAGCAGCAGCAAAAGCAGGAGCTGATTGCGGGGATGTCGCACGATCTCAAAAGCCCGCTGACCGCCATCCGGGACAGGTATTCAGCCGGGAAGATTTATACGAGCTCATTTGGGGGCTGGAATCCATGGGCGACAACATCACCGTCGCCGTCCACGTCGGCCGCATCCGCGAAAAAATCGAGGACGACCCGGCCAACCCCAGGCTCCTGCAAAGCGTCTGGGGCGTGGGATACCGGCTGAACGCGGCGACAGGTTCAATAGCAGATGCCCTGCAGGGAAGGCTTTGAAAATCGCCCGGCTCTTTGGATAGAGCCGGGCGATTTGTGTTCAGATGCCGCCTGCGGTATAGTGTTTGCGTTTGTTTTCCTCCACGCGGTCTTCGATGGCATGGGAGGCTTTGTAATAGCCCTTGCGGACCTCGGCGGTGATGAATTTCACCAGCACGATCGTCAGGCAGACGATTGGCATGATGGCCAGCAGCGTTCCCAGCAGCAGGTACAGCGCCGCGTAGCTCTCGGCCATACGGGCGGCGTTTTCCCAGTAGGGATAGATGACGCCGTTCGTCGTCATGGTGCGCTTGCCGAACGCGCCGATCACGGAAATGAGGCTGGAAGCGGAAAAGCGCCCGGTATTCTGGACGATTGCGCCGCTGCCGATGGGGAATTTCTCGGTCATGAGCTTTTTCGCGAAGCCCGAAACGGGGTCGGGCAGGACGATCTCATAGCAGTCGATGGGCAGCTCCGTCATGGCGTTCAGGGCGCTGTAGCTCATGTAGATCATGGCCTTGGAGGCCGACTGGACGCCCGTGGGGTCGGAAGACGCCTTGGCTCCGGCGTCCAGCGCGGCGGCTGTGGCGAAGTCGTCCTCACTTTTGACCACGCCCGCGATGGGGAAGGTCTTGCCGTTGATCGTCACTTCCATCCCGGCCACGTCGCTGCTGCCGAAGAGGTTGAACGCCGTCTGCGCGTCCAATACAACGCGGTCAGCCATGTAGTCCTCGTCCGAGATATAACCGCCGGACAGGAGCGTCAGCGGGTGGAACAGGAAGTAGTTCCCGCCTGCGCCGACCGCCGTGACCGTCACGCTGCCGGGCGATTTGCCGGAGACGGACAGGCTCGTCCGGCCGCTGTAGGCGTCGGTGTAGAGGCTGCCGCCCTCAGGCGCTTCCATGGAGTTCTGCACGAACTCGTTTTCAAGCGTCGCGCGGAACGAGCGAATATCGTCAAGGGTCTTCGTCTCTGTGGTGGGCAGGAACGCGGAGACCTGCGCGAAGCGCTCTTCCCCGCCGCCGCGCCAGACGCCGGCGGCGGACTGCGTAACGAGCATACCGCGCACATGACCGAGCAAACAGAAGCAGAGGATTGAAAGCGCTGCCTGCACCAGACACGCAATCAGGAGGGCCAGCTTCCCTCCGTGGAGTCTCGGCAGCCTGTGCCGCCGTTCAAACCGGCCGCGCTGCTTCATCCGTTATCCGCAAGCCGCACCTGCTTGCCGGCCTCCACGGGCTTGTTGCTGGTCGTGATGATGAAATCACCCTGACTGATGCCGGAGACGGCGGCGGATTTATCATCGCGGGCCAGCTCCTGCACGGTGACGCGGGTGGCGATATAGCGGCTGCCGAGCGGCGAGCTCTTCGACTGCAGGACATAGACGAACTTGCCGTTGGAGTCCTCGCGCAGGCCGGAAAGCGGGATGAGCGCGTCGTAATTCGAGCTCTTCTGGCCGATGGAGAGCGTGATGTTCTGCCCGGCCTGAATGTCGCCCGTGAGCGTGAAAACGAGGGTGCGGCTGCCGGAAGACTGGGAATTCGTGATCTGGTCGAGCGTCGCGACCGCGTCGCCGCCCCAGAAGTTCACCAGCTCGGCGGTATCGCCGACCTTGACCTTTTTGGCCTGCTCGCTCGTAACGTCGATTTTGACGGTGAAGCCCCGGTCGGTCACGTTGATGGTCGCAAGCGGCTGCTCCTCGCCGCCGATGGACTTGCCCGCAGAGGCGCTGATGGAGGCGATGGTGCCGGACACGCTGGCCTTGACCTCCAGCTCGTCGGCGTTCTCGCGGAGCTTTTCGACCTCCTCCTGCTTGCGCTCGATGGCTTTTTTGGCCGCTTCCATGTCGATGGAGGACGAATCGCCGAGATTCTGCTTGAAAATCAGGTCCTCAAGGGTCTTTTTCGTAGATTTGACCGTTTCAGCTGCGGAAGACGCGCTGGTGAGTTTGTCCACCGCCGTCTGCTGGTCGGTGATCTGCGTGTCAAGCGCCTCGCTCTGGCTTTCCAGAGATTCGATGGAGCGCTCATAATTGCCGACGATGGTTTTTGCGGTGCTCATTTCACTGTTGGCCGCTTCAATTTTATCGTTGATTGTCGCAACTTTTATCTTATCTTGCAAAATGAGCAGCCCCTCTGTTTGCGGGTTCTTATAGCCGTAGTAATAAGGAGCAAGTTTGGCAAACGCCTCACGATATTTGATTACAATTTCTTCTGTCGATCCAGATGGATTCTCAACCGGATTTCCTTCTTTATCATACTTCGCAGATGTACTGTTCCCTTCAATTCGCTTAATCATCGAAATGCCTGATTCGTCCTCATAGCACTCTTTCATAATTGCGAAATCATTGTCACACAATGTACTAAACGCCGCAAATATCTTTTCATATCGCGTAAGGTTCTCTATATACTGTTTATCTTGCAATATATTGTCTATCTCAGTTTGATAATACGATGCGTTGCGGCAATCTTTATAAGACAGCGGAAGTGATTCCAGCAGCTTTTCTTTTTCCGCTTCCAGCGACTTCACCGTCGCTTCGTGCTCCGTGACCGTTGCCTGTGCATCCGTATAGTCTTTTTCGCCCTTCAGCTTCGTGATCTGATTGTCGACTGTGGTCTTCGCCGTCTGAAGTTCCTTGAGCTTCGCTTCTGCCGCAGCCTTCTGCGTGGCGAGCTGCGAAGCGTCCATGGTGCTGTACTGACGGTAAATCGCAAGCGCTTCATTATAATCATCGCGTGCGTTCTGTACGTCGCGGTTTTCCTGCGCCGCCGTGTTTCCGGCTTCAATCAGGCTCTTGTCGTAGTTCTGCTGAAGCGTTTCCAGATCGGTTTCGGCCTGCTTGAGCTCCGCCGAATCCTCCGCTTCCAGCACAAACAGCGTATCGCCGACGCTGATTTCCTGACCGGTCTTGACCAGCACGCTTGCGACCTTGCGGGTCTGCTTGATTGTGACGTTATAGACCTCGCTGGCCTCGACGGTGCCCTGTCCGCGGATGCGGGCGTTGATTGCGCCGGAGGATACCTGCTGCGTGGCGACCTCTGGCAGCGAGGCGTTCATGATCGTTTTTGAGAAAAAGGTCAGCACCAGCAGCACGGCCAGCAGGATGATGGCCGCGGTTTTGACCCATTCGCGTTTTCTTACACCGTTTTCCATATCTCTTTCCTTATCCTTTCACAGAGCCAGAATGTGCGATACCCTCCACCAGATACGCCTCGCCGTGCAAAAACAGCAGAAGGCCGGGGATCATGTAAATGACAGCGGCGGCGAAGGCAATGCCGATCTCGCCCGCGTTGATGCTGGACAGGAACATCGAAAGCGGCTGCTTTTCGACGTCGTTGAGCAGGATGAGAGGCTGCTCGACCATGTTCCAGTTGTCGATGAACACAAGGATCGCAATGGAATAGAGGGCGCTCCGGCACTGCGGCAGGCAGATGTTCCAGAAGATGTGCCACTCGTTCGCACCGTCGATCTTGGCCGATTCAATGACGGCCATGGGGATGCGGCGCATGAATTTGGTGAGCAGAAACACCGAGAACGGCGCGAACGCGCCGGGCAGGAAGATCGCCCACCGGGTATTGAGCAGGTGCAGCCAGTCGCTGACCAGATAGTTCGGCACCAGCGTGACCTGATACGGCATGAGCATCAGGATCACATAGAAGAAAAACAGACTGTCGCGCACCTTGCCGCGCCAGCGCGTAAAGCCGTAGGCCGCGATGGACGCGACCATAAGCTGCGCGAAGACAATCGGCGCGGTTAAAATCACCGAGTTCCAGAATTTCAGCAGATAATCCGGGCTTTTGAGCAGAACCGTAAAATACTGCGTGAAGCTGACCTTATCGGGGATGAACTTGAGGTTGATGGTCTTGGAGATATAGCTCTTGCCGTCGTTGGCGTTCTCGAAGACCTGCCCGTAGCTGGCTGTGATCTCACTCTGGGTCATGAACGAATTCGTGATCGTCAGAACCGTCGGCAGGAGGAACAGCAGCGCGAACACTGCGCAGAGCACGAAGCACATTGTACGGGAAAAATACCGTTTTTTCTTTCTCATCCCTCCACGTCCTTTCCGAAGATGTTCTCCACAAAGAACAGAAGCGCAATGAGAATGACAATGACGATTGCCAGCAGCACCGCCGCGGCGGAAAGCCGCTGATAGTCGGCGGAATTGAACATATTGTTCATGAAATGCTGCATCATGTAGAGCCCGTCGTAGGGGTAATTGCCGGTCAGAAGATAAATTTCCCGGAAGACCTTGAACGAGTTGATGATGGACAGGATGGTCACGAACAGCACCGTCGGGGACAGATACCGGAGCTTGATGTGGAAGAACTGATACGCCGCCGACGCGCCCTCGACCTCCGCGACCTCCAAAAGCTCGCGCGGGATATTGCTGAGCGCGGCCATGAACAGAATCATGTTATAGCCGAGGTTTTTCCACAAAAACAGCACAACGACGACGACCATGCAGTAATCCGATTTCAGCCAGTCGATCTTGTCCGCGCCGAACACGGCCAGAAATTCGTTGACGACGCCGTTGTAGTGAAACAGCACCTGCCAGATGAGGATGATGGACGCGATGGGCACCATCATGGGGCTGAGGAAGAACGTGCGGAACTCGCTCTTGAGCGGAATACGCGCTTCGAGCAGCAGCGCCAGCCCCAGCGACAGCACGACCGCCAGCGGCACGGAGAGGCCGGTGAACGTGAACGTATTCCTGACCGCGATTTTGAACGCGCCGTTCTGCCAGACGTTGATGTAGTTCTTGAGCCCGGCGAAGCTGTGGTCGGTCAGGCCCACGGTGAAGGAATAATAGACGACGATCAGGAACGGGATGATATAAAACGCCAGCATACCGAGAAAGCTCGGCCCGGAGAAGCACATGGACGCGAGAAAATCGCGCACCCTGTTATTCATCCGCGTCCAGATCCCTTTCCCGGACGGTCTTGTTTCATATTTCCCGCGCGACCGGAGAGATAGCTTCTGCACGTTTTTCGCGTCTCCTTTGCGTTGGAAAATGCTCATAGCTCCCGACCGAACCTCAATCGGGATGTATCGGCATTTTCGCTTTTTGGGGGATTCCGTGGGGCGGACAGCCGCCCCAAAGCCTCCCCTTGTCGTGCCCCGCACGATAAGGGGAG
>OIZX01001469.1_pt1 | contig 12138 bp, 9 predicted proteins | sample 1588621 | NCBI WGS metagenome assembly OIZX01 (sample SAMN03283276) | human gut metagenome | biome: human-associated habitat; material: feces | host: Homo sapiens | place: Peru | collected 2012
GGATCAAACTCTTCTTTGTATAATACACATATTTCCAGTTCGACCCCGACAACTTATTCATCTTTCCTAAAAAAAAGAATCAACGCTCTCATTTCGTTCTCGGTACTTGTTGTACTTCCTTCAGTCTTTTCAATGAACTTGTTTGCATTCCTGTTCAGATCGTTTGTGTTTCGTTCCGAACGGGAATGCAAAGGTAGACATTATTTTTGAACCTGCAAACTTTTTCTGAAAAATTTTTAACTTTTTTTATTCATTTTTATTCTCGCCTGCAGCTCCCAAGTACGTATCCTGTCCTTATACAGGTTGTTAGCGTTTACTTTGTCGATATCGAGCGAAGCGTCGGAATTATCGTCCCAACGGCGACAATTATAGACAACATCGTAGATTCGGCCTATCTGGTACTCTCTGGAGACGCGAAGACCCACCGCATAGTCCTCCCCATACTTCGTCGTAGGGAAGTTGATCGTACGAAGCATCGGAACGTAGAATCCGCGCGGAGCGCCAAGACCATTTATGCGCAGAGCGTTGTTACGGCCATTCTCCGGAGTCCACTCACGATGATCGATGATTCCCGGAGGCAGGGTCTCCATCTGGAAGTTGGTCATCCTGTAGGTACCGACAACCATGGCGCAGTTCTGGGCATAGAAAGCGTCCACGAACTTCTGCACTGTGTTCTCATCATAATAAACATCGTCAGAATCCAGCTGGATGGCGAATTTACCACACTTAGGATGGTGCAGGGCGGCGTTCCAGTTGCCTCCGATGGCGTGATAGCTCTTGTCCTGCGCGATATAGACGAGCTTAGGGTCATCGATGAACTTCTTGATGACATCAACGGTTCCGTCAGTGGAGTTGTCGTCAACCACGATCACGTTATATTTGAAAGTGGTCTTCTGATTCAGCGCGGAAGTCAGAGCGTCGCCTATCGTGCGCACCCTGTTCTTGCAAGGGATGACGACAGAGGCCTCATATTCAAAGGAATCATCCGAGAACTCGATATGCTTGAATTTCGGTTCCAGATAGCCACCGACATCCTTAAGATGCTGTGTACAAGCCTTTTCCATCTCAATCTGGACAGCACGGTTCTTCGGATCCACATAGTCGAAGAGTTTCTCGCCGGACTTACGGGTGTCCGTCTCGATCTCGTAGTAGAGATATTCATTGATGTGGACAAGGCTTCCCCTCTGGGAGACTTTTAGGCGCAGGTCATAGAGGCCGGCATATTCATAGTCAACGTCCATTCTGGCGACGGCTTCCTTCAACGCGGAGGTTCTGTAGATCAGCACAGAGCCGAAATCGAAGTCATCGCGGAGCGCGCCCTCCTGGCAGTCGATCACCGGAGCGAAGGCGCGGTTGCCGTCCACCTCGTTGAAATGGTCGGCATAGACCATGGCGGCGGAGGAATCCTCAGCGATTGAAAGGAAGCGCTCAAGGGCGAACTGGCCGAAGCTGAGTTCAGTCGTCTTGGTGTAAATCATTGTGAAAGGAGCGGCCGCGGACTCGGCAATCTTCCTGATGCCGGTTGTGCTTTTGAATATGGCCGCGTCAAGAAACTCAACCTTGGCGACCTCGGACTCGGCGCGGAGGTTCGCGGCGGTCACAGCCACCTGCTCATCGCTCACGAACGGGACAAAACAATCGATTCTGTTCATAATATTTATAGAATATTAATTTTAGCATTTTCGCAGTCACAAAAATAGTAAAATATCGGTAAAAATTGATACTTTTGTCAAATAGTCGCCCGGGCGACTCACATATTAATTAATATCAATGAATATGACCTTAAGAAGAACATTGATTCTGGCTGCGGCTGTCATGGCGACAGCCACGGCCATGACAGCGCAGGAAACGCCGAAATGGCTCAGGAAAAGCGCGATCTCCCCAGACGGAACGAAAGTGGCGTTCTGCTACAAAGGCGACATCTTCACGGTTGATGTCAACGGCGGAAGGGCACTCCAGATCACCACGAACCAAGCCTATGACTCGGATCCCCTCTGGACTCCGGACGGGAAGAGGATCGTGTTCTCTTCCTACAGGGCTGGCTCCAAGGACATATTCATCACTTCCGCCGAGGGTGGTGTTCCGAGAAGACTGACAGATTACCCGGGTAACGAGACTCCTCTCTGCGTGCTTGACGGCGGCAGGGTTCTGTTCCAGGCAAACATCCAGCAGGACGCCGTCTATGGCGGATTCCCGGGCAGCCCGCAGGTCTGGCAGGTTGACGAGAAAGCCGGCAGGCCTCAACTTGTAACCTCAATGCCTCTCATGGCTATGAGTGTGAACAACTCAGGAGAGGTCATCTACGAAGACTACAAAGGCTACGAGGATCCGCTCCGCAAGCACCACCAGTCATCCGTGACAAGGGACATCTGGCTCTATAAGCCAGCTTCGGCTCAGGGTGAGAGGTTCAGGGTCACCGGCGACGGGACATTCACGAAACTGACATCATTCATCGGAGAGGACAGGAATCCGGTCTTCGCCGCTGACGGAAAGACATATTATTATATATCGGAGGCTGACGGGACTTTGAACGTCTATAAAGCCTCAACCGGGAATCCTGGAGAGCCTAAGCAGCTGACACATTTCAAGGACAACCCGGTAAGATTCCTTTCCGTGGCCGGCAACGGCACGCTCTGCTTCTCCTGGAACGGAGACCTATACACAATGACGGACGGCGGCGAGCCCAAGAAGCTCGACATCACCGTGGCGAAGGACGAGACCGAGAATGATGTTGAATATCTCACCTTCTCGACCGGAGCGTCCTCTATGGCGGTGTCCCCTGACGGAAAAGAGATCGCTGTCGTGATCAGAGGCGATGTCTTCGTCACGTCCGCCGACTACAAGACCACGAAGAGAATCACCAACACACCGGAGCAGGAGCGCAACGTCAGCTTCTCAAAGGACGGACGCGAGCTTTACTATTCATCGGAAAGGAACGGTCATTGGGGAATATACAAGACTTCGCTGACCGACAAGAAGGAAAAGAGGTTCACCTATGCCACCAAGTTCAAGGAAGAGCTTGTGACATCGGAAAGCGAGACATGCTTCCAGCCCGTTGTCTCTCCGGACGGGAAATGGGTGGCGTTCCTGCGCGACAGGACCGAACTGGTCATCAAATCGACCAAGGACGGAAAGGAAAAGTCTTTGCTTAAAGGCGTGAATTACTCCTACGCTGACGGCGACCAGGGCTTCGAGTGGAGCCCGGACAGCAAATATCTCCTTAGCAACTACCAGATCAACGGCGGATGGAACAATTCCGACATCGCGTTGATCGACATAGAGAGCGGCGAGATCACGAACCTGACCCAAAGCGGCTATTCCGACGGGAACTTCAAATGGACGCTCAAAGGCAAGGCGATGGCCTGGGAATCAGACAAGGACGGTTACCGCAGCCACGGAAGCTGGGGAGCCGAGAGCGACATCTACATTATGTTCTTCGACGGAAAGGAGATGACCAAGTTCTACCAGGACAAGGAGGACGCTGAGATCGCCAAGGCACTTGAGGACGGAGACAAGTCCGAGAAGAAGATCGAGAAAGAGGAGAAGAAGGAAAAGAAAGATTCTGTCAAGCAGGCGGAGAAGCCTGAGAAACTCGTTCTTGACCTGGAGAACAGGGAGTTCCGCACAGCCCGCCTGACACGCTTCTCCGGAAGACTCGGCGACTTCTATCTCACCCAGGACGGAACCAAGTTATTCTACACCACAAGGTTGGAGAAGAGCTATGACCTCTGCCAGATGGACATCAAGAAAGGTGACGTGAAAGTGATCAAGAAGGGAGTGTACGGTTCATTGGTACCGTCAGCCGACGACAAGGATCTCTATGTTTTCACAGGAAGCTCTATCACGAAGATCACGATCGCCAGCGGAGCGACGAGCACAATCTCGTTCTCGGGAGACTATGAGTTCAAGCCTAAGGCCGAGAGGGACTACATCTTCGGCCACGTCTGGAAGCAGGTGAACGAGAAGTTCTACGATCCACAGATCCACGGAATCGACTGGGCTGGTTACAAGAAGAACTACGAGCGGTTTATGCCATACATCGCCAACAACTTTGACTTCCAGGATCTTCTCTCCGAGATGCTTGGAGAGCTGAACGGCTCCCACACCGGAGCACGCTACAGTCAACGCTCAAAGTTCACAATGGGTTGGCTGGGAGCCATTTATGACTATGATTACGAAGGCGATGGACTGAAGATAGCCGAGGTGCTTCCGGGCGGTGCGTTGAATCTCGCTGATTCAGAAATCAAGGCCGGAGACATCATCGAATCCATTGACGGACAGCCGATAAAGGCTGGCGAGAGCTGGTTCGGTCTTCTCAGGAACAAGGCCGGCAAGAAGGTTGCCATCGTTGTGAAGAAAGGAAAGAAGGATGTCGAGCTGTTCATCGAGCCGGGATATTCAGAATCATCCCTTATGTACCGCAGGTGGGTGAAGCAGAGAGAGGAAATGACGGACAAGATGTCAGGCGGTAAAGTGGGCTACACGCACGTCCAGGGAATGGACTCGCCAAGCTTCAGGACGGTATATTCAAAACTGCTCGGCAAGTACAGGGCGGCTGACGCGGCTGTGGTTGACACAAGGCACAACGGCGGCGGATGGCTGCACGACGACCTCGCGACCTTCCTCAGCGGCAAGGAATATATAAGGTTTACGCCAAGGGGACAGTACATCGGCAGCGAGCCGTACAACAAATGGAGAAAACCATCCTGCGTGCTTATGTGCGAGGACAACTACTCTGACGCCTGCGGATTCCCGTACACGTACAGGACTCTTGGAGTAGGCAAACTGATCGGAATGCCGGTTCCGGGCACTATGACCGCCGTTTGGTGGGAGACCCAGATTAATGGTATGGTATTTGGAATCCCTCAAGTCGGTTCATTCGGCCTCAAGGAAGGCAAATATCTTGAGAACCAACAGATTGAGCCAGACATCAAGGTTGACAATGACCCGGCATCCGTCCTCAGGGGCGAAGACAAGCAACTTGAGGCTGCGGTCAAGGAAATGATGAAAACTAAATAATAACTTTATACTATGGACAGGAAAGTCGTCATAATTCCGACTTACAACGAGAAAGAGAACATTGAAGCGATTGTCAGAAAAGTATTCTCGCTTGAAGGAGAGTACAATGTGCTGATTATTGATGACGGCTCTCCTGACGGGACCGCCGCGATTGTCAAGAAAGTCCAGACGGAATTCCCGGAGAGGTTGTTCCTGATCGAGCGCTCGGGCAAGTTAGGGCTTGGCACAGCGTATCTCACCGGCTTCAAATGGGCTTTGGAGAACGGCTACGACTACATCTTCGAGATGGACGCTGACTTCTCCCACAACCCGGAGGATCTGCCAAGACTCTACAAGGCCTGCGCGGAATGCGGAGGCGTCGCCATCGGCTCCCGCTACTGCGACGGAATCAGTGTGGTGAACTGGCCGATCGGCAGGATTCTGATGTCCTACTTCGCGTCAATCTACGTCAAGACAGTCCTTGGGATGAAGATCCACGACTGCACGGCCGGATTCAAGTGCTACAGCCGCAAGGCTTTGGAGACAATCGACCTGGACGATGTGAGGATGAAGGGCTACGGATTCCAGATCGAGATGAAGTACACGGCCTGGAAACTGGGATTCGAGCTGGCGGAGGTCCCGATCATATTCGTGAACCGCAAACTTGGCACGTCCAAGATGAGCGGAGGAATCTTCGGAGAGGCGTTCTGGGGTGTCATCCGCCTGAAATTCAGAAAGTTTCATCGTAAAGGATAACCAATGGCAAGGATCTTACTTACCAATGCGACAATAGTGACAGGGGCTTCCGCCAAAAAGGGAGCCCTTGCCATTGATGGAGAGCGGATTGCGGGAATATGGCACCGTGGCGGTTCCGAACTGGACGACTCTGCTGCCGTTCAGGCTTTCCCGGACTCGGAGATCATTGACTTGGACGGCAAGGTGCTGATGGCCGGCGGAATAGACGCCCACGTGCATTTCCGGGAACCTGGTATGGAGCGCAAGGCCGACATCGGAAGCGAGTCAAAGGCTGCCCTGCTCGGCGGGGTCACATCCTTCATCGATATGCCGAACACGAAGCCTCCGACAACCGACTTGGAGACTCTTCAAGATAAGCTGAACCGGGCCAGCGAACGCTCGTGGGCAAACTACGGATTCCACATCGGGGCCACAAACGACAACGCGGCGATGATCCGGGAATATCTTGCCGAAGGCCACGGCGCAGAGTTCGGTGGCATCAAAGTCTTTATGGGCTCTTCCACCGGGAATATGCTCGTGGACGACAATGAGGCTCTTTCTGATTTGTTCAGGATTCAAGGGAAGCCGATTCTGATCCACAGTGAGGACGAGGGAATCATAAAGGCAAATCTGGAGGCTGCCAAGGCGAAGTTCGGCGAGGATATTCCTTTCAGCGAGCATCCTCGGATCCGCAGCCGCAAGGCCTGCATCCGATCCACGGCCAAGGCTCTTGCGATGGCCATTGAATATGGCACCAGACTTCACGTGCTTCATGTCTCGACAGCCGAGGAGGTGGAGATGATCCGCGCCGCCAAAATTCACAACCCGAATATAACCGCCGAGACCTCAGCGAATTATCTTTGGTTCTGCGACGAGGACTATGAGAAGTTGAAGGGGAAGGTGAAATGCAACCCGGCCATCAAGTCGGCCTCTGACCGTGAGGCTCTGAGGAAAGGTCTTGCGGAAGGCATAATCGACACCATAGGCTCCGACCACGCTCCTCACCTGCTTTCAGAGAAAGTGGACAACTATCTGAAATGTCCTTCCGGCATGCCTTCAGTCCAGCAGTCACTTTCGGCCCTGCTGACAGCCGCGGCTTTGTACAACGAAGGGAAAAACGCCGATGACGAGGCTCTGATCAGTCTTTCACGAATCGCCTCAGCCTTCTCGGAGAGACCGGCCGAAATCCTCGGAATAAAAGACAGAGGCCACCTGAATGTCGGCAACTACGCCGACTTGGTTATCCTCGATCCCGAGCAGGAATATTCCGTCAAGAGTCACGCTGATTTGGTTCGCAATGTTCCTGAGCAGGAATATTCAGTAAAAAATGTCGCCTACAAGTGCGGTTGGTCACCGTATGAAGGTACAACACTTCGTGGTGTCATCGATCGTGTGTTCCTCAACGGCAAACAAGTTATCGCCGACAGCCGTCTCCTCCCCGACTCCCCTTCCGGTCAGGCACTGGCATTCACCGACCTATAATTCTAATTATTAATTGACGAGTATGAAAGAGAAACTTTCCACACAATACAATGATGCTGTCAAGCAGATAAAAACCGCTATTCTGCAGAGCCAAGCGAAAGCTTTGAAGGGTGTGAATCAGGAGCAACTGGCTTTGTACTATGGCATTGGACGGTTCATCTCATACAATAGCCGCGAGGGTTTCTGGGGAAAGGGAGCCATTGCGACAATCAGCGAACAGTTGCGCCGTGAGATACCTGGGCTGAGAGGATTCTCTCCATCAAACCTGAAGTCAATGCGAGCTTTCTATGAAGAATGGAAGTCGCTTGAAGCAACTTCGCCAGTCATGACTGGCGAATTGCAGGTTGCTGATTCTGAGAATAATAAAATTCGACAGCTACAACTGGCGAATTTCTCGAACTTCCCGTGGACAGCCTTCTTGAGTATAGGCTTTACCCATCATTGCATAATTATCACGAAGGTGAAAGATGTCGAGGAGCGAAAATTCTATATCCTGCTTTGTGCCGATCTCAGCCTGTCCGTTGACGCCCTAGAAAGAAAGATTGCCGAGGATGCCTACCATAATCAAGGCAAAATGCCGAATAACTTTGGGATGACCATTCCAGACTATAAGCGGGCATTTCAGGCAATCCAGATGTTCAAGGATGAATATCTGCTGGACTACATCAATGTCGAGCAGTTGGGCGAAAGGGATGAAGACATAGACGAACATGTGGTAGAAAACGAGATAGTCCATAATATCAAGAACTTTATCATGACATTCGGACGTGGCTTCTCATATCTTGGCAATCAGGTTCATTACGACAAGCTTGGACACGATCATTGGGTGGATCTTCTATTCTTTAATCGTGTTCTGAGATCTCTGGTCGTAATTGAACTCAAAAAAGGGTCTTTCAAACCGGCGTACCTCGGTCAACTAGCCGCCTATCTCCGAGTCCTCGACGATGAGGAACGCATCGAAGGCGAAAATCCGTCTGTCGGAATCGTTCTGTGCAAGGATGCCGACCGTGCTTATGTTGAGTATGTCCTTCAGGATTACACCAAACCGATGGGTGTCGCCACCTACAAGTCCAGCCAAGAACGCTTGAAAGAACTTCTGCCAGACGAGGAAGAGATAAAGAAACTGTTGTAATTCCACCTCAAGCCAACCATTGTTGCTTTCCCAAGCCGGTCGTTGAGCCACAATCGAAGCAAATATCCCGATTTTCCATTTCTGGTCGCTGAGCCTGCCGAAGCAACCGTGATAGATAAAGCACTAACAATCAAGATTTTAGCACTCTGTCTTTAGTCAATAACCGCCAAAGGCAATATACTATTCCCTTGATAATTAACACCTTACTCACCACTCGCTGATAATCAGGTCAACGAAAGGTAAGTTCCTGAATATCATTCATTCGTCACAAGCTTTCATACTTTGACAAAGGTGTAAGATATTACGGATATTATACATATTCTCCGTAACTTTTAACACAAGACATTCTTTATTCTCAATTAGTAATCGAACCTTTGCACACAAAATAAGTTTTGAATCGCATTATGGAATGTTTCCAAAATAGTAATATTGCACCAAGTAGTTTGACGAATTCGTGGCCGCCAACCTCGTGGTGAATCGTCTGCGAAAACTCCTTCACGTCAGCACCATCTTTTCCGAACTTCGTCCTTCCCGTTGCGCAAGGTGACCGTCCTCCCCGAAGCGAACGTGATTGAATATCCCGTCCCGTCGCTAAGGTCCGCCACGCTCACCACGCAATCTTTCCCCTGCACCGCCGCGACCAACGTCTGCAGCGCCGATATGTTCCCGTTCATCAAACGGCACTGCCGCTCCAATGCCGCCACCCTGGATTCCAGCTCCTCGATGTCGCTTCGAACAGCGGAGTCATCGTATTTGCCGCAGGAGAAAAGCAGGAACAACGTTAACAATATTATTGATATCTTTTTCATAAACTCATCTTTGGGTTAATATCCTTATAAAGCCACGATTGTTGTATGCCCCTGCTTGGGAAACCATATTCTACCTTTAGATATTTCTTAAGCATTTTGAATGTGTATTCTCCAGCCCGCGGATCGATACACACAGATGAGACTAATTCATTAATATTCGGAATCATAAATCGAATGCCCCGTTTCTTGGTGCTTTGCGGTTTAACAATCATCGCCCGATACTCGTCTTCGTAGGAGAAAGCTTTTCGCTTAAGAAGCATAAGGCGCACTTTAGATTCGTCATTATTCAATGAGAATTTCCCCTCAAGAAGTGGATCGAATGAAATGTCAGATAATTTTTTAGTCATCGTATTTGTCCTTCGATATTGCACCTTGTCAAAGAATACTTTATTTCTCGGATTTTTCTTTTGATAATCATCCAGGAGATACAATAATCTATCTCCACGAAAAGTCAATCTAACACATATTTCGTTTTTCGAATATGCATTCCATGACGCTTCACTTGAAGCATTGTTTGTAAAGCATGTGCAGAAAATTCGCCCTCTCCAAGGGAATTTCGTCGAGCCGTATTTCGCACATAAGAAATATTTCTCATAAGGATCCAACCATGTCTCAGGGTTGGCAAACCAGATTGCTTTGTTTTCAAATAAAGAAAGAGCCCTTTCCAAAGGCATGAACTTATTGATAAGTTTGCCCTTGGAAAGAAACTCCTCTCTTTTCAAGATATAAGACTTTGTTTCCATCTGAATGTGAATCAGATATCATTCTTGTCTGGATCTTTCTGCTTCGTTCACAAAATGTGCGACCGCATTGTCAATCATTTCAACGTTCGTTCCTCTCCTTGGACGTACCGCCGCGTCAATCCCGTCAGCGATTTCTTCAAGAATAGTTCTGATGTCATTCGACAAACCTCCGCAATTTCTGATCTCCTCCAATCTTTCATCTATTGCACAAAGCCATCTATTCCAGACATCTTCCGAGATACCATAAGTCAAATTGCTGATGAATTGCAAGCAACGCCTGTTCTCCACTTGATAACGCCGCGCAATGATATTGTATCTATGTTTCCAAGTTTTGATACGAGTCTGACAGATTCCCGTGTCCTCGCTGATCCTTGCATTGTTATCATTTCGCTCAACGCCTAGAAGGAACTTTTTAGTCGATTCCAAAATTTGTTCGTAAGTGTATTTATCTCTCATTGTATTGATAGTGTTGAAAGATTCTAAAAATCATAAGCTTTTATGTTGTCCTTGAATTCAGCCCACTTCGCTTTATATGTATCTACAGAGGCTCTCGGAACCCAAATGTTTGCTGCCATATTGGAATCAAAAGAGCCAAACATATTTGTCAGTATTTGCGGTGGGTTTATTGCTTTTATGTATAAATCTGTTAAAACTGGACAACGGTGGTATCTATTATTAGTTGATTATCAGTGTTATACGCTCTAAACGGTAGAAAAGTGACCGTATGAATTCTGATTAGATACGAAAAGGTGAAGATTTAACGTATTTAACTTCCAATCACATCAAAATTGCAGAAAATATGGGTGATGTGGGGTGGTTAACAGTCTCTTCATATGTCTTTTATTGCCACAGAGGTTCATTTTCCCAACCAACAGGGAATCCAAGAGCTGCCAGGTCTATCTCTGGAAACTTGCTGAACAAATTGTGCATTTTGTCAAGCATGTCATTGTTGGGAGAGATGATGTCAAGGAAATACTTGATGATGCACATATTATAATAGATTCTTCGCTTGTCCGCAGGAATAGTAATCCAAGGACGAGTCATGCCTCTCATATCATTTGGAATAATCTTGTTGACTTTGTTCCAAACACGAGCGTGATGACAACAAGCGTTGCGAGTAAGCGTAAGCACGGAAAGCCAAGACTCAAACACTGGAGCATGAAGGCAGAAACGCTTGGCGATCTGCTTTTTGAGTCCTTTATCTTTCAAGTTCCTGTAGTACATATTCACGCTACCCATTGGGAGAAGTTCACCAAGAATCCATGCTGGTGGAAAAGGTTCTGTATATGTTCTTTTGAAGTGTTCTATAAAGTCTTCAGTAGAACGTTCATACTCCTTCGACAACATTGCCATACTATTGACGAAAATGGACTGATCACGAAAATGTGCTGAATTGGTAAGCCAATATATATCACCAGTCCGTTCAGCCGTCATATTCATTACGGCTTCTCTTACAGCAATTTCGATCTTCTCAATCTCGTTAAAAAGGAGTAAGCGCAACTTTTTGTCAAAGCGATAAAGCATCATCACTTTGTTAAATGTAGCACCTTCCTTATACAGATGAAGAATCTTTGGAGTCTTCAACAAAGGATGCATATACGCAGACAATCGATAATAGCCAATGCTCTCCAAATACAATTGAGCCTTTTGCCTATCATTGATTATCAATCCACGATTTTCCAATAAGGTTACAAGTTCTCGTGGAGTCTTGTAATCTTTTCCAAAATTTCTCTTTGTCATAGCTTATAAACAAAAAAGCCCAGCCTATTTAAGCATTGTAAAGAGGCTCGGCTGGAACTAACGCTGCAAAAATACAAATAATCATTGATAATACAAACTTTTTTGCAAGAAAAATCATACGAAAGTGGATTTCCTTGACATATATAATGTTAAATCAAACCTGAATGCCATACTTTATCAGCTAAACAAGGTGGTTTTCAAAGTAAAAGTGTTATCTTTGTAACGTCTATACCCATACCGGAAGCCCCGATGGGCAGAGGTTGGGCAGACATACATATGGTAAAAGGCGTTTTTGTACGCTTTGGTTTTGACGTGTAGGAATCTGGCAGTTCACGACACAATTTGTCAAAAACAAAGCAATGCAGAACGCCTCATGAGGTGTATTATATACAGTTCTTATTGGCTTCGGACGTTTTATAGTTCGTTGTCAAGGGTGCATTCTATACCCCAGTTCGGGATAAGAATAGTTCATAAAAAAGTTGGTAGTCTCACAAATATT
>OIZX01001470.1_pt1 | contig 12136 bp, 9 predicted proteins | sample 1588621 | NCBI WGS metagenome assembly OIZX01 (sample SAMN03283276) | human gut metagenome | biome: human-associated habitat; material: feces | host: Homo sapiens | place: Peru | collected 2012
ACAACCAGCATTCTTCTGCTTTTTGTCATCTTGATACACGCCTTTCCCACAGGAAAATTCCCCGGACGGGGTGGTATACCTGCGGATCTCCCAGTGAATAGTATATGATGTATTTCTTAATATTTTCACCAGTTTGTTACAAAAATGTTAAATTTGTTACGCGGAATATCATAGCAGATGACAAAATTTTTGTCAAGTTATGGGGGGGTTGGGCGCTATTTAGCCATGACAGCTCGGCTTGCGCCATTCGCAAAGTCGCGTTATCACGCTTTTCGTCACTGCGTGACTACCTTTGCTCATGAACCGGCGCTCAACTCATGAACATATTCGTTCACAAAATCATGTTAACATGATTTTTGCTCTCGACTCTGTTCATGGTCGAGCTGTCACTACATACATTTCGACTTCTCGATGCAGGCGTCCATGGCATCCATCACAGCGGCACGCATGCCCTTCTCTTCCAGTACTTTGACTGCCTGGATGGTGGTACCTCCGGGAGAACATACCATATCTTTCAGCTCCCCGGGATGTTTTCCGGTCTCCAGAACCATTTTGGCACTGCCGAGTACGGACTGTGCTGCAAATTCATAGGCCTGTTTTCTGGGCATTCCGGCTGCCACAGCTTCATCCGCCATGGCCTCAATAAACATAAATACATATGCGGGAGAGCTTCCGCTGACTCCCACGACCACATCCATCAGACGCTCCGGTACGACACTTGCGATGCCGAAGGAACGGAGCAGGGAAAGCACCTGCTCTGTCTCATCCTCCGTGACATTTTCTCCGATGCATACACCGGTACAGCCCTCCAGTACCAGGACCGGCGTATTGGGCATGCAACGGATCAGCTTAAGCTCCGGTCTGCCAAATCCATCCTTCAGATACTGTAGATTCCTGCCTGCTGCAATGCTGACGATCAGGGTATCGGCCTTAACAGCATCCTTGATCTCGGCGATCACTTCCGGGAAAAAGATAGGCTTTACGGCTAAGAACAGGATATCTGCCTGCTCAGCCACGGCAGTATTGTCTGTTGTTGTGTTAATATTAAATTTTGTTTTAACTTTTTCTGCAGTTGTTTCTGTCTTAGAGGAACCGATGATGTCCTCCGGCTTTGCAATGCCCTTCTGCAGCATGCCGCCGATCATTGCCGTTGCCATATTTCCCAATCCGATAAATCCAATCTTCATAATATCTGTCCTCCTGCTCTGTTTTCTATCTAAATATCATATAGCCCCGAACCGCTACTATACCTACAGGTTTCGCTGTCTGTGCGCCTCATACATCAAAAGAGCCGCTGCGATCGAGGCATTCAGGGATTCCACCTTACCCTCCATGGGGATTTTGAGGTATTGCCCGGCCTGGTCGGAGATCTCTTTGGTCAGTCCGTTTCCTTCATTGCCGATGAGGAATGCGGTGGGCTCCCGGAAGGAAAAGCTGTCGTAATATTTCTGTCCCTTCAGGTGTGCCGCATAGGTATGAATCCCTCGCTCATGCATCTGCGTCAGCACCGGAGATAGTTCCGGCACATAGACAAACGGTACCCGGAATATGGAGCCCATGGTGGCCCGTATGGTCTTGGGATTGAAGATATCCACAGTCTGTTGGTTCATAATAACGCCCGTTATTCCTGCTCCTTCCCCGGTACGTATCATGGTTCCCAGGTTCCCGGGATCCTGTAAATTCTCCAGGATCAAAAATAAAGGCTCCGGCTGTTCCAAAAGCTGTGTCAGATCATAGGAAGGCTGCTCCAACACGGTGAGGATCCCCTGGGGAGTCTGGGTATCTGCCATTTTTGCAAATACCTCCGGGGATACGGTCTCATAGCCGGTCTGCTGAAGCTTATCCCAGAATGCAGTATCGCCGTTCTGTGCGTTCCGGCGGAGCTTCTGCTCCAGTTCTTCTGTGAGATAGACCTCTCTTACGCTTTTTACCGGCGCTTCCTCACACATCCTGACGCCCTCCGCCAGGAATACGTGATCCTTACGCCGTTCCTTCGCCTTCGTCTGCCACTGCACGACCTGTTTTACTTTTGCATTGTTGCTGCTTGTGATCATATCTGTCTGCTCCCTGCTATCCTGCCATAATAATGCATAATAATGCGATTTTTCGTGCTACGCACTCTCAAAATCGCAACATCCATTCGTATTCCGGACTATCGTCCTTCATACTCATGTCTGTTTACTCCTCTCATAGAATGCATCCCCTGTCTGCAAGCAGACGTGATGCATTCTATGGATGAGTTTATTATAGTCAAAAAGGCGCTTCCACGCAATGGGAAACGCCTTTGTCTTCGTATCCGTTCAGACATGAGTAGAAAAATATGCGTAGTGTGCAAGCACCCACGCATATTTTCTATTCATGATGTCTGAACTGTTAAATTAGATGGAAAGTAAATGAGATACCTCGAACTGATAATCGTTGATACCCTTCTCCATCTGCAGTGCATCCTCAATATCGAAATCGATGAATTCACCGTGCTGGTAACCAACGACACGATTGGTCTTGCCTTCCAGCATGATGTCTACTGCGTAAGCACCCATGATAGATGCATAGTAACGATCCTTCGCAGTAGGGCTTCCTCCACGCTGCATGTAACCTAAGATCGTAGCACGGGTCTCAATACCGGTAGCTGCCTCAATACGGCGTGCCATGGAAGTGGAATGTCCGATTCCCTCGGCATTGATGATGATGTGATGGGTCTTGCCATGCTTACGGTTGGTAATGATATTATTGATAATATTCTGTTCGTTGTAATCGTACTTCTCGGGAAGCAGGATATCCTCGGCGCCGTTGGCAATACCGCACCACAGAGCAATGTATCCGGCATTTCTGCCCATTACCTCGATGATACTGCATCTCTCATGAGAGGAAGAGGTATCCTTAACTTTATCAATAGCCTGCATTGCGGTGTTCACTGCGGTATCGAAGCCGATGGTGTACTCAGTACATGCGATATCCAGGTCGATGGTTCCGGGAAGGCCGATGGTGTTGATGCCCAGTCTGGACAGAGCCTGTGCTCCACGATAGGAACCGTCACCACCGATGACAACGATACCGTCGATACCGTGCTTTTTACAGATCTCAGCGCCCTTCTTCTGTCCTTCCGCTTCCTTGAACTCCAGACAACGTGCGGTTCCTAAGATGGTACCACCGCGCTGGATGATATCGGACACATCCTTGGCTTCCATATCTACGATCTCTTCATTCAAAAGACCCTGATAACCTTTTTTAATTCCCTTAACCTTCAGTCCTCTTGCAATGGCTGTACGAACAACTGCACGGATAGCAGCGTTCATTCCCGGTGCATCACCGCCGCTGGTCAGTACGCCGATCGTCTTAATCTCTTTTGCCATGACTGTTACCTCCTAAGTAAACGAACGAATAATTTTCTCTTCTCGATTCTTTATTTTAATCTATTTTTGAGCGGTTTTCAATAGGTTTCGTTATAAATTTAACATTTTCTTTTCCAAACTGCGATGCAAGCTTTTCCATTAATGTCTCATCGGCTTTTACCCTGAGATTTGCAGGCAGGATCTTGATGTTTTTAATATCCCTCAGGTAGATCACCACATCGTCATTGCCGTCGGAGTCAGCGATGGCCTGTAACAATTCCTGTTCTCTGGCCTTATAGGCTTCCATATTGGGAAACTGGATCCAGGCCCCCGCGGGCATGCCTTTTTTCTGGCCGGTTCCGGCGTTCTGCGGCCGCTGACCCGGTTGTGTCTGTTCCACTGTTCGGCCTGTCTGTCCGCCTGTCATGGCACCGACCGGCTGCTGCCCACTGCCGTTCCCATTTCCATAGGATCCGCCGCGGCTGCCTCCCCGACCTCCGTAATTCCTTGGGAACAGAGGCTGGTTCGCCGCTCTGGCTGCCTGTGCATCCTCGAAGCTGATGATCTGGTCGCAGATCAGCTTGCCGTCCTTGTCCTCTTCCAGGGACACTCTGCCCCGGATGAACACTTTGGCATCCTCTGTAAGCAAAGTGTTGTAGCGCTCGTATACCTGGGGAAATACCACGACTTCCACGTTGCCGATCAGATCCTCCACATTTAAAAATGCCATGATCTTGTCGTTCTTGGTGTATTTTACGTTTTTATCCGCGATCAGTCCACCGATGACTGCATTCGCCTGATCCTTGACCAGTTCCACCTCTCCGGACTCTTCATCCAGTGCAAAGTCTCCGGCGGTATTGCTGATGCAGTTCTGCCACAGCTCCTGGTATTCCTCCAAAGGATGTCCGCTGACATAGACACCCAGGACCTCTTTTTCAAAGCCAAGCAGCATTTCCTTGCTGTATTCACCTACATTCGGCATCCGGATATCAAATTCTTCCTTATCTTCTTCGCCGGCGATATCAAACAGGGAAATCTGTCCTGCCAGGTTGTTTTTCTTGTCATGGGCGATGTGATCCGCGATCTGCACATAGACGCTCATGAACTGTTTTCTGGTGCCGCCCAGTCCGTCCATGGCTCCTGCTTTGATCAGGTTCTCAATGGCCCGCTTATTCATCTCTTTTTTGTCGGACATGCGGGTGATGAAGTCCTTCAGGTTTGTGAAGGGGCCTCTCTCCTTACGCTCCTGCACCAGACTGTCGATGACCGGACGTCCCACACCTTTGATGGCCGTCAGGGCATAGCGGATCTTGCCGTCTGTCACAGAGAATCCGGCTTCTCCCGCATTTACATCCGGCGGCAGAATGGCGATATTCATGTTCCGGCAGTTCAAAATATACTCCGATACTTTTTTCGGGTTATCGATGACGGAGGTCATCAGTGCCGCCATGAATTCTACGGGATAATAGTATTTTAAATACGCCGTCTGATAAGCCACCACCGCATAACAAGCCGCATGGGACTTGTTAAACGCATACTTGGCGAAATCCATCATGGTATCGTAGATCTGTCCTGCGGTCTGTTCATCAATGCCGTTGGCGATACAGCCGGGGACATTCTCCTCCGGATTGCCGTAGATGAAGTTCGCCCGCTCTTTTTCCATGACGGCCTGCTTCTTTTTACTCATGGCACGGCGCACCAGGTCGCTTCGGCCCAGAGTATATCCCGCCAGGTCACGGACGATCTGCATTACCTGCTCCTGGTATACGATACAGCCGTAGGTGGGTTTCAGGATCGGCTCCAGCTGAGGACAGGCATAGGTCACATCCTCCGGATGGTTTTTCCCCTGGATGTACTTCGGGATAAAATCCATGGGTCCCGGGCGATACAGAGAAATACCGGCCACTACATCCTCCAGATTCTGGGGGCGCAGTTCCTTCATGAAGCTCTTCATCCCGGCACTTTCCAGCTGGAACACACCTTCCGTTCTGCCGGTGCCGATGGAAGCCAGTACTTTCGGGTCATTATAGTCTATGGCATCCACATCAATGTGTCTGCCGGTGGTATTCTCTATGAATTTTACAGCATCATGGATCACGGTCAGGGTACGCAGTCCCAGAAAGTCCATTTTCAACAGGCCCAGTTCTTCCAGCGTCGTCATGGTGAACTGGGTAACGATGGAACCGTCGGAGCCTCTGGACAGCGGCACGAATTCGTCTGCGGATTTCTGACAGATCACGACACCGGCCGCATGCATAGAGGTATGTCTGGGCAGTCCCTCCAGTCGCTTACACATATCGATCAGGTGGTGGACCTGTTCGTCCTCCTGATAGAGCTTGCGGAATTCCGGATTCATCTCCAGTGCTCTGCTCAGTGTAATGTTCAGTTCGTTCGGCACCATTTTGGCAATAGAATCCACGAACGCATAGGGCAGGTCCATGACACGGCCCACATCGCGGATGACACCTTTCGCCGCCAGAGTACCGAAGGTGACGATCTGTACCACCTTGTCATTGCCGTATTTTCTGCCCACATAATCGATGACCTCCTGTCTCCGTTCAAAGCAGAAATCCACGTCAATATCAGGCATAGAGACACGTTCCGGATTCAGGAATCGTTCAAACAGCAGATTGTAATGAATCGGATTGATGTTGGTGATCTTCAGGCAATATGCCACGATACTTCCCGCCGCGGAGCCTCGTCCCGGTCCCACGGGGATCCCGTGCTCCTTCGCATAATTGATGAAATCCCACACGATCAGGAAGTAGTCCACATATCCCATTCTCTGAATAACGCCAAGTTCATAATCCAGGCGCTCCCTGAGCGTCTGTCCGGTCTCTCCGGCGGGCTGATCACCGTCGCCGTAGCGTTCCGCCAGTCCGTCATCGCAGAGCTTATTTAAGTAGCTCCAGGAATCGTACCCCTCCGGCACATCGTATTTCGGCAGCTTCGTCACGCCGAATTCAATCTCCACATTACATCGGTCTGCGATCCTCTGGGTATTCTCCACTGCCTCCCAGGCATAGGGGAACAGTCCCTTCATTTCCTCTTCGCTCTTGACATAATACTGTCCGCCCTCGTAGCGCATACGATCCTCGTCCGCCAGCTTTTTGCCCGTCTGCAGGCACAGCAGAATGTCATGAGGGATCGCATCCTCCGCATAGGTATAGTGCACATCGTTGGTGGTCACCAAGGGAATGTCCAGCTCCCTGCTCATCTGGACCAGTTCCATATTCACGGTTCGCTGTTCCGGGATGCCGTGATCCTGTAATTCCAGGAAATAGTTGCCCTTGCCAAAGCATGCCTCATACTTACGGGCCGCCATTCTCGCCTCTTCCTTCATGCCCTTTAAAATAAATCGAGGCACTTCACCTGCCAGACACGCAGACAGCGCAATGATACCCTCGTGAAACTGCTGCAGTACTTCCATGTCCACACGGGGTTTATAATAGTAGCCTTCCGTGAATCCACGGCTGACGATCTTCATCAGGTTCGCATAACCGGTATTGTTCTCCGCTAACAGCACCAGATGGTGATAACGGTCCTCTCCGCCGGTCAGTTCCTTGTCAAACCGGGAATTGGGAGCCACGTACACCTCACAGCCCAGGATCGGCTTAATTCCTGCTTCCCTTGCCGCACGATAAAAATCGATCACACCGTACATAACACCGTGATCAGTGATCGCTGCGCTGTTCATGCCCAATTCCTTGACTCTGGCTACATATTCTTTAATCTTATTGGATCCGTCCAGCAGAGAGTATTCTGTATGGACATGAAGATGGGTAAACGCCATTTTGCTGTTCCCTTTCTAGTGCAGTTCTTTTGCTTTTTTCACGCATTCCTCATAGGTCGGTCCTACCTGTTCTCTGTGATAGCCCGGAGCAAGCATCGCCGCAAAATACAGATTCTCCAGTGTCTCTTCCTGTGCCGCTGTGGGATGGGAAGGCACCACTACACGGGTGCTCCATACCAGCATACAGCCGGTATACTCCACCATGAAAAATATGGGCTCCATATTTTTCTCCATACGGCTGTTCAGTGTCAGTTTATCTTCGCCGGAGATCTCTTCCAGTTTCTTGATATGGGAAGGCTGCGGTTCCTCTACACTGCCGTCCGGCAGGATCACGCACTCGCAGGGCTCCATATCTTCCCTATGCGCATTCATATATTCCATGACAGTCATTCCCACACCTCCTTTGTTCTATCTGTCAGTCTGTTATTCTTCCGTCCGGATTGCCCAGCGCATTTTCGTGGAACGGGCTCTGCCGTTCTGCGCGCATTCTTCTGCCGAGGGCCGCACTACATCTTTGGAATAGTCTGCATAAATTCCGTCCCGGCAGCCTTCTTTCAGTGCTCGTTTTACCAGTTTGTCTTCACCGGAATGGAACGTGAGAATCGCGACTCTTCCTCCGGGTTTCAATGCTCCCGGCAGCTTTTCCATGAACTCATACAATACTTCAAATTCACGGTTCACATCAATACGCAGAGCCTGGAACGTTCTCTGACAGGTCTTCTTGATCGTATCTTTTTTCTCCTTTTCCGGGAGAAAATCCAGGGTCTTCTCGATCACTTCTCTTAATTTCGTCGTGGTATCGATCCGGTGTCCCTTGCGGATCTCATCGGTGATCGCCTTCGCCAGCTCCTCGCAGTAGGGCTCGTCGGAATTCTCATAGAGCATTCCCGCCAGTTCTTCCCTGCTGATCGTATCTAAGCGCTCGGCCGCACTGATACCCTGTGTCTGATTCAGTCGCAGGTCTAGGGGTCCGTCCACCTTAAAAGAAAATCCTCTCTCCGGATTATCGATCTGCATAGAAGATACTCCAAGATCCGCCAGGATAAAATCAAATCCACCGGCTTCTTTTGCGATCTCATCTATGGTACAGAAATTCTGCAATTTAATCGTCAGGATATCCTCTCCATACCCGGCATCCGCCAGACGTTTCCTCGTCTTGGCAGACTCTTCCGGATCTACATCTGTGGCATAGATATGACCACGGCCCTGTAACTGTTCCAGCATAGCTTTTGTATGTCCACCGTACCCCAGCGTCGCGTCAAATCCGGTCTCTCCCGGCTGGATCTTCAGAAAATCCAGGATCTCCTGTACCATAATGGATCTATGCATACCTGCGGGCGTATTGCCCTTGCTGATGACATGGGCAATGGTATCTCCGTATTTTTCCGGCTGTAATTCTTTATATTTTTCCTCGTATTTTTTCGGATATTTTCCCTTATACCGCACACGGCGCTTATGGGGTGTCTGTTCCTGCTCCATTCCCATGATTACCTCATTCCAAATTAGTATAATGTGGGCGTCAAAAGCGCAGGCATCCTGCTCGATACCCACGCTTCCTTTTTTGCTTCCTTTTCTCTTAATTAAAGATGTCTTTTATTTTAAATGATGTCTTTTATTATAGTGCGCTCTTGATCGCTGCCATCAATTCATCATAAGTCTCATATGCCGGCAGCTCCGGATGATCCTTTTTGATCTGCTCAGTACTCTTGAACAGGAAGCCTGCCTTGCTGGCCTGGATCATACCCAGATCGTTATGGCTGTCGCCGCTGGCGATGGTCTGGAAGCCGATGGACTGCAGTGCCTTGACCGTAGTATATTTGGAATTCTCCACACGCATCTTAAATCCGGTGATCTCTCCGTTCTCAGCTACTTCCAGAGAATTACAGAAAATAGTCGGATAACCTAATTTTTTCATCAGAGGACCGGCAAACTGTGAAAAGGTATCGCTGATAATGATGACCTGGGTAATAGAGCGCAGCTCGTCTAAGAATTCCTTCGCGCCCGGGATCGGGTCGATCTTCGCGATCGTATCCTGAATTTCCTTCAGTCCCAGACCATGCTCCTTCAGTATCCCAATTCTCCATTTCATTAATTTATCGTAATCCGGCTCGTCTCTGGTGGTTCTCTTCAGCTCCGGGATCCCACTGGCCTCCGCAAATGCAATCCAGATCTCCGGTACCAGTACTCCTTCCAGATCCAGGCATACAATATTCATATCCATCCTTGTGTCCTCCCAGTAAATTCAAATGTATTTGCGAAAAGTATACCCTATTTTACTGCTTCGTGCAACCATTTACTTTCTTGTTGTAACGTGTTGTATATGTTGTAGTATGTTCTTATGATGCAATGGTGAAGATGACATTCTCTGAGCATTTTTTGAAATTTGCTTGTAATTTTTACTTTTTTTTCCTTATTTTTGTGACATTTTTACTGTTTACTTTGTTCTATATGTGCTATAATAACCATAGTGTGAAAAGAACTTCCGACAAGCTCTCATCTACACCAAACCAACGTAGAGATAGAGGAGGCAATTGTTATGTTGACATTAAAAGCTGAGAAAAGAAATCCTGAAGAAAAGGCAAAGAAATTAAGAAGAGACGGTTTTATCACCGGTGTTCTGTACGGCAAAGAAATGAAGGAAAACGTATCCTTGAAATTCACAGAGAAGGATGCAGCTGCTTTCATTAAAAACGCGAAAGAAGGCACGCAGGCTTATCTGGAACTGGACGGCAAAAATGTAGATGTTCTGGTGAAGAATATTGATTTTGATCCTCTGACGAAGAAATATATGGCTCTGGACTTCCAGGCTCTGGTGGCCGGTGAAGTCGTATCTGCTACCGTTCCTATTGTATATCTGAATGAGGACAAGGTACAGGGTATCTTTGAAGCAGAGTTGTCCGAAGTACATTACAAGGCTGATCCCGCACATCTGTTGGAGCCCATTGAGATCGATCTTACAACACTGCCTCAGACGACCAAGACCATGTATGTAAAAGACCTGAAGCTGGAGGAGAAGGGCGTCCATGTCACAACCTCCGGTGAACAGCAGCTGTTCCATATCGGTGCATACGGACAGGAAGAGACTGACGAAACCGAAGCCGCTGACGAGACGAAATAACCCACTGCAGCAATCATTGATCGTTCCTTAGAATACCGCCCGGAGAGTTTTGTGATATACTCCTTTCCGGGTGGTATTTTTGGCTTTGCTAACTTGAGAGTTACGCGGGCAATGAGCCGCGCATAGTGAGGACAGCGATGGGCGCTTGCGCACAAATCGCTGTCTTTACTTTTGCCTATGCGGCGAACGCCCTCCTGTGCCTCTCTTCCGTCGCAGTGTGGGCACAGGTGACATGGGCAAGTCGGTCTGTGCCCTTCTTCTGCCTCAGTGTGGGCACAGGTGACAGGGGCAAGCTAGTCTGTACCCTTCTTCTGCCTCAGTGTGGGCACAGGTGACATGGGCAAGCTAGTCTGTACCCTTCTTCTGCCTCAGCGTGGGCACAGGTGACATGGGCAAGCTAGTCTGTGCCCTTCTTCTGCCTCAGTGTGGGCACAGGTGACAGGGGCAAGCCGGTCTGTGCCCTTCTTCTGCCTCAGTGTGGGCACAGGTGACAGGATCAAGCTTCTCTGTGCCCTTCTTCTGCCTCAGTGTGGGCACAGGTGACATGAGCAAGCCGGTCTGTACCCTTAAACCAAGATGCGGGGCACTACACACAAGATTTGATAATTACATCCCGCATAACGAATAAAACCGGGGCTTGATTGACTATTATTGATGATTATGCCCCGCGTATCGAATATGGCTGGGATTTGTGCGCAAATGCCCACGCCAGGTCTTTCTTGTTCTCTAGAGTGGCTATGCTTTCGTAGCTCTCCAGTTTGGTGTAAAAACCCTAAAAACAATGAATTCCGTACAAAAAAGTTCCCAAATCAGGAATTTTTGTACGGAATTTCTTCATTTTGCACGCTCAGCGAAAATAACAGCTTTTTATATGGCAAAATCTCATGTTTTTGTATTTTTTTTAGCAAAAATGGCGTTTTTAATACAAACAGAACTCCCCGAGCGGCCGACGGCAGTGCTGCGTTACGGGCCATGCACTCAATTCATAAATGTGTCGCAAAGGACGCTCCACATTTATTGACAGCCCTCCGCAATGAGCCGCATCACGGCATAAGTAAAGACAGCGATTTGTGCGCAAGGCTCATCGCTGTCTTTACTATGCCTATGCGCGGCTATGCTTTCGTAAACTCTCAATTTATTTCGTGTTCTTCATGACATCCTTATTCTTCACGAGGTAATCGATCAAAGACACCACGGTGAGGATCAGTGCGATCCACATAATGATATTGGTAAGGATCTGCAGCTGCGGGAAGTTGGCGATCATCAGGCAGATCATGACCATCTGGAAGGTGGTCTTGAACTTGCCCCAGTAACTTGCGGCAATGACTACGCCATTGTCGGAAGCGATCAGACGGAAGCCGCTGATGATAAACTCTCTGGCAATGATGATGATGACCACCCAGGAAGGGATACGGTTCATCTCGATCAGTGCGATCATGGCGGAACATACTAACAGCTTATCCGCCAGGGGATCCATGAACTTACCGAAGTCCGTAATAAGGTTATACTTTCTGGCAATTTTGCCATCGAGCATATCGGTCAGGGATGCTATGACGAAGATTGCAAGTGCAATCCATTCGCCCCATTCTGCAGAAGGCAGAAACGGCATATCGGGAACTAACAAAAACACAATAAAAAACGGGATCAGAATCACTCTGAAAATAGTTAATTTGTTGGGTAAATTCATTCTGTTATCTCTCCTGTCAAATCATATTCATTGGAACCTGTAATCTTTGCACGTACAAAGTCACCGCTCATCAGCGAGCCTGCGCCGTCTGCCTGCAAAAACAGGAATCCGTCTACATTCGGTGCATCCTTATAGGTTCTTGCCACATAAATTCCTTCTTCCGGAACACTTCCTTCAATCATGGCCTCCACTGTTTTACCAACCAT
>OIZX01001471.1_pt1 | contig 12128 bp, 13 predicted proteins | sample 1588621 | NCBI WGS metagenome assembly OIZX01 (sample SAMN03283276) | human gut metagenome | biome: human-associated habitat; material: feces | host: Homo sapiens | place: Peru | collected 2012
TTTGCCCAAAGCCCCACGAAAGCGCGCCGTCAGTGTTTTGGCGAAAGCCCATCATAACGCCCGCATTGTAAATAGAATTCATCGTATAAATAGGGTCTGGCAGCATATACCAGCGCACTTCGCCTTTGGTGTCGATGATGAAATTTTGTGGCTCATAGTTCCACTCCAAAGCACCGCCTGCTGGGTTGTTCCACACGACTTTGACACCTTTTTTATCTGAGCCTATGTTATTGACAAAATAAAGCCTATCTTTGAAAGCTCCATCAACTTTTTTTACCTTTATACCGCTAAAAAACACGCCATTGCCCTCGCCAGCACTTTGTCCGTAAAGCGGAGCTGTGTAAATGCTGTAAGTTTCTTTAACGCGCTCTTTTTTGCCCTTGTAAATTCTGTCGTATTCGACATTTACTTTGTTTTTGTGTCCTGCATAAAGCCCAAACACAGGAATGCCAGCGTGCGTTCGTAGGTGCTTGTCAGCTACATTATAGCTTATGCTTACGCCCCCACCCTTGCCAGCTACTGTTACTTTGGCGTTTTGTAGCACATAACCGCCGTTTTTAATCACAGCTGTAAGCGGGGCTAAGCCGTAGGGATTGACGACTACTTCGCCGATTTTGCCTTGTGCCTTGTAAGTGAGCTTTGCTCCACTTGGACCGCCGATAGCTAGGGCATTTTGTGCAAAGCCTACAAGCAAAGCACCCGCTAGCACAACGCTTGAAGCGATTTTGGCAAGGCTTTTGCCTTTGTTTTGGTGGCTTGCGCCACAACTGAATTTTGCGTTCATAATGAACCTCCTTTTGTTTTGGTTTGATTTAGACTCATATTATACAACAAAAAAATAACTTTTGTATAACAAAGCATAAAATTTTTTAAAAATTTTTCAAAAAATTTAAAAATTTGTGAAAATTTATGGAATTTTATGAAAATTTGTGAATTTTTTTGAAATTTTTTGAAAAAATTTAAATCATCTTTTGAAAAAATTTTGAAACATTTTGAAAAATGTTCTGTCATTTTGAGCGTAGCGAAAAATCCACACCACTTTTGTCATTTTGAGCCTTTTGCAAAAAGGCGAAAAATCCACAGAATTTCAAAATACACTTCAAATTTATGGATACTTCGCTATCGCTCAGTATGACAATGTAAAGAGTTTATGGATACTTCGCCAAAGGCTCAGTATGACAAAATTTAGGGTTTTACTTGAATTTAATGATAACGCTATTTTTTATGAATTGCTACGCTTTTGCTCTTGCAAAGCTCAAAATGACAGACAAAAGGCGCGCTTAAATTTGTAAAGTTTCAATGGCGTTGCTTGGTGCGTTTGCTTTGTAGTGAGGGTGGATTAAGCAAGGTTTATCAAAAATTTTGCTGGAAAAAAGGTGAGCAAAAAGCGTTTTCATTTGCAAAACAACAAATTTTGTCATTTAAAAAGCGTGGCTTTTACGCCCTTTTGTCCGCGCTTTTACAAAGATGATTTAAAAAGCATTCATTGCAAAGTGGGTTTTTTGCCTTGCAAGTATAGCGCCCAAAAAGCACCATAGCTTGGTGAAGTGCATTTAAATTGTCTTTAAAAATGCCCGTCAAATCAGCCTCCACAAGCTCGGGCGTTTTAGCAGTGCTTAAATTTAGGCGATGCGCGACACGAAAAATGTGTGTATCCACAGCCATCACATTTGCCCCGCACCACTCTATCAGCACGACATTTGCCGTCTTTTGCCCCACGCCCGCTAAACTCTGCAAGTCCTTTTGCGAAAGCGGAATTTCGCCCTTAAAATTCTCACACACCGCGCGCGCCATTTTGATGAGATTTTCAGCCTTGTTGTTGAAAAATGAGCAGCTTTGAATGTGCGTTTTTACGCTTGCTAAATTCGCCTTTGCTAAATCAGCCACGCTAGGATAGGCTTTGAAAAGTGCTGGGGTGATTAAATTCACGCGTTTGTCGGTGCATTGCGCTGAGAGCATTACGCAAACGATGAGTTCGTAAGGGTTGCGAAATTTCAACTCGCTTTTTGCGCCTTTAAAATGGGCTAAAAACAACTCTTTTATCTGCAAATTTCGTTTCAACTCGTCTCCAAAAAGCTAAATTCAAGCTGGCATTATAGCCAAAATGCCTTGCAAATTCATCAAAATGCAAAAATTTGCTTCTTTGCAATCCACATTTTTGCCACGCTTAATCAAATTTTAGCTATAATAGCAGGATTTTAGCAAGAGGTAAAAATGTCAAAACTTACGATAAAGCCCGCCACAAAGGACGATTTGAGTGCTATGCTAGCCTTAGTGAAAGAACTTGCGGCGTATGAAAAGCTGCTTGATATTTGCAAGTGCGATGAAAAGGCGTATAGCGAAGCTTTGTTTGAGAAAAACTACGCTCACGCGCTTGTTTTGGAGTGTGATGGGCAGATGATAGGCTATGTCATATACTTTTACACCTTTTCTAGCTTTTTGGGGCGTGGCGGCTTGTGGCTTGAAGACTTATACATAAGCCCAAAATATCGTAAAATGGGCTTTGGCAAGGCTGTCTTTAAGCATTTGGCTAAAATTTGCAAAGAGCAGAATTTAGGGCGTTTGGAGTGGGTTTGCCTGCGCGAAAATCAGCTTGGCATAGACTTTTACACGAAGTTAAAGGCGCAAAATATAAGCGAACAGTGGATAAGCTATCGTTTGGACGGAAAAGAGCTTGAAAATTTAGGCGTTTGATGAGCGAGATGATGAGTAGGATACGAAATTTACATTATCTTAAAAGTTTTGGTTATGAATTTGTCAGCAAAGAGCTGAATTTTACGAGCAAGGAAAGCGATTTTGCGCATTTAAGGGCGAGTGTGTCAAGGTGTGAGCTTTGTAGTCTGTCTAAAAAACGCCATCACAGCTTAATCGAGCCACACTTAAAACCCGCAAAGCTAATGATACTCGACACTTTTGCGGACAAAAGCGAAGATGAAAGCGGTAGTTTGCTGCTTTCAAACAAGGGCGAGAAATTGTTAAATTTGCTCAAAACGGCGTTAAATTTAAGCCAAGATGAATTTTTTTTAAGCTATGTGTATAAGTGTTTTAGCGGGGGTAAAAATGACGCAAGTGCGCTTTCATCGTGCTTGCCTTATTTTTGGAGTGAATTTTGCTTGATAAAACCGCGTGTTCTGCTTGTTTTGGGTGAGGATAGCTTTGAAAATTTGGGCTTTGATGACTTTAAAAAATTGCGAGGCGAGCTATTTACGCACCTTAAAGCGTGGGTGATGCCTACTTTTAGCGTGGAATTTATCATCAAAAATCCAAGTTTTGAGCGAGAATTTTTAAATGATTTAAGCAAAATCAAAGGACTTTTATGAGAGAATTTACACCAAAATTCAAAGTGAAAGAGAAAAAACGATGAAAAAAATCTTACTTTTTGCCCTTGTGGCGTGCGTGTTTGTGGGCTGTGCAGGCAAAAGCACGCAAAAGGATAGTGGATTTAGCTTTGTCCCAAGTGATTTTGGCTTTGTAAAAAGCGTAAGCCCTGAGGCTGCGAGCAAAATCGCCATCATCATACCCGAAAAAGTCATCAAAAGCTACTCAAATATCATCATCAATTCAAGTATCGCCTACGCCTTGCGTCAAAAGGCACAAGTCAGCGTAGATGTCTATCTCATCGGCAATGAGGATGAGTCAAGTGTCGCTAGCGTGCTTAAAATCCTTAACGACAAGGATTACCGCTTTGCTATCGCTGGCTTTACGATAAAGGGCGCAAATGCCCTTGCAAAGCTCGGTGCAGGCGACATTAGCTTTTATATTCCTACCCTGCATAAAAGCAACACAAACATTAAAGCGGATAACATTTATTTTGGCGGCATAGACTATGACGCGCAAATTCAAAGGCTTTTGTCTATCTCAAACAACCAAATATCAAGCTTTTACGACAACTCCGCCCTTTCAAATATCTTACACAAAAAGCTTTTAAGCAAGGCGCAAAACGCAAGAGGCTTTAAAATCGACAGCGACAAGATAGACTATGCGAGATTTCTCCGTCCTATCAGTGCTTTTGAAAACGCTAGCGTGTTTTTAAACACGCCACTTGTCAAAAGCGCGATAGTCAGCTCACAGCTGAGAGCGAACGAGCTTGTTGCCTACGCACTTTTATCGACACAGATTGGCTACAACCCCACGATTTTCAGCCTTACACAGCCTGAGGACAGACAAAACCTTTTCATCGCTAACTCCATCATCACTAAGGACGCAAAGCTAAGCTATATCAACGAAACGCTGGGGCAAAGCGTGGATTATAATTGGGTTGTTTATGCCACTAGCGTGGGCTTTGATTATTTTTACACCACGATGATGAACTCAGCCGCTAAAAGCCTTTTTAGCGAAAAAATGCAGGACAATCAAGTCATCTACGACATACAAATCGTGCAGGCTTTGGAATTTGGCTTTGAGCTAAGCGGGAAGTGAAGTTTTGTGTGATTTTATCGTGCGTAAATTTTGCGAAAATTTACGCGGTGTGCTGTCATTGCGAGCCGTTTTTGCAAAAACGGCGTGGCAATCCATATTTTACTAATGCTCAAAATGATAATGTGGATTTTTCGCTTTGTGCTAACGCACTTTGCTCAAAATGACAATGCCCTTGTCATACTGAACTTTGCGGAGCAAAGTGAAGTATCCACGAATTTAAAGTGCGAGTTTGCGTTTTTAGGGCGTGGATTTTTCGCTTTCTATCGAAAGCTCAAAATGACAAGGGTGTGCCGTCATTATGCTACAAACGCTTTTTGTCCGTCATTGCAAACACACCAAACACCCAAAAAATTCACGCGTAGCTTGAATTTCAAGGCTTTGCGTCTAGAAAAATTCCTCAATCGCTTTTTGCATAGTGCTTGGTTCGTCTGTGTGGTTGATAAACTCGCGAAATTTCGCAGCCCCGTCAATGCCCTTAGCATAGGCGTGTAGGTGTTTGCGAAAAAGTGGCACGCCCATTATGCCGTAATGTCTTAGCATAGACTCATAATGATAAAGGATAATTTCCTTTTTTAGGGCGTTACTCACGCTTTTGCCGCTTTTAAGCTCGTAAAAAAGCCAAGGTTTGCCAACGCTTGCGCGCCCTATCATCAGCGCGTCAGCCTTTGTGCTTTGCAAAATGGCACTTGCGTTGTGCGCGTCAATGTCGCCGTTTGCGATGATAGGGATTTTAACCGCCTTTTTAGCAAGCGCGATACCCTCATAATCAGCCTTTCCGCTGTAAAGCTGCTTTGCGGTGCGCCCGTGAATCGCCACAAAGTCAGCCCCCGCTTCCTCGCAAGCCCTTGCGATAAGCTCAGCCTTTTTGTCCTTAAACCCAAGCCTGAATTTCACGCTCACGCTTTTTTTCGTGCTGTGCGTTTTTATGGCGCTTACTAGCCTTTTTAAAAGCTCTAAATTTTCAAGCAAGGCAGCCCCAGCGTTTTGCCGCACAACCTTTGGCATAGGGCAGCCGCAGTTAAAATCAATGCCGTCTATGAATTCAAGCCCATTTAAAAGCAAAACGGCTTTTTTGATGACGCTCTCATCGCTACCCGCGATTTGCACGATGAAAGGACTTTCACTCTCGTGCTTTTCGAGCATTTTAAGGCTCTTTTTGCTCTCAAAAACAAGCGCGTTCGCACTTATCATCTCACTTATGGTAAAATCCGCTCCAAATTTTTTCACCACAGCACGAAAGGGCAAATCGCTATATCCTGCCATCGGTGCTAGAAACAAGGGCTTTTGCGAAAAGTCAATCATCAGCAAATAAGCTTGTTTAAATCAACTTTTTGGTTTTTTTCACGCGCTAAAAGGACGATTTTAAAGTCGTTAAAATGCGTTTTGTCGTTGCCGATTTCAAGCCTAAGCTCATCAAAAAGCGAGAATTCAGCTAAAATATAAAGATAAGCGCGCAGGGCTTCTGGGTAAGTGTTTTTAAGCCGCTTAAACACCGCTATGAGCGCGTCTGGGTTGAGTTTTTTCACGCTCATTTTCGCCGCGCTTAAAAAGTCCTTTTCATCAAAACCACCCGCGTTTAAAAGGCTTTCAAATTCAGCCCCGCTCATTTGCAAAGTGCCTTTTTCAAAGCGTTCTATGAGTCCTAGCCTTTGGGGGGCGTTCTTTGTGAGCTTCACACTTTGAATTTGCGCCATATCGCCGTTTTGTAAAAGCGTTTCAAAGGCGAGTAAATCGCTTTCATCTTCAAATTCTTTTTTGCCTTTTATGCGCGAAAAGGCGTAGTTTAAGTCGTTTTTAATGCGGTTGTTTTCATTTTGCACGCACAAGGCGTTGTCCTCATCAAGCTTAAACTTCCTTAAATTCACGCTTTTGCCCTCATCAAGCTCGTTTAAAAGCTCTATGGCTTCGTTAAATTTAGCAAAATTAGGGATTTTTTTGCGCGTTTTAACGCTCTTGCAAAGTTCGGCGGCGTTTTTGAATTCTTGGGTTTTAAAAGTCGTGCGGTTTGGCTTTTGCAACAGCACTTCGCAGGCAAGGGCTTCAAATTTGTCCGCATCGTCAAAAAAATGCTTGTATTTCAGGTAGCGCAAAAGCCCATAAAAGCTCATATGCACGAGCGCCACGACAAAAAGCACAAAAACAGGCAGCAAAAACCAAATGACTATGGGCAAGGTTAGGCTGTATGAGCCAAGTTCAAGCGTGTAGTTTTCGGCATTTATGGTAAAAATAAATGCGCCAAGCACTATCATATAGGTGATGCTGGCAAAGACAAAAAGTTTGATTTTCATTTCTTTTCCTTTTCGATGATTTCGCGGCAATTTATGCAATACCTCGCGTGGGGCTTGATTTTAAGGCGGTTTAAATCAATATCACCCTCGCAAAGCTCGCAAATGCCGAATTTGTTTTGATGAATTTTGTTTAAAGAAAGGGCGATTTCGCTTAATTCTTCTTTCAAATTCTCAGCAATAGCCTGCTCGATTTGTGAGCTGGTGTTGATGGTGCTAAAATCAGCACTATCGCTTGGTGCGCTGTCTTGCAAGCCCTGTAAATCCTGAGCGTTGTCATTAAGCTGGGCTAAAATCGCCCTTTTTCTCGTCTCTAAAATCTCTTTAAATTTATCTAACTCTGTTTTTTCCATACTTTGCCTTATTTGTGATAAGGGTGCTTGTGTAAGATACAAAAGCCCCGATAAAGCTGCTCCAAAAGCAAGATTTTCGCCATTTGGTGCACCAAAGTAAGTTTGCTTAAAGAAAGCACCAAGTCAAACTCGCTCAAAAAGCCCTTGTCAAAGCCAAAAGCCCCGCCTATAAAAAAAGAAATTTCGCCTTTATCTTTGAGTAAATTTGCAAATTCCACGCTTGTAAATTCTTTGCCGCCCTCATCTAAAACCACGCAAAAGCCCTTTTTATAAGGCTTTAAATACTCAGCATAGCTTTGCTGTGCGGCAAGTTGTCCTTGCTTTTGCGCGGCGTTGATTTTAGCGTTAAAAACGCAAAGCTGCTCTAATTTTGCGTAGTTTGAAACAAGTTTAGCAAATTTGTCGTTTAAGGGCGCAAATTCAGCCGCATTTTTTTGGATACAAAAGAGTGAAATTCGCACGCTACTTCCTTGCAAAAAGCCCTAAAAAGTGGCTGATGAATTTTTTGTGTTCGCTTCTTGGGACGATAGCATCGATGAGTCCGTGTTCGAGCAAAAATTCAGCCTTTTGAAAGCCCTCAGGCAAGTCAGCCCCGATAGTTTGCTTTATCACTCTTGCGCCTGCAAAGCCTACCAAAGCGCCCGGTTCAGCGATGATAATGTCGCCTAAAAAAGCAAAACTCGCGCTCACTCCACCCATTGTCGGGTCTGTTAAAACGCTGATAAAGGGCAGTTTTTCTTCGCTTAAAAGCTTCAAAGCCGCGCTTGTCTTGCTCATTTGCATAAGCGAAAAGGTGCTTTCTTGCATTCTCGCACCGCCTGATGCGCTGATGATGATAAGCGGAGTTTGCGTTTTTATGGCTCTTTGCACGGCGCGGACAACCTTTTCGCCCTCCACAGAGCCTAAGGAACCGCCCATAAAGGCAAAATCAAAAATGACAAGCTGAACCTTGCGCCCATCGATGAGGCACTCTCCGCTTATGGCTGCGCTTTTGCGCCCTGTTTTTTGGGTGTTTTCTTCAAGTCTTTTTTTGTAGGATTTGCTATCTACGAATTTCAAAGGGTCAATGGCTTCTAAATTTGCGTCAAATTCGACAAAAGAACCCTCATCGCACAGCATTTCAATGCGTTCTTGCGGGGTGATGCGTAAGTGGTAGCCACATTTAGGGCAAACGCTCAAACACGCTTGAATTTCTTTAAAATACATAAGCGCGTTGCAGTTTTTGCACTTTATCCAGTGGTTTGGAGCTTCATTTGGCTCGGCTTGCTTGCGGCGAACGCCTGAAAAAAAGTCTAAAAAATTCATTTTATCCTCTTTTTGGTTTAAAAGCAAAATTATAGCACATTCTTAAATTTTTTTGTAAATTTCGCAAATTTTTTCCCTACTTTCGTGCTAAAATCTCGTTCCCATTGTGAATTCAAAGTTTTCTATGTCATCGTTGTCTTTTGGGTTGAGCGGTTTGGCAAAGACAAATTGCAGCGGTCCCATAGGCGTTACCCACTCAAAGGCTATGCCCGTGCTGTATCTTTGTATGTTTTTCTCGGGATTTAAAGTCTCTTTGTTGCTCTCATCAGTGATAAAACCATAGTCAAAAAAGAGCGCCCCGCGCAGTTTCACGCGATCGATGATAGGAAAGCTCAGCTCCACTGAATTTGCAAACGCCATAGTGCCACCATACTCATAACCCGTTTTATTTGCAAAGTATTTAGGGCTTACTGAGCGACTTCCATATCCACGCAACGAGCCTATGCCGCCTAAAAATATGCGCTGATTGACGGGCAAATAGCCTGTGTCCCAAAGCTTGTAAAATTTAGCCTTATAACGCAAAATCAAATCCCAGCCGATAAAGTCTTTAAGCCCTTGATAAAAGTTAAAATTCGTGCTTGAAGTGATGAATTTTTGGTCTCCACCAGCACCTGCTATCTCTAAACTCGTGCTGATGATAAAGCCAGAACGGGGCAGATAATAATCATCAGTGTTATTAAAGCTGATAAATGGACTTATGGAGCTTTTTATGCTCTTACCTTCTTTGTAGCCGATAAATCTAAGATAATCGCTAATGCCGTAAAGCTCGCTGCTTTCAAAGTTGTAAGTAAATCCTGCGCTGAAATACCTTGCAAAAGCTCGTCCAAGCGTTATGTCAAAACCGCGTGTTCTGTTGTTATAACTGCTTGAATACCAAGTATAATCGCTCGCATACACGCTACCGCCAAGGCTGTAATGGCTGTCAAAAAGGCGTGGGTTGGTGAGTCCTATGCGCCCTGAAAGATAGGTGTTGTAAGAGCTGTAATACCCGCTATCCTTGCTGAACAAACAGCCCGCACAATCCACGCTCACTACGCTTCGCAAGCCTGTGCCAAAGATATTTGTATCAGAAAGTGAAGCATTGAGCAAAAGCCCATCCGTTGAACCCCAGCCTATGCCGCCTGAAATGCTGCCCGTGCTAGCTTCTTTAACCTCCACAAGCAAATCCACCTGCGTTTCATCAACGCGCTCTTCTTTTATGTTTGCCTCGTCAAAATAAGAGCTACGGCGCAAGGCAAAAACAGACTCCCTTAAATCACTCTTGTGATAAAGCTCGCCCTCAGTGAGATAAAGCTCTCTACGCACTACTCTGTCGTTTGTGCGTGAGTTGCCCGTGATGATGACATTTCTTATATAGACTTTTTCATTTGGCACTACGCGAAAAAGCAGCTTTGCCTCGCCGTTTGCCTCGTCTTTTTGCACATCAGGATACACGCGCGCAAAAGCATAGCCTAAATTTGCGGTATCTGTTTGTATGCTTTCTATGTCGGCGCGGATTTTTTCGATATTTGCGATTTTGCCGACCTTGCTTTTAAGTTTTTTTACTTTTTTTTCGTTTGCTTCGCTGTCAAAGACAGGATTTTCTATGCTAATGCTTGTGATTTTGTAGCGCACGCCCTCTTTGATAAAATAACTCAAATCAGCCGTGTAAGTTTGCATATCGCTTTGCAGGGCGGGCGAGCTTATTTTAGCGTCTAAATAGCCCCTTTTCATATACTCATCATTTATCCTTGCGCTGTCGTTTGAAAGCTCAAAAACCTTTAAAGCCCCGTCATTTCGCCCCCACATCCAGCCCATAAATTCTTTTTCTTTGTTGGCGATGAAAGGCTCGACATTGCTGTAACTGAGCTTTTGGCTGCCTATTAAATTCACATTTTGTATGATGATATTTTCGCCACGATTAACCTCAAAGTCAAGTTGCAAGCTCGTGGTGTTGTTTAAATCCTTTGTGGAAGTTTCTACCACAGTGTCAAAGTAGCCTCGCACTTCATAATACATTCTTATGCGCTCAGCCGCTTCTTTGACAACGCCCTCATCGTAGAGATTGCCTTGCTTTATGTTAAGCACCTCGTTGATTTGCTTGGTGTCATTTGACGCAACGCCTGTTATGTTGATACGCGCGATACTTCGCCTTTGTTTGAGCGTAAATTCAAGCACTCCGCCGTTTTGCTCGACAAAGATGTCGTTAAAATACCCTTGCTCATAAAGCCGTAAAATCGCTTGATTGACCTTTTCGCCGTCTATTTCCTCGCCGAGTTTAAGCCCCGTGATACCAAAGGCACTTTCATTTGAAAGCTGACTTAATCCTTTAAATTTCACTTCCTGCAAGGGCGCAGCGCACAAAAAGCCGACAAAAAGACAAAGACAAAATAAATTTTTCATCAATTTTTACCTAAAATTCAAAAATAAACTTGTATAATAGCCTAAAAACTTTAATAAAAAGTTTGCAAAGGATAAATGATGAAAGTAGCGATTGTCGGACTTGGCTTAATGGGCGGTAGTTTGGGACTTTGCCTAAAAGAAAATAAATTTATTTCTTGCGTTTTGGGTTATGATATAGACAAAGAAAATGCAAATTTAGCCTTAAAACTTGGCTTAATCCACGAGTTGATGAGCGAATTCAACCCGCAAGAGCTAGCAAACTGCGACATAGTCGTGCTTGCAACGCCTGTTGATGCGATAGTATCCCTTGTCAAAGAGCTTGAAAACCTGCCCCAAAGCACTACGCTAATAGAGCTTGGAAGCACCAAAACAAAGATAGTTAAAGCCACTCCAAAGGCTTTAAAGCCCCATATCATCTACGCTCACCCTATGTGTGGCACGGAAAACAGCGGCGCAAGTGCGGCTTTTAAGGAACTTTACAGCGGTGCGGTGTGTGTTCTGTGCGACAGCGAAACGGCTGATGATATGCACCAAAAGCGTGCTGTGGAGATTTTCTCTCATCTTGGAATGAAAATCGTCTTTATGGACAGCACCTCACACGACCATCACGCGGCGATTATCTCGCATTTGCCCCACGCCATAAGCTTTGCGCTGGCAAATTTTGTGATGAAAGAAGAGGACAAAAAGGACATAGTGCATTTAGCAGGCGGTTCATTTCGCGGAATGAGTCGTATCGCAAAGTCAAGCCCAGCAATGTGGGAGAGCATTTTTACGCAAAACAAAAACAACCTCATTTCAAGCATAGAGCATTTTCAAAAAGAGCTAGAATTTTGCAAGCAAATGATAGCAAACAACGATGAAAACGCCCTTAAATCGTGGATGAGCAAGGCAAACACCCTACGCGAAATCCTATAAAATCGCACTCATTTTAGGGCATTTTGCTAAAATATAAGATAGCGCTTAAATTCAAGGTATTTTGCTAGAAATTTGCAAAATTTAAACAAAAGCGTGTTGTTATGCTGACTTATTTTTGTTATACTGGCAAAATCCTTGTCTTTTTAATAAACTTTGTCATACAAGGCGATTTCCTTGTCATACTGACTTTGAATAAAAGAAAATATCTTAAATTTTGTCATACTGAGCGAAGTGAAGTATCCATACAAAAAACGGAGAGTGGATTGCTGAATTTATGGATTTTTCGCTACGCTTAAAATGACAAAATCCTTGTCATACTGAGCTTTCGCAGAAAGCGAAGTATCCATAAATTTAAAGTATGGATTTTTCGCTTTGTGCTTACGCACTCCGCTCAAAATGACAAATTTAGGGCTTTTGTCATACTGAGCGCAGCGAAGTATCCATAAATTTAAGGCGTATTTTAAAATTC
>OIZX01001472.1_pt1 | contig 12123 bp, 9 predicted proteins | sample 1588621 | NCBI WGS metagenome assembly OIZX01 (sample SAMN03283276) | human gut metagenome | biome: human-associated habitat; material: feces | host: Homo sapiens | place: Peru | collected 2012
CGTCTATCGCCGCCGCCGCCATTCTCACCCTGCTCTTTGGCGACGCCGTCACCTCCGCCTACCTCTCCCTCTTCTGAAGGAGCACCCCCTTGGCTCTCCCGCTGGGAGAGCTGTCACCGCAGGTGACTGAGAGGGCCTTGGCTCTCAACAGACCTTCCGTAGGGGGCGATGCCCACGCCGCGAAGCAAGTACCCTTGGGGTGCGCCGCCCCTCCCGCCCAAACCACAAACGCACCCCCGAAAGTGAGGTAATCCCCATGCCCTCCAACATCATCGCCTTTGACATCGGCACAGCCCAGCTCAAGCTGGTTTGGTTCGCCGGTAAGACCTATAAGCTGGCCGTCTCCGCCCCTGTCCCCGACGGACTGGTCCGCGGCGGCGTCATCGTCTCCATGGACGCTATGGCGGACTTCCTTTGGCAGCTGGCCAAGGAAAACGGCCTGCCCCGCAGGGCGCAGGCCGCTGTGGTGCTGCCCGCCGCCCTGACCTTCACCCGCGTCACCGAGCTGCCCCCCATGACCGCCGGCCAGCTGACCTATAATCTGCCCTTCGAGTTCAAGGACTACCTGACCCATGAGAAGAACCAGTATTACTTCGACTACGCCGTGCAGGAGCTGACCCGCGATGAAAGCGGCCAGGTGAAGCAGATGAAGCTCTTCGCCTGCGCCGCCCTCAGGTCCACCGTGGAGGACTACCGCAATATGTTCGCCCGTGCCGGCATGAGGCTGGTGTCCGCCATCCCCGAGGAGGCCGCCTACGCCGCTCTGCTGGCCGCCGGCAGCGCCCAGCCGGGCAGCGACGCCGACCACTGTCTGGTGGACGTGGGCCACACCGGCATCCGTATGTATGTCCTCCGGGGCGACCGCTTTATCACCCGCCGCACCATCGACCTGGGCGTGGCCGATCTGATCCGCTCCATCTCCCAGCGGCAGGGCGTGGACGAGCACATCGCCCTGGCCCACCTGCTCTCCGATTACGACGGCGCGACCACCGACCCCGCCAGCCTGGACATCTACCACCGCATGGCCGCCGAGATCACCAAGGCCGTCAACTTCTACAACTACAACAACCGGGAAAAGACGCTGGAGCGCGTCTATCTCTGCGGCGGCGGCGCGGCCATCCCCCAGATACACGACGCCATCCGCCAGCTCACGGATTTGGAGATCATCCCTATCTCCGCCCTGCTGCCCGAGGGCGTCGCCCCCGACGCGCCCTATCTCTATCCCCGCGCCATCGGCTGCGCCCTGCAAGACTAAGGAGGTCTCGCCATGAAAACCATATCCGGCGCTGAGTCCTCCCGTGTCAAAGCGCCAAAATACCCCACCAAACGCACCGTCAACCTGGCCCAGCGGGAGAGCCATTCCCGCAGCACCCTCACCCTGTCCTTGGGTCTGCTCATCATCCTGCTTCTGTCCTTCTGCGTGGCCAACTTCGGCGTGCTCCGCCAGCTGGACCGCCAGCGGGCCGCTGAGCAGGCGTACAGCACCGCCCACTCCCAGTACACCGAGATGCAGACGGCGCTGGCGGACTACGACCGGGTGGAGCTGCAATACCGCACCTGGTCGCGCGCCTGGATGCACGATGAGAACTCCCCCGTCTACGTCCCCGTGGACCGCATGGAGGTGCTGGACCTGGTGCAGGAGTACCTGATGCCCTACGGCACGGTCAACACCCTGGTGGTGGATGAGGATGTGATGATCGTCACCATGTCCGATATGAATTTGGAGCAGATCTCCGCCATGTTCCAGCGGCTTCAGCTCCAGCCCGCCGTCAAGGCCGCCACCCTGACCCTGGCCGCCACACCCAGCGTCAATCCCGGCGACAAGGTGGATTTCTCCATCACCGTCACCCTCCGGAGCGCCGCAGAAAGGGAGGCCGCCCAATGAAGCACGTCTTTACCAACCGCGAAAAGATCCTGCTGGTGATCCTGGCCATCATGCTCATCGCCGTGGGCTACTGGAAGCTCATCCTCACCCCCATCAACGACGACATCGCCGATCTCCAGTCCAGAACCGCCTCCGAGCAGGACGCCATGATCCAAAGCGCCGCCCGGCTCTCCCAGCTCAACCGCATGAAGTCCGAGCTGGAAACGGTGCTGGCCGATCCCGATGCCAAGCCCCTGCCGGACTATGACAATTCCGAGCGGCTGCTGGTGGAGCTGAACACCATTCTCTCCGGCACGGACTATACACTGAATTTCGGCAACACCGTCCCGCTGGAGGACGGCAGCGCCATCATGTGCCGCCCCATCACCCTCACCTTTGAGGTCAGCAGCTACACCTCGGCCCGGGCCGTGCTGGATGCCCTGCATGACAGCCAGTATGTGAACCTGATCTCCGACCTCCGTATGGACCTGGAGGGCCGCACCGTTCAGACCTCCCTCTCCATCACCTACTTTGAATTGCAGAAATGACCCTGCGCCCCTCGCACGCTTGCCCTTGCGAGGGCGCATCGTGCCTGCGGCGATCCGTCCCCCCCCTTTTCAAATTTATCCCGTTTTTTTCAACCTTCTTTATAGAAAGATCCCCATCCTCTTTCATGCTTTTATAAGGTAATTTCAAGTTTTTTTCAACCTCTCAGGAGCATCTCATGACCCCATTTTTCTCTCAAAAAACGAAATATCGCAAATATGAAACGGCAAATTCCGGCTTCACCATGGTCGAGCTTCTCACAGTCATCGCCATACTCCTCCTGGTGGGCCTTATTGCCGTTTTTTCGTTGAGCAAGCTCCGCCGCTCCCTGCGCCAGCACGAGCTGGACGCCAGGGCCGAGATCATCTACGTGGCCGCACAGAACCGCATGGCCGAGCTGCGTGCCGCGGGCTGCGAGGGCTTATACAGCAAGGGCTTGAGCGATGGAGACAACGGCGTCTACGCCATGGCTTTCGATGGCACGCACATGGATGAAAGCGCCCGCAACGTAGAATTCTGCTATCTCTATGTCAACGATGCTTCGGATAAACGCACCGGTGCGCCCGCCGCCCTCCTCCCCGACACCGCGGTGGACAAGGACCTGTGGAACGGCTGCTGGTGCATCGAATATGCCCCCTCAACTGGCAGTATTTACGCTGTTTTTTACAGTGAGTCCTCCCTCCCCTCCCACACCGACCTGAACGGCAATTATCGGAACTTCAACTACCGCGCCCGTACCGCTGCCGTCGGCTATTATGGCGGAGATATTGCACAAACACAGGATATTAGCAAATTTAACCCCAGTATCAGCATAGAAAATACAGAAAAACTCACAGTCACTTTCTACTCCAACAACCCCTCTGACGACACCTCTGCCCATCCTCTCACTTTTTCCATCACCATTTCCGACCAGTTCGGCGGCAGCTATACCCGCACCGTCACCGGTCTGCAGGGCGGCCTGCAGCAGCTGGACAGCCGCAACTATAAATACCAGTGGGTGCTGGATGACCTTTCCTCCACAAATAAACGATTTTTCGCGCAGACCGTCGGTAAAGTTTCCTGCGGCACCCCCATCACCATCAAGCTCACCGTATCGTCCACCGACCCTTCTATTGACACGGTTTTCACCACCCGGACCACCAACGGCCTGTTCGATGACAGGACCGATTTGGGCTATGGTGAGAACACGGCTCTGGTGGCGTATGGACGACATTTGGCTAATTTGTCCGACACATCCCATGTCAATGCTGTCATCATCACCTCCGCCGTCCAGGTTGACGATATTTCGTTTTTCGATGACCCCGCCGACAAAACCGACTGGTACAGCCTTTACACCGCAAATGGTGTAAGATTTTCTCCAATTTACAACAAAAATCTGACTTCTTTCAGCGGAATACATTTTACCAGCGGCAGTTATGAACAACATATCATCAACGGGCTGACCGTTTCCTCCTCGTCCGCCGCCGGGCTGTTTTCCACCTTTTCCGGTAAAATTTCCAATGCCGTTTTGGTCAATTCCCAGATCACCGGCGGCGTTGCCGGCGGGCTGGCCGCCCGGACTGACGGTGCTCTGACGCTGGAAAACTGCCGCGTCTATCTGACAGAATTGAGCGGGCTGAAGGCCGCCTCCGCCGACGCTGTTCCGGCGCGCATCACCGGCACGACGGCCGGTGGACTGGTGGGTATTGCCGACCATTCGCTAACTATTCAGAACTCCTTTGCTTCCACTATTATTAAAGGCAGCACCGTCGCCGCCGGCCTGGTGGGCCACGCGCAGGGCGCTGTCAGCGTCAGCCGGTCCTATGCCGACAGCTACCTCACCGCGCCAACGACCGGAGGGCTGGTGGGCACGACCGGCAGCATTAGCGGTCTGTCGCTCAGAGATAGCTATGCCGCCGGATACCAGGTGGCCACCGATGCGGCAGCAGGCTTTGTGGCCGGGCGGCTGGCCAACGCGCACAGCGCGTACAGCGCCTGCGCCTTCCCCGGCACGCCCCAGATCATATACACCACCGCGACGGAAGGGACTGCCGCGAATGTCAGCTCGGTATTCTACCTGACCAGCGGCCTGGACGGACGGAGCATCCACAGCCTTACCGGGACAACCCAGGGCCTGCCCTATGCGCAGATGAGTGCCGCATCGTTCCTGACAGCACTGAACAGCACCGCCTTTACCACCGCCAGCGCGGACACCACTGTGCCCTACAACCTGCTGAGCCAGGGTCTGAGCACCTACTCCTATCCGCTGCTGACGGGAATGAACCACTACGGCGACTGGCAGGCGGAGTTTGAGGCCGAGGCGCTGGTGTACTATGAGCGGTACGCGGACGATACGGTGGGCTTCTTCGGCGGCAACGTGGACAATTTGGCCGATGACAAGACTATCGTCGGCGACGGCTACGCCGTGGCACTGTCCGCGCCGCTGAGCGGTACACTTGCGGTGACGTATAGCGGCAAATCCGAGACTTTCAATGCTACTACTACCTCGTACCTCACCAGTGCCTACGGTGGGACGACCTATTATCTGTACCCGGTAGATATGCTGACCACCAGCACAGATACCGCCACCACGAATTTCTACCACAACGTGAGCATCAACGGGCGCACGTACCAATTCAACCCCTACTTTGCCAAGACAGTGACCACCGGCAGCGGTGCGGACAGCGTTCCCGGCACGATCTATCTGCGGACGGCGCGCCATCTGTACGAGCTGAGCCGCCGTTACGACGACTACGACAAGGCCACGAGCCGGTCCACATTCCTGCAGGAGTGCGACATTTCCTACACCTCTTATCTCTGGGCGGACTATACGAGCTACGGTACGGTCAGCACCCAGGCGCCCATCACCGGCACAGCCGAAAACGACGGCGAGACCGGCGGCTTCCGGGCCGCCTACAACGGCGACTGCCACACTATTCAGGGCGTGTCCTTCGTGAGCGCGGGGAACGACGTGGGTATGTTTGCCGTGGTCGCGCCCACGGGTACGGTGCGGAACGTGACGCTGCTGTCCTCGGGGACGGAGCGCGTGGAGCGCAGCGGGCTGATCCAGGGCAGCACCACCGTCGTCTACATGGGTGTGCTGGCCGGGCGGAACTACGGCACGATCAGCAACTGTGCCGTGTCCGGCTACAGCTTCGGCAGCGGCATGGGCATACTGGCCTATCAGCACAGCACAGTCTATATGGGCGGCCTGGTGGGCGGCAACCTGTACCACAAGACCCACAGCGGGCGCATCCTCTCCAGCGAGGCCAACTGCCCCCTGGTGCAGGTATCCTCTTACAATGCCTCCATCTACGCCGGCGGGTTTGCCGGCAGCAACGCCGGCGGCAGCATCCAATCCTGCTACGCGCTGGGTGTGCTGAAGGCGCTGGACGTGAGCAGCAGTACGGTGCGGCTGTGCGGCTTCGCCGGTGAAAACACCGGCGGCGCGCTGGCCTACTGCTACAGCGCCACGGCCCTGACCGCCGCCGGTGAGGCGGAGGTATACGGCCTGACCCGCACCGGCGGCAGCGCGGCCCAGTGCTACTATCTGGACGGCGGCACATACGCCTACAACAACGCGCTGTATGCCTACAACGTATCCCACAACAGCTTCAGCGCCAACGCGGCCCAGTCGCCCATTACGGGAGAAAGGCTGGAGAGCCAGCGCCTGTACGGCTTTTCCAAAGTCACCGGCAGCAGTACGGAAACGGTGTACCCCTACCCCGCCGTGGTGCGGGATCGCGTCGGCCGCGCCGTACACTACGGCACATGGCCGGTGCAGCAGCACATCGGCACGATGGGCGTGTTCTACTGGGAGCGGGAGCAGGGCGGCAACGCCGGCTACCACCTGAGCTACATCGGCACAGACAACGGCGTGGCCTTTTCCGGCAGCACGCTGTGCGTCCAGCACAACGACAGCGGCGTGGTGACGGAGTACGGCTACGGCTACTTCTTCAAGCCCGGCGGCCTGACGGACACGGTGCAGCTCGATGTGTCCGCCAACTGCTACCTGGGCGCGGCCAACCCCACGGCAGCCAGCGCGCTGGAGGCACAGATGCCGGACTACCGGTTCGTGGCCTATACCACCGGCTCGATGTACCTGACCACCATGGATGCCAACTGCACATGGACGCTGCGCTATCAAGGCGCCAGCGCCCAGTACAGTGCCCAGTATACGGTGTGTCCGTTCTTCGCCGATGCCATCAGTTTGGACAGCGTCAGCGGCGCGGGCACCAACAGCGCCAAGCCCGGCGCAACGGAGGGCAGCGCCTATCAGGTGCGGTCCGTGAGCCAGCTGCAGTACCTGAACTGGAACTACAACACACGGAGCACCACCCACTCCATTCTGGCCGGCAACTATACCGACGGCAGCATCACAAAGTATCCCTATCTTGGCAGCTACCGCCACTCGGTAAACTGGAACGAGAGCAGCTTCGGCAATCAGACCCGGCGCTACTGGGTACAGAGCCACGATCTGGACGCGGCGGCGGAATATGACGACCCCGACCACCTGTTCACCCCCATCGGCAACATGGTAGATGAAAACAACGGTGGTGGCAAGGCCAACCCCTACGTATCCTTCTTCTGCTCGGACTACGATGGCGGCGCGTACACCATCAAGAACATCCAGATCAAAGCCTCCACCCAGTGCGTGGGCCTGTTCGGCTATACCATCGGCGCGAACCTGAAGGACATCGTCATGTATTCCGACCGGGGCAGCAAGATCGTCAATGACGAGAACGGCACGGGCTGGTACGCCGTGGGCGGTCTGGTGGGCTTTGCCGGTGCGGGGAAGAACAATGCGTCCTTTACCAACTGCTCCGTGTCCGGCTATACCATTCAAGACACACGGGCCAACAACCCTGACTGGGGCGGCGGCTGCGTGGGCGGCCTGGTGGGCGCGACCAATATGAACATCACCGGCTGCACCGCCGTGACGGATATTGTACTGAGTCCCACGTATGATATTGGGTATAAGAACCTGCGTGTGGGCGGCATCGCCGGTGTGTGCCGGGCCACGCTGGACAAATGCTATGCCGGCGGCTCGATCACCGCCGCGGCGATGAAAAAGTCGCACGTTGGTGTTGCTCACTCCACCAATATTTGGGTGGGCGGCCTGGTGGGAGGCATTATCCTTCGAGATCACGGTAATTTGGAAAGCTATATGGGAGTGACCACCAACGCACTGACAGTGCAGAACTCCTATGCCTTTGTGGCGCTGCCGCCGTTGAACACCAACACAAATAAAAATCACGTGATGGCTGTCTATTCCCTTGCCTCCAATGGCGAGATGCAAAACAGCAATTTCACCCTTAACGGCGTATACAATTCCGATGCATACATTCAAAACTGCTACGCACTGACAGACGTTGCCGCCAACACCAGCGACTATATTAGAGTTGGCAGCAGAACAGACTGGAGGGAGCAGGTGGAGCTGACGGGCAACACAAATACAGGCCGCCGCGTATATCTCACCAACAGCGGCAACACCCCCTACATCACCTATGCGCAGATGCAGACGGAGCTAAAGGACTGGCTCAACGGCGGAGCATCCGCCTCGTCCCTGCGCTTCGACACCGTCACCGTTACGGAGAACGGCGCGCCCATCCCCGGCAAGTACAGCTTCCCCGGCGCAGGCGCTGAGATGCTGGACGGCCTGGATTTCCCCTTCCCCACCATCCTGACCCAGCGGGACGTGATGGGCCGGACCGTCAGCGTGCACTACGGACGGTGGCCTATGAGCGGTCTGTACTGGGCGCGGACGCGAACCACGCTGGACCTGTGCGCGGACCGCACCGGCCAGGGTGCGCCCACGCTGACGGTGAAGCTGTATCTCAAGCCCGACGGCACGACGCTGAGCGGGACGCCCACGCTGACGCTGGTGAACGACACCGACGGGCAGGTCAGCACTCTGCTGGACTGGACCGCGCCGGTCTACAACAGCGCCGAGCGCTGCTGGGAGGTCACGTTCACCGGCAAGGGGCGGACGGGGCTTGCCGTCGCCCGGGCCGCGCTGGGCGGCCATACCGCCGAGCTGACCATTGACGTGACCCAAACGCTGCGGCTGACCAACGACAAGGCCTCCTCCGGCGTGACCGTGACCTACGGCGGTGGAGAGCAGACCGTACAGCTGCTGCTGACGGACTCCAAAAACAATCCCATCGTGGTCAAGAGCGGCGAACGGCTGGTCTGGGAGGTCACCGCCACGAAGCAGGGCGGCGGGTACGATCCCGGCGACAAGAGCATCGTGGAATGCAGCGCCGTTACGGCGGTGGACGCGGCCAGGGGGCTGTATCAGTTCACCATCTCCGGGTTCTCCAGCGGCGTCTCCACCGTGACGGCAGCGTGTACCTATACCTATCCGGAGGGCGACGAGCTCAAGACCGTGACGGCGCGGTCGCTGCTGTCCGCCAAGTCCACCCGCGACGCGGTGGGACTTGTGTACGACGCGGCAGAGGACACCTCCGTGTATACCGTCGCCAGCGGCGTGTACCGCCGGGCGGAGAATGACGTCGCCCAGCAGGGCACGGCGGACGTGACCGTGCCGGAGTTCCCCCGGGAGGCCGGGAAGCTGTACCTGTTCGCCGGCAGCGGCTATACCGGGCTGGGCGGCTTTACGGTCGATCTCACCGGGCTGACCGCCGTGGACGCGGCGGGCGATCCCGCGGCGGTGACCGCCGCCGGGCTGGGCGACATACAGTCGGCCGAGGGCGTGCAGTACCGGGAGGTGCTGTTCAACAGCCCGAACACGGTGCTGATCAGCGGCGAGATCCGCTTGACCCACAGCACGACCGATACCGTCTATACGCTGTATTTGAAGGACTACACATACGCACCGTAAAAGGAAAGGCAGGTGACATTCCATGGGCGCACTCCACAGAAAATTGCATGAGCAGCGGGGCGCGTCCATGCTGATGGCCCTGTTCCTGCTGCTGGTGGCGCTGATGGTCAGCGCGGTAGTCATCGCCGCGGCCTCCAGCGCCGCCACCACCCTGCGCTCCGACAAGGCCCAGGAGCAGTCGTCGCTGGCGGTATCGTCGGCGGCGGAGTATGTGCGGGACGCTTTCCTCGGCAAAGAGATGGACGGTACGATCACCACAGACTACTGGACAGGCAGCGCATCGTACAGCAGCGACAGCGGCGGGGCGTTCCGGGACTTCGTGTCCTATGCCGTGCCGGAGCTGTACCGAAACCAGAACGCGCTGCCCCGGCGGACGTACAGGCTGCGTCTGTCCGGCGATACCATGGAGGACGTCTGGGCCGACTTTGAGATGAGCTTTGGGCAGAACGAGAACACGGAATACCCCACCTACATTCTCACCGTAACGCTGCGGAACTGGGAGACCACGCCGGGCGAGCACCCATGCAGCATGACGCTGCTGCTGTGCAGCAATCTCGGCGGCAGCAATCGCAGGGCCGTGACCTGGGACGGGTACAACGTGATACAGCGATAGGAGGCGTTGGGCATGAGGAAAAAACTGCGCTCCCAAAGGGGCGACACGCTGGTGGAGACGCTGGCGGCGCTGCTGATCGTGGTGTTGACCATGGCGTTCCTGGCCACCTCCATCGTGACGGCGGCCCGCATCAACGCCGGTGTGCGGGAGACGGACACCTCCCTGCACTATGACGGCAGTGCCGCCCCTGTCCAGGGGACTCTGACCATCACGCGGCAGGGCGGCACGGGGACAGGCAGCGCCGTGCGCAAGAGCGTGTCCGTGTATGAAACAGAGGGCGGCTATCGCTACTACGTCTACCAGAAGTGATCGCCCCGGAAGGCAGGTGACGCACATGAAGCAAAAGAGAATAGCGGGCATGACGCTGATGGAGCTTCTGTGCGCCCTGGCGGTGGTGCTGCTGGTCAGCGCGGGCATGGTGTTGGGCGTGTCGCTGGCGGTGCGGAGCTACGAGCGCTCCGTGACCAATTCCGAGGCCCAGGTGCTGTGCTCCACGCTGCAGACCATCGTCAACGATGAGCTGCGCTACGCCGGTACGCTGGAGTATGAAAACGGCAGGGTGGTGGGCTTTTTCAGTCAGGAGCACGCCAACGCGGACAGCAAGTACTCCCGGTTCACCACCGACAGCGACGGCCGGGTGCTGCTGGGCGGTCAGAAGCTGCTGCCCAACAACGCCTATCCCCACGGGCTGCGGGCCGCGGTGGAGCTGACGGACTATAATAAAGCGACGCGCATTTTCACCGCCGTCGTCACCGTGACGGACCGCAGCGGCGACACGCTGGCCCAGACGAAGTTTCAGGTGAAGCAGCTGAACGAACCGGCAGAGCAGACATAAGGACACAAAAAAGAACCGCCTGTGGGCGGTTCTTTTGCTATTCCTCCTCCCGGGGCAGGTCCAGCAGCTCGGTCAGAGATATGTCCAGTGCGGCCGCGATACGCCGCATCGTGCCGACGCGGGCGTGCCGTGTCGTGCCGGAAAGGATACGCTTCATGGTCAGCGGCGTCACACCGCACAGGTCGGCCAGCTGCTCCGGCGTGATGCCGCGCTGGACGCAGATCCGGCAGATGGCCTGGGCGTATAGCTGGGCATACGACATACTGTCACCCTCCTATTTCCCAAATCGACCAGATAATACCACTTTTTGCCTACGGATGCAAGGGGTAAATGCCGTTATCCGGCGGCATATCCGCCGCCTACGTCATTGCCCAGATCGCAGGTGTAGAGCCACTCCACCACATCGCCGTTCTGCAGCGCGTAGCGGGAGCAGCCGTAGTTGGGAAACCAGCCGTTGACCCGGTACATCCAGCCAGAGCCCTGGCTTACATCGAACTCGTACAGATTGTTGATGCCCTCCACATAGGCGCTGTTATACATGGGCGTCCAGCTGGCCTCCATGTGGATGCCGTTCTCCCGACAGACCCGCTGCAGTACGTCATAGACGCTTTCGCCCTCGCTGAACGTAACGGTGGTGCTGGGCAGGATCACGCCGTCGGAGGGGACTAAGGGCTTCTTTGCCGCGGCGGTGTCTGCGTCCCACTCGTCCCAGGCGTCCCAGTTGGCCAGGATCGTGCCGCAGGAGATGGAGATGGTGCAGGTATACTTGGTGGTCTCGTCCACCGTGGTGTCCTGCGGCTCGGAGGGCGTGGGCTTTCCCTCGGGAACGGGGTCAGTCTCATACTTGTCCTTGCCCGTGTCAGGATCAATGACCTGCTCCGGCTGCTTCTTCTGCTCGTCCTGTTTCTTTTTTTCTTCCTCTAACCGTTTCTGTTCCTCTTGCTTTTTCTGTTCCTCTTGCTTTTTCTGTTCCTCTTGCTTTTTCTGTTCCTCTAACCGCTTCTGCTCCTCCAGCTTTTTGGCCTCCGTCCTGGCCGTGTCGCCGGTTTTGCTGTCAACGGTCTGCTCCTGCTTGGTATTGGGCGCTGCGTCGCCGTCAGCCGCCTTTTTCTTGCCGCAGGCGGTGCAGGTCAGCAGCATGGCCAGGGCCAGCGCCACCAGCCAAAAGCTACGCTTTCTCATCATGCTCGCCATTCCTCTTAAAAGCGCCGCACGCAGAGGCGCTTTCGCGCCTCTGCGTCGGCTGTTTGGTTGTGTTACTTGGATGCACGCTTTTTCTTCTGTGTCAGTACCACCACGGCGGCTGCCGCCAGGATGGCGCTGCCCATCCAGATAGTCATCTGGCTGTCGTCAGCCGTGTTGGCGGAGGTGGGCTTGACAACAGTGGTGCTGCCGCTGCCGCCGCTGCCGCTGCTGAGGCATAATTTTCACTTAGTAGAACA
>OIZX01001479.1_pt1 | contig 12078 bp, 8 predicted proteins | sample 1588621 | NCBI WGS metagenome assembly OIZX01 (sample SAMN03283276) | human gut metagenome | biome: human-associated habitat; material: feces | host: Homo sapiens | place: Peru | collected 2012
GCAATCGGCGGTGAACTTTCGGGTGCATTGTGCATCAGCGATCCGCCTCGAAAAGAAGCAAAACAGGCAATTGATATGCTCAAAAAACAGGGTATAAAGAATGTTGTTATGCTCACGGGCGACAGCTACAGAGCTGCAAAGGCGACTGCCGCAATGCTCGGAATTACCGACTATAAGTGTCAGGTTCTCCCCGAGGACAAGCACAGATATGTTGAAGAAATGAAGCAGAACGGTCAGAAGGTAATTATGGTCGGTGACGGTATCAACGATACTCCGGCACTTGCCGCCGCAAATGTTTCGGTTGCAATGAACGATGCGTCCGACATTGCCCGTGAAACTGCGGATATTACCATAAAAGGCTCTGATTTGCGTGCGCTTGTGCGTGTTCGCAAGTTGAGCAAAGACCTTATGAAACGAATCAACAAAAACTATCGTTTCATAATTGCTTTCAATTCGGCACTTTTGCTTTCAGGCTTTATGGGAGTTATTCAGCCGTCGGTTTCGGCATTTTTGCATAATGCGTCAACTATGATGATTTGTGCAAAGAGTATGACTCCGCTGACAAAGAAAAATGATAAAGGCAAAGCTTTGTCGCTCCCTGAAAAAGCAGAGCAGTAATTTTAATGAATATTTATAAGTGAATATTTCAAAAAATAACCGCTGTCAGGTTTAATCCCGACAGCGGTTTTGTGCTTGATTAAGCGGATTTTTTCACTTTAACATACGCATAGATGTAGGCAACGGCAATGCTTATCAGAAGAATTGCAACCATAATAAATGTTGAATTGATTCCCTTTATGAATGAGCTTTCAATGATTGTCAAAACTCCGGTAACTACAAAGGCAATTCCGGCGGCTCGGTTTGATTCATACCACGCCAAGTCACTGCTTTGAGTCCATGATGTTTTTACTCCGATAAAGGAATTTCGTTTTGTTTTCGGAAGAAAGTTGCCTGCAATAATCAACATCAAACCCATAACCGTATTTATAATGAACGGCACATTATCTGTAAAAGTTGTGCTGTCGGGCTTTAAAATTGCCAGAATGAGAAACATCAATTGAAGAATATTGAAAGCCGCAATGATTGATGTCACAAGTATCGCAGTGATTTTTACATTGTTATTTATCTTTTCAACGCTGTTTGTGCTGTATTTAGTATATATCTTGGTATACACCATGTAAAATGCGTACATAAACAGAATGATTGCAGGGAGAATGAAGTTTTCATATTTTGAACCGTAACGGTCAACAGCACCGCTTGCGTTGTAGTGCATGGGAACGGTGTCATTCATAAAGAATAAAAACACGGAAGTAAGCAAAGTGGGCAATATGGAAAGTGCAAGCATAATTTTATTCAGCTTTTTCATAAAATCAACTCCTAAAATTGTTTAAGCCACATTATGAGTTCGTCAAACAGGGTTGTGTTAAGCTCATAATAAACATAATTTTTTTCTTTTGATTCAATCACCAGGTCGTTTTTCTTCAATAGATTGAGGTGATATGAAAGCGATGCAGGTGAAATTCCAAGTTCTTCGGCAATGTCGCCTGCAATCATTTTTTTGCCTTTCAGCATTGTCAGAATATTTCTTCTTATCGGATCTGAAAGTGCTTTAAGTGTACCGTTCAGTGACAAGCAGATACCTCCACACAAACTCCTATTACATCTATTTAAAAAATATTTTAAATAGCTTGTAGCTTTATTATAGCCTGATTTACCGAAAAGTCAAGAACTATTTAAAAATATTTTTAAATAGCTTTAAAATACCTCTGACGAATATTGCAGAAAAAATAAAAATTTCTCTTGATTTTCTTTGTTGAGTGGTATATAATAATACTCGGTTAGCAGAGGCTAACTCTTTTGAATAAATCATGTGGACTTCCCTTGCGGGTACCGAAAGCCTTTACTCGGGAGGATGTGCTTACCTCTCGAGAGGGTTGTCTGCAAGAAAAAAGTTAGGAGAATTATAATGACTTATTTAGAAATTGAAAAAGTAGTCGGTAGAGAAATTCTTGACTCCCGTGGCAATCCGACAGTTGAGGCAGAGGTAACACTCGTTGACGGTACTGTTGCAAGGGGTACTGCCCCAAGCGGTGCGTCAACAGGCGAATTTGAGGCACTTGAACTCCGTGACGGAGACAAGTCAAGATATCTCGGCAAGGGTGTTTCAAAAGCAGTTGAAAATATTAACACAGTAATTAACGATACAGTTGCAGGAATGGACGTATCTGATATTTATGCCGTTGACAAGGCTATGATTGAGGCTGACGGCACAAAGGACAAGTCAAAACTCGGTGCTAACGCAATTCTTGCCGTTTCAATTGCAACAGCAAGAGCAGCCGCAACAGCACTCGATATTCCGCTTTACAGATTCCTCGGCGGTATCTCGGGCAACAGACTCCCTGTCCCTATGATGAACATCCTCAACGGCGGTGCTCATGCCGCAAACACAGTTGATGTTCAGGAATTTATGATTATGCCTGTAGGCGCACCGTCATTCAAGGAATGTCTGCGCTGGTGTGCAGAAGTTTTTCACGCACTTGCTTCCCTTCTCAAATCAAAGGGACTTGCAACATCAGTAGGTGACGAAGGCGGTTTTGCTCCGAACCTTGCAAGTGATGAGGAGGCTATTCAGTATATTCTTGAGGCTGTTAAGAATGCCGGCTATGAGCCGGGCAAGGACTTTATGATTGCTATGGACGCCGCATCTTCCGAGTGGAAAGGCGAGAAGAAGGGTGAATATGTTCTTCCTAAGGCAGGCACAAAGTTTACATCGGCAGGACTTATTGACCATTGGAAAAAGCTTGTTGAAAAGTACCCAATTATCTCAATCGAAGACGCTCTTGACGAGGAGGACTGGGAAGGCTGGCAGCAGCTTACAAAGGAACTCGGTGATAAGGTTCAGCTTGTCGGCGATGACCTCTTTGTTACAAACACAGAAAGACTTGCAAAGGGTATCAAGCTTGGCTGCGGTAACTCAATTCTTATCAAGCTTAACCAGATTGGTTCGGTTTCGGAAACTCTTGAGGCTATCAAAATGGCTCACAAAGCCGGTTACACAGCAATTTCTTCACATCGTAGCGGTGAAACAGCAGATACAACAATTGCCGACCTCGCAGTTGCTCTTAACACTTGCCAGATTAAGACAGGTGCTCCGAGCCGTTCAGAGCGTGTTGCGAAGTACAATCAGCTTCTCAGAATTGAAGAGCTCCTCGGCGACAGTGCAGTTTATCCCGGTATGGACGCTTTCAATGTTAAAAAAGACTGATTAATAAGACAGTTCGTTTTCATAAATATTTTCTCTAATGTTACAAGGCAGAGTCGTTTTTACGGCTCTGTTTTGTTTTTGCTGAAAGCTTAGAATAACAAAATATTGACAATTTGCAAATTTTCATCAAAACGGTTGTGTTCTTGAAACAGTCAATAATAATCGGATAATGTGAAATACTTATTATTTGGTTATAAAATTATGCTGTAATAAAATAGGACAAAATCAATACTGTGCATTGTGTAAAGTTTTTTCAAAACAAAAGCGTCTTTATTTCGTCATTCCTATACATTTACATTCACAAATCGCTGTGCTATAATCAAGTGCAGAAGTACCGCACCGCTTGGCAGTGCGGTACTTCTTAGGATTTCAGTCATTAGACTGAAATCCCGAGGAGCTATCGCCCCCTTTACACAGATTGCAATCTGTTTGCTATATACAACATTCTCTGCATTTGAACAATCAAAATCAGAGTGTTGCCAAGACTTAAATTTAAACGAAAAAGATATTAAAAACATAAAAATTTTTGATAAGAAGTGTGGATGTTATGAATGGTTCAAAATCTGTTAGAAATCTGACTCAGGGAAAAATTTCAAGTCAGATTTTATTTTTTGCAATTCCCGTAATAATCGGCAACCTTTTACAGGAGCTTTACAATGTTGTCGATACGCTGATTGTCGGTCAGACTCTCGGTGAAATCAAGCTTGCGGCTGTCGGTTCAACGAGTTCGCTCAACTTTTTTGCACTCGGATTTTTCATAGGACTTTCCGCCGGCTGTTCGGTAATCACTTCACAGCATTTCGGTGCAAACGATATGGAACGGGTGAAAAAGAGCGTTGCCGCCCACATAATAATCGGCGTTGTGTCGGCTGTTGTGCTTACTGTTTCGTTTGTACTTCTTGTTAATCCGCTGCTTACAATGCTCGGGACAACCTCGGATACATTCGAGTACGCAAGCAGATATCTTACAATAATTTACCTCGGAATCCCCGCCACAATGCTCTACAACCTTACGGCATCACTTCTGCGTTCGGTTGGTGACAGCAAAACTCCGCTTTATCTGTTGCTCTTCTCATCCGTAATGAATGTGGGACTTGACCTGTTATTTATCATAGTGTTCAGGTGGGATGTTTCGGGTGCGGCAATTGCAACGGTAATCTCTCAGCTTGTGTCGGCAGTTCTCTGTTGTGTGTACATTTTTTTCAAGGTGAAAATGCTTTTGCCGAACAGAAGCAGCTTTAAAAATTTGACTTCAACTGTACGGGATGAGCTAAAAGTCGGTTTCCCGATGGGACTTCAAAACTCAGTAATTTCAATCGGAATGATGGTTTTGCAGTATTTCGTAAATCAGTTCGGTTCATATGCCGTTGCCGCCTACACAATCGGCAACCGTGTTCAGCTCCTCATCCAGAATCCGATGAACTCAATGAGTACGGTTATCGCAACATTTGCAGGTCAGAACGAGGGCGCAGGAAGATATGACAGAATCAAAAAAGGCGTCAATTTCTGCCTGTTAATTTGCATTGCATATTCAATTGTAATCGGTGCGGTTTCAATGATTTTTGCTCAGCCGATAACAGGAATCTTCACAAGCGGAAGCTCACAGCAGACTATTGATTATTCCGTTCAGTTTATGTTCTGGAACTGCCCGTTTGAGTGGTCGCTTGCAATGCTGTTTATATACCGTGGAACAATTCAGGGACTTAAAAACGGCATTGTGCCTATGATCGGTTCGCTTATCGAAGTTGTTATGCGAATTATGACGCCTGTCATTTTCAGTTCTGTAATCGGTTACGTATCAATCTGCGTTGCCGGTCCTGCCGCATGGACAGGAAGTATGCTCCTTATGATTGCGGTTTATTATGTTAAAATAAGAAAACTTTCAAAGACGAAAACTGTTGTGGCAAATTAATCCTTTATGTGGTACAATATTCCCTGTGATTATAGTAACGAAAGGGATTTTTATGATTTGCTTTAAAAAAGTCACAAAACAACTTGATGATTATAAATCTGTGAAAGAATTATACCTTTCCGCATTTCCGTCCGTTGAGAGAGTACCGTTTTGGCTTTTGATGAAAAAATCAAAGAATGACGGTGCAGATTTCTACGCAATTTATGATGAAGAAAAGTGGATTGGACTTATCTATGCAATCACGGACGGCGAAGTTGTCTATGTGTACTACTATGCAATTTCCGAAAAGGAGAGGGGACACGGAATCGGAGTTGCCGTGCTTGATGAATTTAAAAATTTGTATAAGGGCAAAAGAATTTTTCTTGCAATTGAACAGCTTGAAGAAGAAAATGCCCCCAATCAAAAACAGCGAATGAGTCGTTATAAATTCTATCAGCGTTGCGGATTTTTAAGGCTGAATGCAAAGATTGTTGAGGCGAAAATAACATTTGATGTTATGGCATACGGCGGTGAAGTCAATCCCGAAAGCTATAACAAAATGATGAAAAAATATCTCGGCAAAATTATGTCGCACTTTATTAAAACAGAAATGAAGGGCAGCGGTAAATATTTTGAATAATAAAAACACCGACAGGTTAGCTTTTGGCTTAAATCTGTCGGTGTTGTTTTTTATAAGATATATTATTTTGTACAGCGGTTGCCGGATGTTATGGATTTGCGGGCGTTTATTTTATTGCCGACAAATTCGAAGAGTTTAAGTCTTAAAAGCTCAATTACGCAACAGCCTGCGAATATGAGGAGGACTGTTATAATTACAATCGGAATGTAAATCAGGGTGTCATAGAGGTGCTTATTGCTGAAGTTTGCAACATGCCACAGACAATCACGAACATACGGATTTTCGTGGATTGCATATATACCGAGCGTTGTGCCGGCTACTGTATTGACAAATTTTGAGCTGAAATTGAAATCTCTGAAAAAGAGAACCAACATCGCCGATTCGGCGAGGACAATCGGGTTGTTGAACATACCGAATGCCGGCTTGTACTGTGGAAAAACAGATGCCAATACAAAATCTAATACGCAAAGGCCGACGAAAATGCCGAGATAGCGGAAATTCGGTTTTCTTTTCTCAAGCGGTTTCTGCTTTACAAACAACCTCAGATAACCGCCGATTATGTACATCAAAAGGAATCCGCCAAGACTCTTGCCCATATAAGGATCAAGTATTTTGTTGACGCTGATAACATTGTTTATTCCGTGAATTTCCGCAAGCGTTGACCATAGACTTACTGCCACAAAAACAATTCCCATAAAGTAGAGGTAATGTTTTTTAGAAAGTGACGCAAGCATTTTGTTGAGAAATGGGCTGAGCAGAAGAATAATCAAATAATTGCTCAGAAAATACCAAGTTCGTGACATTAGCGGAGTGAACGCCTTTATAACTGAATTTATATTTATGAGCGACGGATCGCTTATGAAGAAAATTATCGAAAGTATAATCGAGTAAAAAATCATTGCACCGTAGATTTTTCCGCCACGCCGTATGGTCTTTTTTATATCGAACTGCGAGGTTATCATGAAGTAGCCGCTTATCATAATAAACACATCAACAGGGGTTCTGCATAATGACCATACAAATGTCACCAATGTACCGTCAATATCGCCTGCGGCCTTTGATGCGTCATGAAGTAATCCGTACTGATACGCATGCAAAAAAATTATCTGTATCATTGCAATAATTCGCAGTAACTCAATACCGGACTGTCGTTTGATTTTGCTCATTTTTAAATCCTCCGTAAACGGAAATCCCAAAAAGTACGGGATTTGTGTCTGTCAATTTCTGACAGGAACTTCGTTTTCTTAACAATTTTAGTTGAATTTGCAACATTGCTACAAATACCAATTATACCATAATTTGCCTGTTATAACAATTTATGCGGTGTAGTATTTCAAGAGAAAAACAAGTGATTTTTAAACAATATATACAAAATTTGTACATATGTACAAAAAACAATAAAAGTATATTGAGCTTGAGAAGTATTGGCAAAACAAAAACGGTCAGCAAAAAACTGACCGCTTAAATATTATTTTAATTTGTCTTTGTTAACCTGTTGCTGATACTTGATGATTTCGTTGTAAATTCTTTCACAGTTGTTGTGATCGTCAAACTGATAGAAATCTTCAACTCTTTCAACATACTTTGGTTTCATTTTACAGCCGTTTTCCATATACTTGCAGAGCAGGTCAACAAGCTGGTCGCTTTCGGTACAAATTTCTCCGAATCCCATTGTATCATAGAAGAATCCGCCGTCATCATAGTGTGCAGGAAGCTGTGACGGATGAAAATATACAAGCGGTTTCTTCATATAAGCAAAGTCAAACTGAACGCCCGAATAGTCTGTTACCATAAGGCTTGACTCCTGAAAAGCTGTTTCGTAGTTGAAATCGCCAACCGATGAAACAACCTCAACATACGGATCGGGGATAAAGTCGTTAACCTGTGAGCTTAAAATCGGATGAAGAACATACTTAATCTTGTAGCCTGTACGCTTTGCCGTATCAATCAACTTTTTATTATTGATAAGGTCGTTGTAGATTTTATAATAGGTTGTGTGCTTGAATTCGGGATTGTAAGCTCTCTGTTCACCCTCGCTTGTTGTAACAGGCATTGCATTGTACATACGCCAGGTGGGTGAAAGCAGAATCTGCTTTTTATCGTTATTGATAAGTCCGTCATATCTGCCGATGCCTGTCATCTTGAGAATGTCAAAATCCTGATAGTTGTAAACATGGTTGCTCAGGTTTTTGTACTCATACTTTGACGCAAGGAAGTACATCTGTGTGTTGTCAACAATTCTCTGCTGAGCCATTGCACACTTCTGAACCGAAAGTCCGTGCTGTAAGCACATTGAAGGGAAGTTGCACAAACCTCTGATGAATCTTGAACGATCCATACTGTAGCCGTTGAACGGGAATACATTTGAGTTTGTAATGAGCGCAATATCGGTATTGAGAAACAGCATTTTGTGCTTGAATGAACGGTTCTTGACAGGCTTGAGTCCGTCAGCCTTTAGTCGCTTGTAATCGGAAGTGTTTTTGTCAATGATATAGTATCTTGAAATACCGTCCTTTTTGTCTGCACAATATCTGTAAAGATATTCACAGCTGTCACCGCCCTTGTACAGCTTATCGTACATGAGCCAGATTTTCTTGTTCTTGAAGAAAGGTCTTGTAAGCCAATACTGAATTCTTGTAATGAAGCTGCGTTTACTCTCCATGAAAACATATGGGAGGAACTTGAGTTCTCTCTTGAATGTATCCATAGCAGATGCGTGGCAGATTACAATTGTGCTTGATTTGTCAATATAGGCAACATACTTGTTGAATCTCCAGTAGGAGTTCTTTGGCTTGATTGTAAACTTAGACCAATGATGCAGGAATGAAAGCTTGAGCGGAATAATTGAATCCTTGTATCTTGCAAAGAATGCAACCGTCTGCTGAGGCTTTTCGGGATCAAGCTCAAGCTCAAGGTGGAAGGTGAATTTCTTGTACGCACTGATGCCGAAATATTTTGTCAGAGAATAACGGTCTGTGTTTGTAAGAACCTGTCTTTTGTCGCCAAACTGAACATAAAGCTCAAAATCTTCAAGGTCAAAAACCTGTCTGAACGAGCCGTCAATAACAAGCTTGCCGTCACGGTAGTCCATAACATGCATACCGACTCTCTGATCTGTAAGTTTAGAAATATAGACATTGTTGCAGTTGAGGTAAACCTCTTTTTTGCCCTCGGAATATTCAAAAGGCATATCCTTGAAAACACAATTGTGCTTTATCATATAGAACATCTCGGCGGCTTCCTCGCTGTAGCCGAGAGAAACATACTTGTCTTTGTTAAGAACAAAACCGTCATTTGCAAACTTAAAACATTCTCTTGCTGTTTCAAAGAAAACCGCAAGCTCTTCATCGTTCATATTACGCTTGTTACGGTTGTTCATATTTGCAAGGAACTTTGTTGTAATATTGAAAACAATATAGAACTGAATAAACAGCGGAATATTTCCGTCTCTGTCCTTGCTGTCATTGATGAGAGGCTTTAAGAAGTTGTTAAGCGAATCTGTGTACCAGTCCTTGTAGTTTGTGGGAACATAGTACATGAAGTCATCGCTTACAGGCATAAAGTAGTCAAATTCAATCTCGTCAAGATATACATACTCCGGATAATCAAGCTGAATTCTGAGTGCAAAATCGTCTGCGCTTTCGTACTTGAGCTTGTTGTTCATTTTGTATGATTTGAAAATTTCAGTTCTGTAAAAAGTACCCGTAAGCTCAAGATTGATGAGGTTGGGATTATCAAAAAGGTTGACAACGCTTGATTCAAGCTGACCTTTGTTTAGTCTAAATTCCTTTTTCTCTCTGAAAACAGGGTTTACGCAAAATCTGTGACCGGCAACAAAAGGAATTTTTTCCTTTTTGTTGAACACCTTAATGCAGCTTTCAAAATAGTTATCGCTGAAAGTGTCGCCGCAATTGCACACCATGATATATTTGCCTGTTGCTTTTGACGCAGCAAGGTTGCAGGCATCGGCAAAGCTTTTAACCGACTTTGCATAAATTACCTTGCACATTGACATACTGCCGCTTGCAATTTTGCCTGAAGTTTTGTCTGTTGCGTCAACAATAAGCACTTCAATGTTCTCTTGATTAATATTCTTTTGCTCGGATATTGATGACAGAGTATCTATTAATTTGTTATTGCTCTCAAGAAAGGGAACAATAACAGAAACAATTATACCGCTCATAGTACCTCCAGAAAAAAATTATCTCATTAGATTATACCACAGTTAGTGAAAAATGCAAACTTTTCTTTGATATTGTATGTCGCAAATTTGCGGAAAACAAGGTAATATGTTGAAATTTTAATAAGCAGTAATAAAAAAACAGGCGACAGTCCGAAAACTGTCACCCGTCAATTGTAATAAAATTAAAAGCTGTCGTCATAAACGGCACGGCAACCGCCGATGAATTTAGGACGGGTTCTTGCGGCAAGCAGAATTGCCTGTCCGATATGGTCAATGCCGAGTCTTACGGGTACGGCAACTCTTTTAAGGTGCATACCGATAAGTGTTCCGCCGATGTCAAGGCCTGCGTCAGCCTTGATTTCTTCAAGCGCAACGGGATCTTTGAATGTTTTGTATGCTGTTGTGGCAAACGAACCGCCTGCCTTTGGCTGTGGAACAACATTCACGATTTCAGCGTTCGGAACAGCCTCTCGCTCAACGATGATTGCACGATTGAGGTGTTCACAGCATTGTGCGGCAAGGTAAATTTTTCTTTCGCAAAGCACTTCGTATATACCCTTGAAAACAGCCTGAGCTGTTTCAAGACTTGAATTGTGTCCGATAGTTCCGCCTGCAACCTCGCTTGAAGAACAGCCGATTACAACAATACTGCCCTCTTTAAGCTTTGCAACATCGCAAAGCTCATTACAAGCCTGTTTTGCCTGAGCATAAATTTCTTCATACATATATGTCAACTCCTTGGTTATGTAAATTTTATTCTAATTATATTATACCATTTTTTTTGCAAAGTACAAGTTTTTAATGCAAATGACAGCAAAAGACACAAAAATGTTAAAATGATTCTTGAAATTTTAGCTATACGGGTGTACAATATAATCAGCAGATTTATTCTGATATTTTTGCAAAGGATGGTTATAATGAACAGATTTGTACTTAATGAAACATCATATCACGGAGCAGGAGCTATTAACTCCATTCCTGATGAAATAAACGGCAGAGGTTTTAAAAAGGTTCTTGTTGCTTCAGACCCTGACCTTGTAAAATTCGGAGTTACCAAAAAAGTTACTGATGTGCTTGAAAATGCAGGCATTGAATATACACTTTACTCGGATATCAAGCCGAACCCGACAATTGAAAATGTTCAGCACGGTGTTGAGGTGTTTAAGGAAAGCGGTGCTGATTGTATCGTTGCAATCGGCGGCGGTTCTTCAATGGATACAGCAAAGGCTGTCGGCATTATCATCAACAACCCCGAATTTGCCGATGTTCGTTCACTTGAGGGAGTTGCTCCCACAAAGAACAAGGCTGTGCCGATTATTGCAGTTCCCACAACAGCAGGTACTGCCGCAGAGGTAACAATCAACTACGTAATTACAGATACTGAAAAGAAAAGAAAATTCGTTTGTGTAGATGCTCACGATATTCCAGTTGTTGCGATCATCGACCCAGAAATGATGTCAAGTATGCCAAAAGGCTTAACTGCTAGTACTGGTCTTGACGCATTAACTCACGCTATTGAAGGATATACTACTTTAGCTGCTTGGGAACTTGCTGATACATTAAACTTAAAAGCTATCGAAATCATTTCAAGAAGCTTACGTGCTGCATGTGTTAACGATCCAAAAGGACGTGAAGACATGGCTTTAGGACAATATATGACAGGTATGGCATTCTCTAACGTTGGTTTAGGTGTTGACCATGGTATGGCTCACCCATTAAGTGCATTCTATGGAATCCCTCATGGTGTAGCTTGTGCTACATTACTTCCATATGTTATGGAATTCAACAAAGACTACACAGGTGAAAAATTTAGAGAAATCGCTCGTGTCATGGGAGTTGAAGGTGTTGATGAAATGCCTCAAGAAGAATATCGTCAAGCAGCTATTGATGCCGTTATTCAATTAAGTAAAGATTGTGGAATTGCTCAAAGCTTAAAAGAAATCGGTGTTAAAGAAGAAGATTTACCAACATTAACAGATTCAGCTATGGCTGACGTATGTACAGGTGGTAACCCTCGTCCATGTACAAAAGAATTGATCTTCGACTTATATAAATACGCATTTAACGGAAGAGACTAATTCAAGTATTGAAAGGCAAAT
>OIZX01001481.1_pt1 | contig 12056 bp, 19 predicted proteins | sample 1588621 | NCBI WGS metagenome assembly OIZX01 (sample SAMN03283276) | human gut metagenome | biome: human-associated habitat; material: feces | host: Homo sapiens | place: Peru | collected 2012
AACCACAACATATTGCGTATACTGGTTGCACCCACATGAAGGGAGGTGAGTTTATTGTACAGTCCTTATCTCGAACGCCACAATCACACATTCACTGTTGCGCTGACCGAACGGCAGTTCCAGTGGCTGAAAGCCTATTGCACCGAACACAAGGTCGCACAGGCAGCAGCCATCCGTGACACGTTCTTTGAGGTGCATCCCATCCCGGAGACCGATGAAAAAGAATAAGACGCTCGCTAAAGTTTGGCAGCCACAGCGAACGTCTTATGAAACACTCAGAGGGTATAGACCCTCTTTGGGTTATTATACCAGAGATGGCCTGCTCTCGCAAGATAGAAAGGTCAAATTTCTATGAATAATAATCTCGAAACCATCCGAATCTTCTCCGAAGATGTTATTCCCGTGTACGACACCGACACTGGCGAAAAGGTAGTGCTGGGTCGGGAGCTGCACGAGCGGCTCAAAATCAAATCCAAATATGCCGACTGGTTTAAGAACATGGCTGCCTATGGATTTGAAGAAAACGTAGACTATGCGTCGTTTTCTAAAATTTTAGAAAACGGTGGCCGCTCAATCGAACACGCTCTCAGCCTTGACATGGCGAAGCACATTGCGATGATTCAGCGTACACCGCAGGGCATGGAGATTCGCCAGAAACTGATTGACCTTGAGAAGAATGCGTCCGTCAACCAGTTCGCAGGTCTTTCTAAGGAACTGCAAGCAATCCTTGTGATTGACCAGCGCACCGTGAAGCAGGAGCAGCGCATTTCCGCCCTTGAAAACACTATGACCATTGACTACAATCAGCAGCGTGTGTTAAAGCGTGTCGTGAACACGGTAGTTATCAACGCTCTTGGTGGCATGGACAGCCCGGCATACAAGAGCCGTAGTGTCTCTCAGAAGCTGTTCATGGAATGCAACCGGGACATTCAGGACTGGTTCAACGTGAACAGCAGAAATAACGTGCCGAAGAAGCGGTTCGATGAAGCTGTCGAGTACATCAAGAAGTGGAGACCGTGCGCAAACTCTGTTATGTTGGTTCAGGTCACGAACGGCCAGACCCAGATGCCCATGTGAAAGGAGAACAACTATGCTTACCGCAGATAAGATTCAGGATATGGGGCAGTACCTCAACTACGCTTTCGAGACCATGCTGAAACTCTGGCGCACCGTTGACTATGGCGAGTGCGTCCACGAGCCTGTTATCGCTTGTGACGGAAAAGCTGTCGATAGCGGCCAGCTTTCCTTTGAACCGGACGAAAACGGCGAGATCGAGCCGGTTCTGCTCCGGGACAGCAAGTGCATCATGCGCGATGTGAAGTATTGGATGCCCTTGCCTAATGTTGAGTATCATCCCTATCACACTGAAATCGTGAAGTAAACAGCCCATAAGAAAAGCCAGTGGTTAGAGAACATCTAGCCGCTGGCTTTTGTGTTATGCGATTATTCTTCTACGAGGTCTGCGTACTTGACTTCAATGCGAGGCAGTTCATCAGTGGTGCTGGTCAATGCTCTGGTGATTTTCTCAAGCCCGGTGAACTCACCGTAGACGTTGATAATATCATCGTCCAGAATTTTCACAGCATCGCCACCACGCTTATCCAGCATATAATACTCATCATCAGCATAGAAGCCATATCCGCTGTTGTCCGTGTAGGTTCTCCATGCTTTCTCACTTCCAGAGAAGTTTGCGTCAATAATCTGCGAGACCTTTACCTTGACTACAATCTTAGTGCCTTCATACTTTTCAGGATAGCGGCACAGCTCCTTGTAGTCCACAGTCTGGCACTCAGCTTTGTAGTCGTCTTCGCTGATCTCCGGCACAGACGTAGCAGAAGAAGCGGTGGATGTGCTTGCTTTGGATGTTGCTTTGCTACTGCTTGCGGTGCTGTCAGAACTACTGCTAGAGCCTCCAATAGCAGACAGGACAATCAACACGATGATGACGATGAACCACCAACGCTTGTAGATAGGCGGCTTGTTCTTACCACCACAATGAGGACAGACCTTTGCGCTTGCGGCAATTTCTGCGCCACAGTGCTTGCACGTTGTCATTTTACTTTTAGCCATTGTAGATTCCTCCCTTTATTCAACTGGTGTTAGCAAGACTTCCGCACTAATCGAAAGTTCGATATGGTAGCCGTTTTTAACGGTAACATTCTGCTTTTCACCAGCTTTTTCAAATTTCAGTACATCGCTCACATCGTCAGAATTTGCATCAGACACAACAAATACTGTCGCTTCTTTGTTTTGATTCTCAACTTCGTATGTACCAGTCGGAATCATGTACCAGATATATTTATATCCACTCTTGTTTGTTGCTTCTTTGCCATAATCGCCAAGAACTTCATCAACTAAAGCAAAAGAACCATCCTCTTTTATAGGTTCTTCCGAAGTAGCCGACGAGCTTTCGGGTTCTGCCTTTATGGATGATGCAACAGATGACGTTGGTTTTTCTCTTCCTGAACTAGCCGCAACATTCGTTTTGTCACGAGGATTTACTAAATCCATAATAAAAGCCAGTACGAACATTACCGCAATGACTTTGAACCAAAATCTTTGATAAACAGGTTTCGGAGGTGTATTTTCTCCGCCGCACTGCGGACAGGTTTTAGCGGTCGCTGCTATCCTTGCACCACAATGTTTACATTTTACGAGTTTCGCCATTTTACAATGCCCCTTTCTTACGGTCAAGTATAGCACAGATTAGACAGGGAAAGGGGCCTTTTTGTATTTTTCGGAAAATTTGGAGACTTGCACAATCGGGCGGGTTTCGTTTTGTGAAGGTGGGGTGGGTGTTGGCAACACAAACCCCTGAAAACGCCTTTTTCTTTGAAAAATTTTATCGCGGGCATGACCCACCCCACCCCCGGCGTTTCCTGTATACCCCTCCGGTGGAGACCCCAGCCCCCAGCGCACCCGGACGGACTGCGCAGCACAGGCAGCAGTGCAATCCGTGCCAGATGCAAGGCAGACCGCCCACAACAGGCCACACACCGACACACACGCCCGGACGCTGAACACGCTGCACCGGTCTGCACTCGATACCAGACAGGCCGCGCCGGGTAGATCGTGGCGATGCAGGGCTGAAGGGTCTGCAATCCCTCTATCATGTGTATTGTGATAGCTCTATCACAGGCATGATATATTGATAGCAATATGAACAAATATCACAAAGATATTTTGTCACTTATTGTGATAGTAAATTACTATCTATCTATTGACACATAACCCTATTGATAGTATAATAAAGGCACAAACAAGAACAACACCCATTGAACAAAAAACAGGAGGACAAAAACCATGAAAAAGACCGTTAATATTATGGACTACTGCAACAAGCTGTTCGCGGCTGACCTTTTCGCAGGCGTCGTGCTGGAAGAGGACTTTGACACGGGCTGTAATTACACATGGAGCGCGGCCGGTGATGACTGGGCGGACAAGTTCCGCGCTGAGCTTAACGGCTACATCTCCGCCGGATGCTGTGCAGAGCGTGCCGCCGACTACCGCAAGGCCCTTGCCATCCTCAATGAGATGGAGCAGGCAGCAGCAGAGCAGAGCAACGCACCCGCCGCCCCCGACTACGCCGCACTTGCCGATATTATCCGCGCCGAGCTCAACGCCCGCCACGATCGCAGCGCATGGAATAAGGCCGTCACGTTGTACGCTCTTGGCCTGCTGGACGATGTGCAGGAGGGCGCGGACAACATGGAGCGCTTGCCCCTTGACGGTGCAGAGATTGAGCGGTGGGCACTCAACGGTGCAAGCTGCTGGGAGCAGTATAGCAACGGCGGCTGCTCCCTCTGCTATGATGCCGATATTGCCGCCCGCGTCTGTACTCCCTCCGAACTCAAGCGCGCCGATGGTGGCATGAACAACCCCAACAGCCGGGAAACGTGGCTTGAAGTGCAAGCCCGCGCATTGCATCAGGCTTGCAACCGCATTCGCTTCATCTGCCGTATCAACGGCCTGTATTGCAAGGGGGTGCAGTGATATGTTAGTACTTGATGCAACCCAGTGGGCAGCCCTCTGGTATGTGGGCGGCATGATCAGCGGCGCGTTGGTAATGATTGCTATTTTAAACAGCTAATAAGGGAGGGGCATAAAAATGACAAACTTAGAGCAAAAGTGCAACGAATACCGTGAATATAAGCGGCTGGCAGAGCAAGCAGAGCAGATGCGGGACAGCCTGCGAGATGAGATTATCACCATGATGCAGGGTGCGCCGGAGGTTATGGCGGGAGCTTGCAAGGTGATGTATAAGGACGTGCAAAGCGTCCGGCTTGATAGCAAGCTACTCAAGACGCTGCACCCGGATGTATACGCAGAATGCAGCAGCAAAACCAGCTACAAGCGGTTTAGCGTGGTATAAGGGGGTGTAAAAAGTGATATTTTCTTGTATCCTGTTCTTCTTTTGGTTTTTCTCTGCGCTGTTTAAGGCATCCAAGTAACACCGATCGGACACTTTAGCGGGGCTGCACCGCAAAGCAACCCCGCCCCAGCCCAAAAGGGCAAAAATATTTTTGTAAGTCCATCTAATCGGGCTTGCAGTATGGTATAATCTAACCAGCACAAGGGCAACCGCCCAAAAAAATGGAGGTTATCGCATGACTACTTATGATGTATATGACGCGATCCAGACCGCGCACCCAGAGCTTATGACCTGCATTGCAAGACTCAAGCCCGAGGACAATGCCAAACTTGTCGCCATCATTGACAGCTATCAAGCCGACTGGGATGCCGGTAAACCGTTTATCCCTAACATGATGACAATGTTTAATTCCGACGCAAAACGCGACCCGGCGCAAGACGCAGCAGAGTTTGACGCTTGTGTATATCAGGCGTCCTGCATGATGTTAGACCGATATTTGTCTATCATGCTTGCATCTGTCAACCGTCCTGTCATCCTTGCAACGCTCAACACCGTTATAACACTCGATTATAATGCCGGTCGGCTCCATCTTGCAGGGTTTGACCTGCGCCCCGATGAGATTATGAGAGCATGGAGCAAAGCCCACCCCGATGAGCAGCCGCTACAGTCCATGAGCGATTTTAGTATCTAACCAACCCACATATTCAATACACATTCACCCCGCCACGTGGCGGGGCTTTTGTTTTGCCCGGATGCAATACAGCCTTATACAAGCGTTTACATCGTGTTTTGCTGTGTCAATGCAATTTATACCGCCCACGCCACAAAACAGCACATAAGGCTTTGCAGGGGCTTTTCCTGCGATTGCACCCGCTCAACCGCCCACTATACCAAACCAACGCAAGCGGCTATAATACCACCCGTGCCACGCTGGAGGGCATACCAGCGCATACAAGATATCACCGCCGCGCCGGGACGCTGCATAGGTCAGCACAGACCGCCTATTATAATAAGGTATATAAGAGGGCGCATCCCTGCACCCTACTGTAGATCCATGCCAGACAGTGCAGCATATCGCGGACCATGCAAGCGGCGGCGGGTCAGCGTCTCCACCTGTGCAGTGTCAGCCCTGCGGCTGGAGGTCTGGCACCGGGTCAGCAGTCAGGGCGGGGCGGGGCAGTCCAGCGGCAGGAGGCGCGGCGGGCGGCGCGGAACCATTGGCGGCTACCGCCGCATCTCTTTTCGGGCTGTCGCCCGATAGCTAATAGAGGTCAGCAATAGTCGTAGCGTTTCGGCTGAAATAGTCGTAACAGGTTCTGGAATAGTCGTAGCCAATAGTCGTAGTTTCTTCCGACAAATAGTCGTGGAATAGTCGTAAAGTCGTCTGACAACTAGCTTTTGAAAGTCCTATATATCGTATAGTAACGTGCTGCTCGCCGATAGTCGTAGAGTAATAGTCGCAGCGTTTTCTTGCGAATCATCGTCAAATGTCGTGTATTTTTTGTGAGAAATAGTCGTTCGCCTTTTAGAGAAACAGAGGTGCGATAGTCGCTAAGCCATCAGACCTCCCCAAAAATCAATATGTGTCTTGACACCTACCAATTTTAATTCCTATCGCATTACTTCAAATTTTTTAACAATCGTACTTATTATAATAGTCGCAGATAATTACTCAATCTTTTTAACTATTATTCTGCTGGAATAGTCGTATCATCCGATTCTGTCTGTTCCTGCTCGATTTAATTCTCAGTAACGCACTATGGTATTATATTCAACTCATAGCATTCTACTAGGAATAATCAATGCAACATTCCTACATATTCAGCTGACTATAAAATGAAGCCAATTCTCCATGTGAAATAGTCGCAGACCATCCGTCAGTCCGAACCGCACGCCAGTTCTCGTCTATGGTCTGCTCTGCTGGCTGACAGTCTGGCTTTTGGAGATAGAGGGTTGTAGGGGGAAAGAACCTTTGCAAAACATCTGGTTTTTGTTTTCGGTCATCGCAGTTGTCGCACCATTTTGGCGTGGGGGCCTCAAACAATTTATTTGTTTGAGGGGGGAGTTAGGGGGATTATAGGGGGTAATAGGGGTTGTAGGGGAAAGAGGGGGAAGAAAGGGGGGAAGATTGGATGCGAACGCATCATGTGCATGCATTTGCATGCAAACGCATCACGCTGATAGTCGTAGCCATATCAGCCCAAACGCCACTCGATCGAGACGGTTCCTGCTCAAAATCAGACCTTGCCGTTTTCTATCGATAAATAACAGAAGAAAAAAGCACGGAATAGTCGCAGAGGGTAGTTTTACTACCTGACACCATTCCATGCTTTCTGATACGTTTGTTGATTGGAGATTTTAGCGGAGATTAGATTCTACCATCTGCTTGCATCTTGCGCATACGCTCCGCAGCCGCTTCTTTCTGTTCGTCCGTCATAATTCTTGTGGTTGCAAACCGCACAAGTCGCTTGGGCATCTCATACCACTTGCCGTCCTTGTCCTGTTTGACCAGCTTGTACGACACAGGCTCCCGCTCGCACAGCTTGTCGAGCTTGCGCATATACACCGGGTCAGCGGTATAAACCGATGCAGTATCTTCCGCTGCATTGAAGTTGACGATGGTCTCTTGTTCCAGTCGAGTGATGTTCATAATCGTTTTCCTCCGTTTGTTGATTGACGAAAAATATTTATGGGGTTCAGACGATAACTTTATCGCCCTGACCCTGTTATCTGTTTTTCTTGCCTATTCTACTGTGGGGATTGGAGCGCAGAAGCGATGTTACATCCACACGCATTCTTTGAACTGCTGGTTCTCCATCTGGAACGTGATGTCCAGCGTCCCCACGTTGCCCTCTTTGTTCTTCTCAAGTGCAAAGTGATAATGCTCTTCTGGTCTCTTTTGCGTTTTCACTTTCTGTGCCAGCAGGATGATTGCATCTGCGTCCTGCTCGATTTGCCCGGATTCTCGCAAGTCTGCGGCAGTTGGCGGGATACCTGCTCTTGCGGTCTCTCGATTGAGCTGTGCAAGTGCTACCACCAGCGTTCCTGTGGACTGTGCAAACTCATGCAGAGCCATGCTGATTTCTGTGACAGCACTGTACCGGTCTTTTGCTCCGGCTTGATGAATAAGCTGCAAATAGTCGATGAACACTACTTTGGCTTGCATCCTGATGGACTGCGTTCTAATCCACCCCACGCTCTTTCCGGCAGCAGAGCGGACGAACAGCGGATATTTCTTGATGTCTGCCAGTCGGTCAAGTTCATCAATGCTGACGGTCTTGTTCTTGACCGTGTGCAGCGGTACACCTAGCTGGTTAGCGATGATACGAGCATAGAGCGTATCAGGGTCGGTCTCTAAGCTGAAATACGCTACCTTGCGTCCGTTCTTGGCTATTTCACAGGCTAGTTGCAGAGATAATGCAGTTTTACCGGCAGACGGTCTGCCGCCGATTACAACGAAATTGCCCGGCACAAGATGCAAGTTGTTGTCCAGTACTCTAAGCCCTGTGCTGATATACTCCGGCTTATCATCCAGCTTGCGGATGTAATTGTCTATGCCATCGCACATCGGGATGAAATCGCTTCTCTCGTTGTGTAGGTTGATAGCTTCACCTAGCTGCTCATAGATACCCGTCAGGTCTGCGTATCTGGTCGAACCATCAACGATTTTGAACGCAAGCCCTCTGGCTCTGGACAATGCAGCCTGTTCTTTGACGATTCTAGCCCATCCCTGCATCATGTCGTGGGTGACGTTGCGGATGAACTCTGCACCAAAGGCATCCAAGCATTCGCCCATAGCCTTCTTACGTTCATCATCGTACCGCCCCATGACTTCTACCGGGTTCCATTTGTCGTTGTGCTCCCAATAGCCACGAATAGCAGCGAACGTATCATGCAGTTCAGGGCAGAAGTCGTCGATTTCAAGGTCTTGCAGCACATCGGCATACTCCGAAAACGTGAGGACTGCTCCCAGCAGGATGTATTGGGTCTGATTTTCAATATTCACCGCAGAAAGTCTCCCTCGTCAGGCAATTCAGCCATTGTCTGCTGATAGCCACCGTTCCAGTCCTTCACGTTACGCATCCAGTTCCGTGCAGCAGCTTTCCAGTCTTTCATAGGCGATTTACCGACCTTCCAGCCGTTTGCTGTGAAGTGGTCAACAAATCGCTCTGCTTCCGATTCCATGTAGCCCTTATCAGCAAAGTATTCTTTGGCTTGCTCGATAGTCGGGGCTTTGAAGCGTTTTATGGCATCGCCATTTTTCTTTTCTATATTTTCTTTTTTATCAGATACAGAATCAGATTTATATAAGCTATTTTTGCCATTAGCATTATGGCATTTGCTATTTTCGCTATTGGCATCCATAGCTTTGCCATCCTGATTCCAGCGTTTTTCTGCACCTTTTCGCCCCGCTTCTCGCCGTGCTTCAACCGTCAAACTGTATTTGTGCTGGTTTGCTTCATCAAATGACTTGATTGTTTTCCACATCATCCGCATAGAGCGGTCTGGAAAGCCCGGCTCGATTCCGTTTTCAACGTAATCAGCATAGGCACGAATGAATTGTCCAAATTCCTCGTCTGTCAATTCGTCCATCGCATGAACGTGTTCCAACAGAAGAATCATTGATGTTCTCGGATTGTGTTCCTGCTCCATTTTCAGTCCTCTTTGTAGCGTTTATTCCACGCTTCGATAAGGTCGGCCTTGATTCTTTCCTTGTCCTTTTCAGGGCAATCAAACCAATACTCTTCGCTTTCCATGAAAACACGGCAAGTGCATTTGTCCTCTCCGTGCACTCTTGAAACAAACATCCATTTCTTTGTGTCGGTTCCTGTTTCTGCAATAGTCACTTTCCCACCGCAGAACGGACATCTCTTGAGTTCTTCCATCTTTAACCCTCCTCAAAACGGGCATTCTTCGCCAGATTCACGCAGCCAACCTTCACCCGGAATGTTGACTATCTCATAATACTGCCGTGCAACGTAGATTGTTTTCTGCCCATCCTCAGCGATTAGACCGATAATGAGATAGCTGCCAGCAGCCATAAAAAACCAAGGGTTGCTCTTGTAGGTCTCGCCCTTCATCCAGTTCTTCATCCTGTTAACGGCTTTTTCAATGTCCTTGTCGGGGCAGTCCGGGTTGTCAAATGCGTAGAAATCCTCAGGAAATTTAAGTTTTTTCATTTTCTGAACCCCTCTCTTGTTCTCGTGATTCGCTTATGCGCCTTGACAGGCCTTGTGCCTTTGCCATACGCTGGGCGGATATGTTTGGCTTTGATGTACCCGCAAGGCGGCTTCGGCCCAAAATTAAAAAGGCTCAAATCCATAACGATGATGCCAAACTTCTTGTTCGTCATACTCAAACCCCCTTTGGGCGTTCAGGGAAATACATCCAGTGAGATACAGAAAGTCGTTTCCCTGTCGTATCTTCGTACCATTCTGTGCTTCCGCACGAATGCTCATAGTGTGCAATTCTTATATCAACCTCGTCACTGAAAACCAAAACAGATTGATATTCAGTCGGGAGTTTATTTTTTACGCTAATCCATTCGTTCATGTCCATCATCTCATACCATCGGAAACGCCATCCAATGCGTCACCGTCACATCTTTCGGCAGTCTCTCGCCTATCTCATCCCAGAACTGACCATCTGCGTAACAGCCAAGAAAGTACGCTGTCGGCGAGATTCCTTGCAACATTTTTCCATCTTTATCACGCCACGTCGTCTTGGTTGCAAGCAACAAAGGCTGCGTTCGCTCCCGTGGTTGTTCGCTTGCTGGATGCCAAAGAGTGTTAGCCATTGTCCTTTACCTCGATAGTCGGGGAAGTATCGATGTAGTCAAGCACATCATCCAGCGCATAGCCCATGTAGGCGTACTCGACAGTAAATTCTTGCTCTAATTCCTGCATCCATTCCTCTATGCGCTTACGCAGTGCATTAGCGTCAATCGGTCTGACCTCCATGTTTTCTCCCTTCAATCTCCATCCCACACGCCGTCAGGACGCATCTTCGCAAATGCAAGCAGACCGTACAAGGCGCGTTTAGCGTTGCCCTCTGTGGCGTGCCAGTAGTCGCTATCGTCCACATCGTCACCTAGTGCAGAAATAGCCTTTTCAAGCATCGGGATGCTCTCTGCGCCTGTTTTGCCATAGATCGAACGGATGCCGCCATCACCAAACACTTCTGGGCGATAATAGAAGTGGCCGTAATTATAGGTGACGTTAAGCCACAGTTCTTTTGTACCGCCCATAGCGCGCATACCACCTGCGATAAAATGTGCGCTATCCGCTTTGAGCGGTTCGTGCGTTACGGGGTCGCACAGTGAAATATCATAGCTCATCTTTCTTCTCCCATTCCTTGCATTCGCGTTCGTCCCACACGAAGTCTGCAACGTGTTCTGACTGGCCGTTCACGCACACGCCATCCGGCTCTGCGTACCATTTGCAAGAGCCACAAGACGGCTCAGATTTGTTCTTGCAGGATTCTGCCGTGCATCGGATAGCCTTGCCAGCGGAGAACTGTTTGATGCCCATGCAAGAGCAATGTTCGGTGGTGCAGTAGAAGTTCATTCGTGCTTCCTCCATCCGATAAACTCACACAAGCCGATTGTCTGCGGGTCACATCTGTGCGTGTATTTGACTGTCGGCAGACTGAAACCCGTTAAGTTGTTGCAAACGGTCTCAAGCCCAAAAAGTTCGTCAAATGCGTTGTCAGGAATTTTTGCATCTTTGGCATTGTAGATAATCATTCCACACTGCTTACAACGCCATATAGAACATCTTGTCATTTCCTCTGCCCTCTCTTTCCCTTATTGAACCGCCCGATCACTCGCTTATACTCCGCATAGCAATCCGGGCAAAGGTCGCCTGTATCCCTGCGCCACTCCCAGTCCTTGAAGTATTCGTCAGGGTTCATCATCCTGCCGCACAGAACCGCTCCGCAGCGGTCGCATACTCGCTTGTGGTAGATTCCTCTGTCAGTTTGCATTAGTCAAAATACTCCTTTTCCAATTTTAAGTCGCGAGGGTCGAGATAATAGTTTTCACCTTTGTAGTTGCAAAGGTAATACGTCCCATAAAGATTTTCAATTCTCTTGACGAGTTCTACTTTTGCTCCGGCTGGAATCATCTCTTTGCCTTGAGCAATATGTGTTTTCCAATCTTCGTCCTCTAACTCTCTTTTCGTAACAAAAACAGCCATTGCTTATTTCTCCTTCCCAACATCCTTAAACAGGATTTCTTTGTCAGCTTTCCAGTCTTTGATTTTGCACGGAATGTCCGTGCCGGGTACGGTCTTTTTCAGCCCATCCATCTGCCAGACGTTCCACGAGATAACATCTGCAATGGCATCAATCAGCACCGGCGACATACAGTGATTCTCAATTTCATTTCCAAACAGCGAGCGAAAGTTCTCCATCAGCGTGAGGAATAGATTGCACCGTGCCAGAAGTAAGTTATCTCCTTGCCACTCGTAGCCGTATGTACTCATATAAGCGTTCATGGCGTAGTTGAGCCAAAGGCTGTAATCCCAAATTTTCGGGTCTTTGAAGTGCTCCTCTGTTATGGCGTTCAGCTTACTATCCAGCAGACCGATTCTGTCCGGCACGGCAATCATCTGCCCTGTTGTAGTATTATATCGGCTTGTCAGGAACGGCGCTTCGCCACAGGTTACTTCAAGGCAAGTCTTGT
>OIZX01001482.1_pt1 | contig 12042 bp, 6 predicted proteins | sample 1588621 | NCBI WGS metagenome assembly OIZX01 (sample SAMN03283276) | human gut metagenome | biome: human-associated habitat; material: feces | host: Homo sapiens | place: Peru | collected 2012
GCATTCAGCGCGCACCAGCAGGAGAAGCAGTGAGCAAACTCACTGAATTCCAGCAAGATTTCCAAGCCAAAGAAGCGAAAAAGCGTGGCAAAGAGCAGCAGTTAGGGCTTATGCCTAGTGAGATAAACATTCTCAACCACAATGTCTTCCACGCCGATGCCGCCGCCATTCGCGGTGCGAGAGAGACAGAGCAAGCCTTGCGCTACTTGCCTTTCGTTACCGTCATCAACACAGCGGGCTTTGGCTACAACTTCGACATTCGCGGACAAGGGCGTTTAAGCTCCAACGGCGTGAAAATGTTTATCAACGGCGTTCCCGTTACACCTGTGGATAGCTACTTTCAGCCTATGCCCATCCACACCCTTATCCCAAGCAACATTCAAGAGATAGAAGTCTTCCCCGGTAGCGGTGCAGTGCTTTACGGCTCAGGCACCAAAGGCGGCACGATAAACATTATCACTTCAAAGCGACAAAACCCTTACTTCCTAGTAGGCGGCGGCTATGTCAATACCACAGCGAGCAAGGGCAACAGCTTCAACGCCTTTGCGCAAGCGGCTGAGAATTTAGGGCGTGATTTAAAAGTCAATGCAGCCCTTGCCGCTAGCGTTTTGGGCGGACCGCGCACTGATGACAGCTCACTTGCCGCACAAGCCACACTCGGGGCTGAGTATAAAATGGGCGTAGGACAAGCCATCAGCTTTGACGCTGATGCTTACTATGGCAAGGTAAAAACTACTCCCTACAACTCGCTTTTGGATTTTACAAACATAAACGAGTTTATGCGCAGCACGCTTTCTTTGCCCGGACAAAGCTTGCAAGGCTATGCCGCGCAATCACCTTATGAGGAAAACCGCTATATGTGTTTAGCAGGTATGGGTGGCTGTGCCTTTGGCACAAACGATTTCGAGCCTACCGATGAGGACAGAGCGACTCCGGGCTATGGCACCATAGACACGACCCAAATCCGCGCCACAGCGAAAATCAACTATTTCAGCCAGCTTGCCCGCAGACTTGAATTCAACACCGCAGGCTTTGCGGACTTTGACAGCAAAAAGTATAACGAACACAAAATGAACACTCCATTTTTCGTGCTTGGTTATGTCGACCCCAAAGATAAAAACTATGGACCAAACGGCACGCCTTTGCCTGCACTCAAAAATGACGGCAACCGCACGCCTACACACTGGAACAAAGGCTACAACTGGTTTTTACCCCGTGTAACTCACCCTTATCGTGTGATAAATTCGGGTTGGACGACTCCGCCCGCCGTTGTTGGAAACACGCCACTTGCCGAAAATGTCCTTGTGCCTGAAACAGGACCTGTTCTCAAAAGCTACACCGATATGCAAGGCAATGTCATCGAAGCAGACGGCGAGCGTGCCGACTGGCAGCTCATCGACCAAAGCGGTTCTAAATTTGATGAGTATAAATTCGGTGTCAAACCACGCATCGACTGGCGACACGAAAACGGCTTGTTTGTCTTTGGTATTGATTTCTCGTATGAAATGGGCAAACGCAACTCAAAGACTTATTTAAGGCAAGCCATCGCGGACGGCTCAGCAATGGGCGGTGTCAAGGGTTACAATAACGACTATCAAGGCACTGACTTGCGCTATGGTTCAGCGAGCTTTTCAAGCCTTATGGCAAATATCGAGGACAAAACCGACATCAATGTCCTTACCACAGGTGTGTATTTCTTAGAGCGTTACGATATGAGCCGTGAGCTATCACTTGGCGTAGGCGCACGCTATGAGATGAAAAACTACAATGTCAAAATCAAAGATAGCTTTGAGGGCAAAAAACTTGCCTTTAAGGACTTGAATGCAGACGGCACATACTGCAATGGAAACGCAAACTGCCCCGACTTTGTGGATTATGACAGCGGCACCGTGCTACAAACCACAAACAAAGCAGGCGAAAACAACCCAGACGGCATAGCCACCCACGAGGCAGAGGGCAAATACAGCAAAAACCACGACAACTTTACCTTTGAGCTAGCACCCGTTTATCGCTACTCAGGCACAGGACTCATCTACGCAAGAGGCGAGCTAGGCTACAACGCACCGCCTGCTTGGGCTATGCTTCGTCGTATCGGTATAGTGTGGGGCGCGACCAACACAAGGGACAACTGGCAACAAATGTCAAGATGGGACGCGCAAAATCAAAATGTCCAACAACCAGCCGCAACGCCTTTTGGTAGGGTGCTTGAATTTGACTTTGACTTTGAAAACACCGACCTTAAAAACGAAACCTACTACACCGCCGAGCTAGGCTGGAAAGAAACCATCGGCAGACGCATAGTGCCTTTGGGGCTTATGGACATCGACATAACGGGCATTATGCTCAGTGCAAGTGTCTTTTACACAGGCAGTCAAAACGAATTTTACTTTGAGGGCGACACTTGGAGTGGTATGACCTTTGGCAACTATGAACAATCACGCCGCATAGGCGCAGAAGTAGCAGCCGAGCAGTATCTTTTCGGCGGGCTTATCGGCTTTAACGAGTCCTTTACCTACCTAAAAGCACAGCACAAAGACGCTGAGCTAGGCTGGGTGGCTATACCCTACACTTATGACTGGAAAGCCACGCTTGGAGCAGCTGTGGATATAAGCGGTTATTTGGAAGTAGTCGATGTGGGCGTAAGCGTTTGGCTGCAAAATTCAATCTACGGCAACCAAAACATTTACGCTACAAGGATAAATGTTATCCCAGGCAAATTAGACACGGCGAACGCTGAAACTAATACCCCTGCGCCTATCTTTGTAACCCAAAGAGAAGAGAAAAAACTCAACCCTTATCTAGTGAGCGACTTCGGCTTGACTATGAGTATCAGTAAAGGTCTAGGAATGGTAACAGTGGGTGTAAAAAATGTTTTCAACACCTTTTACTATGACTACTACAACAACGACCGCAGCGCCGTAGTCAATGAAAACCGCTATGTCATCGGACGCGGCAGAACCGTCTTTTTGGAAGGGACTTTTAAATACTGATTTGTCATACTGAGCGTAGCGAAGTATCCACAAAAATGGAGTGCGGACTTTGTCTAGGAACTTTTTAGGGACTGGACAAAGACTTTGTTAGTGTAAAAGCACTTCAAAGTAAGGATACGCTGACTTTGCGAACAAACAAAAAAGGCGAGAACACTCTCGCCTTTTTTTATGCCTTAAATTCTTGTCATACTGAGCGTTAGCGAAGTATCCACAAAAATGGAGTGCGGACTTTGTCTAGGAACTTTTGAAAGGCGACTTTTAAATACTGAAAGTGCCTTTCATAACAAAAGAAACCCTTAAACACAAGGGTTTTTTTCTTGTCATTCTGAGCCTTGCGAAAGCAAGGCGAAGAATCCACAAAAACACGGAGAACAGGCTTACTTTGCCTTTCATCGCAGACACGCCGACTTTGTCGGTAAAGTAGCATTTCAAGGCTTTAAAGCCTTGAAATGCACTAATTGCAAAACTCTGCTTTGTAATAAAACAAACCCAACTTAATGACAAAACCCTTGTCATACTGAGCGCAGCGAAGTATCCATAAATTTAAAGTGTGAATTTACACCTTTAAAGCGTGGATTTTGTTTTTAACACTCCACATTCGGCAAAACAAAATTCACACTCAATTCACACTTTTTTTATAAAATCACCCCGTTTTTATTATCACTAAGGAGGAAAAAACGATGAATAAAAACAAGTTTTTTCGCTATTTTCACATTTATGTGAGCCTGTTTTTCTTGCCTGTGGCGCTGCTTTATGCGGTAAGTGGCGTGTCATACATTTTTGGCTTGAAAGAGGACACGGGCGCGAGCAAAATCACCTACACCGCCAGCGGCATACAGCTACCAAAAGGCGATGAAAAGGGTGTTTTGCTCGGCATTTTAAAGGCGCAAGGTATCAAAATCCCAGCCGATACGACTTTGCGTAACGACAAAAAGAAAGGCGGCGTGAGTATGGGCGGCATTCATTACAGCGTCAATGCTAAACAAAATGGCGAGGATTTGCTCATCACCGCTACCACGCGAAGCCTTTTGGGCGACATTATCTTGCTGCACAAAGATAAGGGTGGGTGGTATTTTAGTATCCTTGCTGTGGGCTTTGGCATAAGCCTTGTGCTGCTTTATCTTTCGGGGCTGATGATAACTTTGTTTGCGAGTAAAAAAGACCGCAAATCGCAGCTTGCCGTGCTGGCACTTGGCGTTTTAGCGTGCGTGGTGCTTGGGTATATGAGCGTGTAAGGGGCTTTAAAGTGTGTTTAACAAAGCCTTAAACACACTTTACGCTCAATTTAGCCTTAAATTTAGCGCAAATTAACTCACGGATTTGAAATTCTTTTTCATTTTTACCGCTTAAATTTGGGCTAAAATTTGCACCTTTATCGCTCAATGTCGCTTTTTTATCGCGTTCATTTAATTTTTATCATTTAAATTTGTGCTTGAATTTAAAGCCCTTTTTTAACTTAAATTTTGATAAAATTTCGCCCAAATTTGTGAATTTTTTGCAAATTTACACCAAAACGGCGTAAATTTTACGCAAATTAACCTTAAAATTTAAAGCCCAAAAGCGTGATTTCACAATGCGGAGGCGATGAGTTCGAGTGGGTTTTTAAACAAAACCCCAGCCTTTTCTTGCTCTAAGGCGTTTGAGATTTGCATTCTACACGCCGAGCATTCAGCACTTACGATTTGCGCGCCACTTGCTTTTATGTCGCGTGCCTTTTTTATGCCAACCTTCAAAGCCTTGTCAAAATGATTTGTCTGCATACTCACGCCCCCAAAGCCGCAGCACGCATTCACTTCGCTTAACTCCACGAGCTTGAAATTTGCCCCAAGCAAGGCGCGTGGTTCTTTAAAAACACCTTGCATTTTGCGCGCGTGGCAAGGGTCGTGGTAGGTTACGCACAAGCTGCTTTTGCCCTTGCTTGCTAGAATTTGAGCTAAATTTGTGTTATCATAAAAATACTTTGTCGCTAAAAAAATCTTACTCGCCACACTTTGAGCGCGTTTTGCCCACTCTTTTTGTCCTTGCAGTTCAAAAAAATGCTCATAATCAACATTAAGCATAGCCGAGCAAGTCGCCTCTGGCACGATGATAGCGTCTAAATTTGCAAGTTTTTTTTCAAAATACTCCACATTTTTTTTGGCTAATTTTTCAACGCTTTTAAAATCGCCCGTGAAGTATTGCGGTGCGCCACAGCAGTTTTGTTCTTTAAGCAAATCGACATTGATTTTAAGGGTTTTTGCGATGATTAAAACCGCCTCAGCCGTGCTGGTGTAAGCATAGTTTGACAAGCAACCCACAAAAAGCCCTATGGTTTTGTCCCCGCCGTTGTCGATAAAATCTGGCTTTGAGCGCAAAAAACTTTGACGAGTAAGACTCAGCAAAAATCGCCCCTTTTTCACCATAGGAAAGCTAAATCTCGCGCTCATTCCTAAATTTTTATGCAAATTTCCCTTTTTATCGACACTTGCAAGGCTATTGTCGCCTTGAATTTTAAAGGCACAGCTTTGAAAGACAAAGCCAAAACGCGCCACAAAGTCCATTACCTTGCGGTTGCCAAGCAAGAAAAATGCTAGTCGTTTATACCAAGCGATTTTGTAGGTTTTTGCGAGTTCATACCGCACGCCCTCGATAGCACTATCCACGCGAAGTTTGCTCGGACAAGCCTCCACGCAGTTCGTGCATAAAAAGCAAGATTCAAAAATGCGCTTTAAATTTTTATCCATTTTTAGCTCATTTTGCTTATAAGCGGCGATTAAATCCAAAAAACCGCGCGGACTTGTCGTCTCATCGGCATTTATGTCGTGTATAGTGCAAACAGGTATGCACTTGCCGCACTTCACGCAAGCGTTTGTGATACTTTCATAACTCATCTTACACCGTCTTTGAAAAGACTTTTTTGTCATCGCTTAAATTTTTCATATACGCATCAAAGCACATAGCGATATTTCGTATCAGCAAAACGCCTGTTTCATTTACTTTCAAGGCATTTTTATCCACGCTTACAAAGTCTTTGTATTCATCTAAAAGTTTTAAATCCTCTTTAAAATACTCAAAAAAGTTGATTTTAAATTCATTTTCAATCCCCTTAATATCAAGGGCAAAATTCGCCATAAGCTCCATTATCACGGCTTTTCTAAGCTCATCATCATCACTTAAAAGCACGCCTCTTTCAAAGGGCAAAAGCCCGCTGTCAATGGCGTTTTCGTAGCTTGGCATATCTTTGAAATTTTGCGCATAATGCCTTTGCCCCTCGCCTATGCTCGTAAGCCCAACGCCCAGCAAATCAGCCCCGCCCTTTGTCGTGTAGCCTTGAAAGTTGCGGTGCAAAGAGCCGTTTTTAAGAGCCTTAAAAAGCTCGTCATCTTGCTTTGCAAAATGGTCCATTCCTATCATCTCATAGCCATTTGCGCTTAAAAATTTCTCGCAAAATTCCAAAATCGCAAGTTTTATGTCAGGGCTTGGAATGTCATTTTCGTTGAATTTTCGCATATTTTTTTTAAGCCAAGGCACATGCGCGTAGTTAAAAATCGCAAACCTATCAGGGCTGATTAAAAGTGCCTTTTTTAGTGTGTTTGTAAAGCTTTCAAGGCTTTGAAAAGGCAGCCCATAAATCAAATCCATATTAACGCTTTTTATCCCTTGCTTTCTCACCATATCCACAGCGCTTTTAGTTAGCTCAAAGGGCTGAATTCTGTGGATTTCCTTTTGCACTTTTTCATCAAAATCCTGCACGCCAAAACTTATGCGGTTAAAGCCATTTTGCGTCAGCACTTTTGTTTGCGTTTCATCTAAAAAACGCGGGTCGATTTCACAGCTGATTTCGGCATTTTCGTCAAAATTTGCAAAAACGGCTTTGATTTTTTTGATGAGCCTTTCAAGCTGAGCGGCTGAAAAAAAGGTAGGCGTGCCACCGCCAAAGTGCATTTGAACGACTTTGCGGCTTGTGTCTGTGAAACGCCCGAGCAAATCCATTTCCTTGAAAATGTAGCTTAAATACCGCTCTTTGTTTTCGTCCTTTGCCGTGTAAATGACATTGCAACCGCAGAAATAACAGGCACTTCTACAAAATGGCAGGTGAAAATACAGCGACAAAGGGCGCTTTTGCTCGCCCAAAATCCTAGTGTATTGCTCGTAAGTAAAGGCTTTGCTAAACTCAACCGCCGTTGGATAGCTCGTATATCTTGGTCCAGCCTTTGAAAATTTAATAAAAGCCTTGTAATCTCTCATCTTAAAAGTCCTTATTTTAAATTTTTATCTTAAAAATGCCATTTGCGCCATCACCCCAAAGCCTTGCAAGCCATTTACGCCACAACAAGCGCAAATTCCGCCCCGCTTGTGCTTTGCAAACGCACTCACTCATCATTGCGGAAAAATTTTGCCATTTTAAGTGCTAGCAAAAATCTCTTTTTAAATTTAAAAAATTTTAACTAACGCCCAAAATATAACAAAATGTCCGCCATTGCGCTCAAAACAAACGCCCGCAAAACAAGCCCAAAATTCACTCATTTTTAATTTTCCAAACCGCCCTTCATCATCGCTTCCATATCCACAAACAAATTCGGGTGTTGCCTTTTAACCTCGCTCATTAGTTTATCCAAATCGATATTCATCTCCACAAGCCCGTTTTTACCTTGCTTTTTTATCTCATCCATCGCCACTATCCACGCGTCATTAAAATCAATGGGGATTTGCTGATAAATCGCTTTTTCAAGTTTTAGCTCAAAATTCTCTTTTTGTAGCTCTTTCAAGCCCTCCAACATATTTTTTAGGCTCGCTATGGAGATAAGCGTGTGAATTTTGTCGTTTTCATCGACTACAAACCACGGCTCAGGCGCGCCAAAGTGTCCGCTTTTAAGGCTTAACACCTTTTGGTTGTCTGTGCTGGATACGATTTCAAGCACGGTTTGCTCGTCCTTTTTTATGCCAAGCGACCCCGCAAACTCGTTGATTTTGTCCATAGAGCGACTTGAATTTGGTAAATTTTTCACCCATTTTTCCTTGTTTTGTCAAAAATTTGCCACATTATAACACTTTTTCGTTTGCGTAAGGTTAAATTCAAAATTTTTCTAAATTCTTACATTTTAAATCACAAACCTACCATTTTTTGCGATGATGGGCAAGATAAAAACGCTGCCTTAAAAAGAGTCTTAAAAAATCAAAAAATTTTTTTAAAAAAATGAAAGTTTTTATCAAATTTTAAAAAATTTTTTGCTACAATTTTAATTGTAGTTATCAAAATATAAAGGAAAAAAGATGAAAGAAATTTCACCAAAATCTCACACTCAAAGCTTAAATTTAAAAGCTTTGAAAAGCAAAATCGCCCTTTCGTTGTGCGGCTTTCTCGCGTTAGCTGCGCCAAATTTCGCTGATGAGCAAGTAGTTACGCTTGAACCAACGACAATCACCGCTATCATAATGTCGTCAAAACTTGATGAGTTAAATAGAAATGTTTATCAAATAGATGGCACAAGCATTCGCCAAAAAGGCTTTGTAAATACTGAAAGCCTTTTTCGTTATCTGTCCTTTGTCAGCATTTCTAACACAGGTTTGGGCGGGAATTTAGACTTGCGCGGACAAGGCAACAAGGCAAACACAAGCGTGCAAACGCTCATAAACGGCGTATATGCAAATATGCTTGACAGCTCGCACGGCGTAACGCCCATAAATTTGGTATCTCCAAATCTCATACAAGAGATAGAAATCCTACCCGGCGGCGGTGCGGTTATGTTTGGCAACGGCACGCGTGGTGGCGTGGTAAATATCATCACTACCAAACGCTTTGAAAGCCCATTTTTTAGCGTATCAGCAGGCTATTCTAACATAGCCGCAAGCACGGGCAACAACTACAACGCAAATGTCCTTTACGGAGACAAATTCGGGCAAACGCACATAAATGTCGGCGCGAGCTATCTTTACAAGGGTGGAGCGCGCGAAAAAGACCGCACCACAGGCGAGGGAGCAAATTTTGGCGCACTTTATGACTTTGATTTGGGGCAGAGCGTAAATTTCGATGCGGATTTTTTCCACGCAGATATACACACAAGCCCGTTTAACTCGTTTATGGATACCACGCCAGCGGGAGAAGAGCCTAGCAAAGACGAGCGAAAACGCGCAGGCAACGGCGAATTTCACAACACCCAAAACCGCTTTACCGCAAATTTAGGCTATGAGAGCGAGTTAAGTGAGCGGTTTAAATGGAATTTGCGGGCTTTTTATCACTACAATCATCTAAAATACAAGGACAGCGTTACGATTTTAAGCACTTACACTTATGGACAAGGTGGGCGAAACTTTTCGTTTAAAGACGCCCAAGCAGAGCAAAGTGGCTCGTTTTTTGACGACCAAAAGGTAGGCGTTGATGCTAAATTTGACTTCAAGCACGACAGCGGACGCTTGATAATAGGCGCTCAAAGCCTTTATCAAATGTCAAAACGCACTATGGTGCAGCAAATCAGCACCCCAAACCCCGCCACGATGGGCGGCGGTGCAGGTGGTGGCGGCACAACGCAAGTGAGCTACAACCACGCTATTGACATTCCTTTCACGGGCAACAAATGGACGAATTCAGTTTTTGCCATAGAAAAATACGACTTTGGCGAGCATTTTTCACTGACGGGGGGGGGGCGTTATGAATTTTCGCGCTATTTTATCGATGTGCAAAACGCTCACAATATCCTTATAGATATGGGCGTGATGAAACAAAATCCGAGCTACACCACAAAAGGCTCACTCACGGACAATCTCCACAATTTCGCCCTAGAACTCACGCCGAGCTTTCAATTTTCGCCCACAGGCGCGCTGTATGCGAAGTATGAGCGCGGTTATCTCTCCCCAGCGCCCAACAACCTGCTGAAAAGAGAAGGCACGAGCAGCGCAAACTACCGCTACGAAGCGACAAATTTGAAAAAAGAAAGCTACGATACCTTTGAAATTGGCGCGAAAGAGAGCTTTGCGGAAACCTTGCTGCTTTCGGGTAGCGTTTTTTACACCGCAACGCACAACGAGTTCTACACCATAGGCAACGCGCACTCAGTCGATGGCGTGCGCTACGACACCTACGACAAAACGCGCCGTTTGGGCGTGGAATTTGCGAGCGAGCAGTATTTTTGGGGCGGTGCTTTGGCGTTTAACGAGAGTTTTACCTATGTCAAAGCCGAGAAAAAGGACGCTGGCAAATGGAGCAAAATCCCAAACAGCTATGATTACAAGGCTACGCTTGGCGCAAGTGCTGAGATAGGCTTTGGCGTGGGGCTTTGGGCGCAAGGCTCTTTCATCGGCACTCAGCAAGTCATCAGCAAGGACGCCGCTGGCATAGAGCAAGACAAATCCTTAAAGCCTTACACACTCGTGGATTTGGGCGTTTCAGCGAGCTTTAAGGGCGCAAATCTCAGCGCAGGCGTGCGAAATGTGCTGGATACGCTCTACTATGACTACTACAACCACGATGCAAGCGACACGATAGCGGGCTATGGCTATCTCATCGGGGCTGGACGGACTTTTTTCGTGGAGGCAAAATATGAATTCTAGCGTTTTAGGCAAATTTTACAAACGATTTTCAAAATTGAGCGAGAATTTAAGGATAAAATTAACCAAATTTCGCTACAATTTTGACAAAAATTTATGCAAAACAGAAAGGACAAAAGATGAGTTTTGAAAGTATTATCACCCATTTAAACGCCCATCACAGCGAAAATTTAGTGGATTTAGTGAGAAAATTCAGCGGAGAGAGCGAAGTTCAAAACGCTACTCTTAAAAGCGTGGATTATGAGGGCTTGGAGCTAGTTTATAATGGCTCAAAAAGCTTGCACATAGACTTTCCTGCAAAAGCAAACGATGAGACTTTGAAAAATGTTATCATTGAGTTGTGTATGAGCGTGAAAAAAAGCGTGGATTATGGCGCGGTAAAAGACGAGATAAAAGCCTACAAAGCGGGCTTTGGCTCAGTGTGCGTGGCGAGTTTGAGTGCTTGCGATGAAGTTTTATGCACTTATGCGCCCATTATACAGACAAATGAGGGTGATTATATCTATATAAGTGAGATAGGCGAGCATTTTGCGAGTATCAAGGCACACCCAAACAACCTTGAAATAATGTTCTTGCAAGATGAGCAAGATGCGCCCTCCGTCATCTTACGCAAACGCCTACGCTACCGAGCAAACGCTGAATTTATCGAGCGCGGGGCTGAATTTGAGCGCGTGTATGATGAGTTTGAGCGCGTGCGTGGCAAGGGCGGCGGCATACACACGATACGGGGCTTTGCGGACTTTCATCTCATCAAACTGCGCTACACAAAGGGCAGTTTCGTCAAGGGCTTCGGGCAGGCTTATCATATTGATGAAAACGGCGAGTTAAAGCACCACGCTGGCAAAGGCGGCACAATGCCACACGCTAAAATGTAGCCTTTTAAACAAAAGCACAATGCAAATTCGCGCTGTGCTTTTGTGAATTTCTAGCAATGTATGGCAAAACGCTTGTATGGCAAAAACGCTGTCAAGTTAAAAATTTTGAAAAATAGCAAAAAATAAGGACAAATTTTAACAGGATTTGTCCTTATTTTTATGTATAAAATGGCAAAATGTATAAAAAATTTGCATTTGAATAAAATATGTGTTATAATAAATATTGTCGCTTAAAGAAAAAGGAGAGTGAAATTATTTTTAGCAATAAAATAAACTATTGCACGAAAGATATAATAAAGTTATTTGCAGTATTTATAGCAGCACTATTTACACTATTTTTAATAATATTTATAAAGTTTGAACCAGTATATGAAGTAAAACTTGGCGATGAAACAATAGGCTATGTAAAAAGCAAAGAAGAAATTGAAAAAATAATAAATGAAGAATTATTAAAATCAGAACATGAATGCGCTGTATTATCTACATTAGAAGTAGAGCCAACATATAATTTGGTTTTAGCAAATAAAAATCTTAAAAATCAAGAAGAAGTTGTAGAAAGTCTATCAAATGAAGTTACAACTTTATATAAAGTATACTCAATAAATGTAAATGGGGAAAATAAAAGTTATGTAAATACTTATGAAGAAGCACAA
>OIZX01001488.1_pt1 | contig 12019 bp, 7 predicted proteins | sample 1588621 | NCBI WGS metagenome assembly OIZX01 (sample SAMN03283276) | human gut metagenome | biome: human-associated habitat; material: feces | host: Homo sapiens | place: Peru | collected 2012
ACAATTCCTCGCCAAAATCCGTTCGGATACGTTTCTCCTGTTCGAGCCGGCGCTCTGTTACCCCCGCCCAGCGCAGCATGTCCAGGATCAACCGTTCCATATCGACGATGGGCGAAATGAAATACGCCCGCTCGATCAGCGCCCCAACGCCCGCCTGCATGCAAAAATAGGCGCCGATGCTGTTCGCAACAAGCATGATTCGTCCGTATTCCGCTTTCCGATTCGCCGCGTATTCAAGAAATTCCGCTTTTGCGTCCCACGGATACGCCGCGCGGTAGTCAAATCCAACGACCTCCGCATGTGGAAACAGCGTCCGGTAATGCGCCGCTTCCGCCGCGCTGCCGCCCTTTCCGTGAACATACCATACCAACATGTCGCTTTGTTTCATCTTCTCTCGCGTTCCTTTGGCCCGATTCTGCGTTTGCATCGATCCGCGATCCGCCCCGCTACAACAGGGGCTCCAGCGCAGCGATCTTGCCCGATTGGATCGCCGAAAGATTGCGTCGGATCTTCTCCTCGTCCCACTCCCACCAGCGAAGCGCCCGCAGCGTTTCCGCCGTCCGATCGTCGAACCGTTTTCGGATCGGCTTTGCCGGAACGCCGCCCACGATGGTATACGGCGGCACGTCCTTTGTTACAACAGCCCGCGTGCCGATGATTGCGCCGTCGCCGATTTTCACGCCGGACAGTACGACTGCCTCATAGCCAATCCATACATCGTTTCCAATCACAATATCGCCCTTGTTGTCCCACGCGTCCCGGATATCCGCTGCATCAAGTCCCCATTCGTCAAAGAAAATGGGAAACGTATACGTGGAAAGCGACCGCAGTGCATGGTTTCCGCTTGTAAACAGAAATTTTGCTCCGCAGGCGATGGAGCAGAATTTCCCGATTTTCAGCCTGTCGCCGTTGATGGGGTAGTGGTAAAGCACGTTGTTCTGTTCAAATTCCCGCGGGTCATGGACAAAGTCGTTGTATATGGTGTACTCGCCGACCTCGATATTCGGGCCGGTTATCACCTCCTTCAGATAAACGATCTGCCTGTCATGCGGACGGGGATAGAGCTTATCCGTCATTTGAAAGTACCTCCCTTGATGAAACGCTTTTCCAAAAAACGCAGTGCATGACCACATGGGGGAGTGGTCAGCACTGCGTCCTTGCGTCTGGCTGATTGACTTCTTCGATTTGAAAATTTCTTGCGTTAATGATAGCGTCAGTTGACAAGGGCACGCACGCTTGCGGGCCGGACTGGGCCGTCGTTTTGCCCCGTGAAAAACCGTGTGTACCCTTGTCAGCTGACGCAATTTGGAGAAATGGAGAAAAATATGAAAAAGATAAAGCTGATGTGTTTCCTGCTGGCGCTGCTCGGATTGCTGAGCGCCTGCTCCGCCCATACCCATACCGCCGACGCTGAGGAGCGGTCTGCGCCGACGTGGCAGTCCCGGTACGATCTGGGCGTGCGCTATCTGTCAGACGGGAATTATGAAGAGGCAATTCTGGCCTTTACCGCGGCCATCGAGATCGACCCGAAGAACGCGCAGGCGTATGAGCAGCGAGGCGACGCGTACTGGGAGCTGGCGCAGAGCGCGGATGGCAGCAAACAGACGGAGGCATACCGCAGCGCCGCGGAGGATTATGAATCGGCGATGCAGTGGGGAAGCGAGACGGACGAGCTGTACCGCCGCGCGGCGGATGCGTACTACGGCGCACAGGAGTACGAAAAGGCGGAGTCCTATTATGAAAAGCTGCTCGAAAAGGACGAGGATGTGCTTGCACGCCTGATCGAATGCAGCCGGGCGCTTGGAACCGAGAAGGCGCTTGCGAAGCGGCTGCAGGCACGCTATCGCGAAACCGGAGACGACCGGTATCTGCAGGCGCTCTGCGAGCTGTGGCCGCAGGAGGCGCTGCGCGGCTATGCCGCGCTTCTCGGCACAGACGGCACGATGGGCTTTGCGCTTGTCGATCTGGACGAAGACGGCACGCCGGAGCTGATCTGCGGCGAAATTGATACGAAGGGGCAGTCTGAGCAGATCGCGCTGGACGATTATACGCTCTATACGTGGCAAAACGGACAGGCAGTGGAGCTTTTCAACGGCTTTGTCGATACCTGGATGAATCCCGATGTCCGCGTCACCACGGCGGGAGCCATTGTCAACAATGGGCACGGCACGTCTGGCGCTTACGGGCTGCAATATGTCCATTGGGACGGCGTGCAGATCGAGCATCATGATTTCTGGAGTTACGCAAAAACCGAGGACATGTCCGGTGAGTGGGCATGTTATCTCGACGATGTGGAGGTTTCCGAGGCTGTTTTCGACGAGCGTCTTGCCATCTGCACAGAAGGCGACGACGGATACGTGCTGCGCTTCCTTGCCAACACGCCGGAAAATTGCAGAAAGTACCTGCGCGAGTCCATACAGGCCAGCCGGCAGCCGGAACAGACGCAGCTGAGCGAGCAGGAGCTTCTGGCGCTTTTGCAGGAGAATCTGGCATGGCTGAACGAGGTGGAGGATGAGACGTTTTTTATTGAGTGTCAGGGATCGTATATGGCGATTGTTTCCTATGAAAACGGCCAGTACGGAAGAATCAAGCGCCTTGTGCCGTCTCCGGCGTCCACCTCGGAGCTTGAGCGCACACTCGCAGAAGACGAAGCCATCGACCCGGCGTATTGCTCCTTTTCACCGATTACAAATTATTCCAGCAAAGAACAGATCCTGAACCTCCTGCGCCAATACATGGAGGTTGACAGTCTGGGCATTATGCAAAGCCCTTATGCGACGGTTTCGGATACATTGGACGAAAATGTTATGGAATTTAACGGCGGGCTGTATCTGGTTCGCGGCGGGCGCGGATACGGCGTATATGATTACGATCCGCAGACGCTGAAAATCGTCGGCTTCGACGAAACGACCTGCGAGGCGGAATGCGATCTGCTGTACTTTGAACAGTTTGATTCTGTCCAGACCATTTCGTTTGAGAAGCGCAATGGCCGGTGGATCATCACGCACGTGGCAAAAGCCCAAAGCGGCGCCGACCCCTATACCATCACCGCAGAAACCAGAGCGGACCGCAGCCTCTACCCCCGCCCGGAGCGCACGCTGCAGCAGGGCAGTCAGGGCGAGGACGTCAAATATGTGCAGGCCATGCTGCTCGTCATGAACTATGACGGCGTGGTCGTGGACGGCGATTTCGGCCCGGTCACAGCGGATGCCGTCATGCGCTGGCAGAAAAACCACGGCTATACACAAGACGGCGTCGTCGACGCGTGGACATTGGCCGAGATGGAGAAAGCCGAGACAAGCTGGAAGCTCCGGCAGTAAAACAGGAGGGATTGGATATGAAACGATGCATATGCGCCGCGCTGGCGCTGACACTCCTGCTCACGCTCTGCGCGTGCGGGAGGACGGGGAGCGGGAGCAGCTCCGCAGTGAGCGCAGCAGAAGTTCCGGCAGAGGAGGGCCGTGCGGCGGACGGTACGCCTGCGGAAGAGCGCAATAGCACGGAGGATGCTGCATACGGGCAGAGCACTTCCAGGCGCAGAGAATACAGCTATGACGAAGCCTATGCGATAGCGGAAGAGTATGCGGAGCAGGAAGCGTATTCAATGGCCGGGGTCTATTATGGCATCGCAAAAGAGGCAGACCCGACGCGTGCAGAAGCCTATCTGGGCGAAGCGGAGGCGCATTTCAAGCAGGGAATCAATATTGCGGGAACAAAAATCCTGCTCGATGGGCTGGACAAGGTATCGGACCCGGAAATGCTGCACGAGCGGCTTGCACAGCTGCCGGAGGATTGGATAGAAACGGCACAAATGCAGATGGAGGAATTACGGCGTCAGCAGGCGCGGGACGATGAGGTGCGGGAAAGCGGCGTGCAGCAGCGCGGGCCGCAGCATTTGTGCCGCTGGGAACAGAGCGGGTATTCAGCGGCAGAGCCGCTTCGTCCGGGCGGAACCTATTTGCAGCTTTTTGAGCAGGAAAAGACGAACGGCGAGATCATACGGGCCTCGGCGGACTACAGTTGGGTGGAATCCTACTGGAAAGGAAGCGATGGCGCAAGAGTGCTTTCACAAATTGAGATGATCGACGAAGAGGGAAACCAGATCATTACAGAGTATACGGACGGTGAACCGGATACAACAACGGAATTCGACCAATATGGCCGCGACCGAATTGTAACGCTCCACCTGTATCGGCCAACAAATTCATATTTGTACTGGTTCAAGTATATTGAATATCTGCCGGACACAGAAGCGTCGTATGACGTAAGGTATGCGCATATCTGCTATTTTGAAGATGGCGGGCGGATTCGATATGAGGATTTTTTCGATGAGAGCGGAAAAAACCTGATTGAGCGTCTTGTCTATCAGGATGGGGCTCCGTCTTATGCGTATTTCTTTTCCTATGATGAGCGCGGAAAACAAACGAAAACGGAGTATTTCAATGTAAAGACCGGCGAATACTTTGACCCGGATACGGACGGTTATCCGGATTGAGCGGAAAGAGAGGAGACGCAGATGAAAAAGCTGTTTTGCACCCTTCTTGCGGCGCTTCTGCTGCTCACGCTCTGCGCGTGCGCACGCAGCACGCCGAAGCTCAGCGATCTGGCCTCGCTCGGCGCAAAGGCGGACGACGCGCCTGACTGGCAGACAAAATACGACCTCGGCGTGCGCTACCTGTCCGAGGGGAATTATCAAGAGGCCATTCTGGCCTTTGAGGCGGCGATCAAGATCGACCCCAAGAACGCCGACGCGTACCGCAAGCTGGCCGAAGCATATGAAAAGACCGGCGACGAGGACGCCGCGCTGCGCACACTCGAAACCGGCGCAGAAGCGACCGGCGACCGCGAGCTGACGGACCTCGCCGAGAAAAAGCGGCAGGCGCTTGACGCACCGGAAACGTCTGACGCAGAAACATCGGCGAAATCGACGCGAGACGAACAAATCAAGCAGCTCAGCGGCTGGTTCCCACAGGGGGTCGGGGCAAACTGCACGGAATATGTCGCTTACGCGGGCGGCTCCGGCGTATTCGCTTACGACCCAGGCTTCAGCCCGATGGTGGATGACCCGGCAAATACATACGTCCTGTACCGCAGCGTGACTGTCGACGGGCCAAACGGCCCGGAATGCTACGCGCTCTATGGCCGCTATGAAGATTATGCGGCACGTGTATGGCAATGGGTGCTCTATTACGGAGTATTTGATACAGATGGCGCGGTCGTGACGGGCGAGCTGCCGCTGCCGACGATGGATATCTATAACGCACAGTCCGAGGTCGTGCTTTATTGGGACGAATTGCGCAGCGTCTGGTGTCTGGAGGTCTGCAATATGATCGCCAGCGGCGACTGGATCGCAGATAGCGCGGATATCACAGCCTTTGCGCTTTCCGGTGCGCCGCGCATGATCGAGACGTGGCAAAAAGAAAGCGGCGAGGACGACGAGGATTTTCTCTCTGACGTTAACCTTTCCGGCCTGAAGAGAGAGCTAAAGGCAGCTGGGCTGCCGCATATTGTATACGGCCATATGGAGAACAGCTATGCACTGAATAATTTGGACGAGCTCCTTTGCGGCACATCCGCGCGGCAGGCCATTTGGCTCTATTGCTGCGACCACTTCATCCTCGGCGACCAGTACGGCGCGGATGACGAAGCGCCAACGGCAACGCACCTGCGGCGGGAATGGCTCGAATGGGAGCTTGCGGAGCAGGAGCAGTGGGTGCAGCAGCATGCGGCGGACGCAATAGAGCGGGACACGGCGATGGAACGGTATCAGCTGGAATTCCGGCCGGAACTGACGCGGGAAGAGGCCGACTATTGCCATGGCGGTGCCACAGGTCCATGCGGCGGCTACGCGGTCATGGACGTGTCGACGGGGCGGCCAGCTGCGACGATTTGCTTCACCTATCAGGATGAAAAAAGCAGGGAATGGAACTACAGGCCGGATCACGGAGAAGATTTGACTCATACAATCTATGCGGATGGCTGCATTATATATCGGCTTGGAAACTCATCGGCGGGAGCGATTGGATATTGTATGATCAGCTTCGACACGCGGACGGGAGAACTCCGCGTACTGCCGGACGAGCATTATTCTCCTGTTCAGGGAAGAACTTATTATGCCGTGGGAAAGTACCTGCTCGGATCGCGGTACGACTTTGAAAATGGAGAACACTACCTTGAACTTCTGACGCCGCGCGGAGCAGTCATCGGCGGACTGGTAGACAAACCGTATAAAATAGCATCGGCTGTCGTATGCAGAAGAAATATAATCTATTATCATTTTACCGACGATTCAGTGTCCGGGGGTTCGGTCGAGAGCAAAGTCTGGAAATATGATCTTGAAAGCGGAGAGCGGATACGTCTCGGCGCGGTTCCATCGCCCTTCTGCATCTATATCTGTGATCGATTTGCAGAGCATTATGATTATAAGCATGGATTTGCAGTCACTCGCACATATTTTTGATAAAAATCGAGGGAACTACATATGAAAAAGCTGTTTAGTATTCTTTTGGCGGCGCTTCTGCTGCTGACGCTTGCCGCGTGCCAGAAGGCACCGGCAGCCGAACCGGCGGACGATGCGCCCGACTGGCAGACGAAGTATGACCTCGGCGTGCGCTATCTGTCCGAGGGCAATTATCAAGAGGCCATTCTGGCCTTTGAGGCGGCGATTGAAATTGACCCCAAGCAGGAAGCCGTCTATCTCAAATATGCGGAGGCTTACGTGCAGCAGGGCGAATATGCCTCCGCGCTGCAGGTGCTGGAGCGGGGCTTCCGCGAGACGCAGAGCGAGCTGCTGACGCGGGAGGAAAACAGGCTCAAGCGGGAGATTCTGCAGGAAAACCCGACTGTTGCGGCGCTGCCCGCCGCTGTTGACAGCACCGGCAGCGCAAATGACAACACGGATACGGAGAAGCTGTATCGGAGCGTCATTCTGGAGGAAGCGGACGGAACGCCGGTACAGTTCGCAATGATCGCGAGCGCAGAACACGGCGGGATCTGGCTGCACCGCTATACCGTCTCAGAGGACGCGTCGATCCGCGATGAAACGCTCGTCGAGCTGCATACAGAAGGCGGCCGGACGGATTTCTACGTGTACTATGACGCACGGCTGGGCTGCTTCTGTGCGGTAAACGCGGCGACGTACCACGGCACACAGTCCGGCGCATGGGGCTGTGTGGTAAAGCTCTACACGCTGCGGGAGGAAGTGCAAGAGCTCCATGACTGGAGCTGGAACAGCGTGATCGATTTTGCTTACAGCTCCGGCCCGGACATTGACGCGATGCAGCGCGGGCGTCTGCCGTATTATCCGGATTATTTTGACGATAACTACAGTGTGATTCTGAACCCGGAGCTGCTGGGCGAATGCTATTGGCTTTACAAGCACGACGACTTTAATGTGTTCCCGTCCGAGATCCGCGTGCAGGACGATTATATGGTCGTGTGGAACAGCGAGGAGCTCGAACGCTTCGAACAGGAAATGCAGGCGCGGGCCGTTGATAACGGAGAGGAACCGTCCGAAACGCTTGCGGCACCAGACTGGTCCTCGCAGCTGAGCAGCGTTGTATATTTTGGCGACATATCAAACTGCCGCATGAGCCGCGAAGCGTCTGAGGCCTACGCCGCCGTGCTCGAACAGCTGCCGGAGACGAAAGCGGACGCAGGTGAGAGCTACAGCCTGCAAGCAGCGCTGTTTGATCCCGGCGACGGGTACCCGCTGCTGGTGACGTGCTATGCGGGGAGTGAAAACCTGTATAACATGGGGTGGCCGGTTTTGGGCGAGCATCTTCTGCCATATCAGGTCTGGACCTTCAACGGAGAAACAGCGGAGCGCTACCCATTTGAAGAAGAAACAAGAGATATGTGGGGTACGGACATCCAGTTCGGAACCTTTGAAGGAAAGCCGGGAATTTACGTGCAGGATGGCATAAGCCTGGCTGTCGGTGATTCAGAGGGCTATATATACTATACGGTGTCTGAATATCAGCTGGAGCTGCAGCATCATCTGTGGCAAGCGACGGAATATATTTACAGCGGCGATGATCAGGAGATCCTGCAAAGGCAGGAAGCTACCGTACAGGATTATCTGGATGACGGTTGGGTGCTTGAAAGTGCTTATAATGACTGGAGCTATTTGATCAGATGTGAGCTGGACGGCACGGTGATTCGTGGAAATGACCCGGAGTATGCGCAGCTGACGGAGGAGTATACCCGTATACAGGAGAGCTTTCAGGCATACCCGGACAAAATTTATATAAATGGGGCGCCAATCGGCTTTATCCCTGCGCCGTGGAGCAGCCCTTCGGAGATGTGCGCCGCGCTTCGTGGGCAGTAAAAAAACAGAAAAGAGGAGAAACCAGCATGAAACGCTTCTTTTATATCCTTCTGGCAGCTCTTCTTCTGCTGACGCTTGCCGCGTGCCAGAAAGCCCCGGAAGCCGACCCAGCGGACGGCGTGCGCAGCTGGAAGATAAAATACGACCTTGGTATGCACGCGCTGTCCGAGGGAAACTATGAGAAGGCCATTCTGGCCTTTGAGGCAGCAATCGAGATCGACCCCCAAAACCCGGACGCGTACCGCAAACTCGCCGAAGTATATGAAAAGACCGGCGACGAGGACGCCGCGCTGCGCACGCTCCAGACCGGCGCGGAAGCGACCGGCGACCGCGAGCTGACCGACCTCGCCGGGAAAAAGCAGCAGGCGCTTGACGCGCAGACAGCGCAGACCGGGCAGACAGCGCAGACCGGACAGACGGTACAGGCCGGGCAGACAGACGCACCGGAAACGTCTGCGCAGGCGGCTCCGGAGACGGCGGCGGCACCGGACTGGTCCGCGCAGCTTGACAGCGCCATGTATTTCGGCGACGCATCAGACTGCCGCATGAGCCGCGAAGCAGCCGAGGCGTATGCTGCCGCGCTCGAACAGCTTCCGAAGACAAAGGATGACTATGGTACGGCCTATACGCTGCGTGCGATGCTGCTCGACCCCGGCGACGGGTATCCGCTGCTGCTGACGTGCTATGCAGGCGATGAAAAAATGTACGACGAAGGGTGGCCGACTCTGGCCGACCATGACCTGCCGTATCAGGTCTGGACCTTCAACGGAAAAACGGCGGAACGCTATCCGTTCGAAGCGGAGGCAAATGACATCGGCACGGACATCCTGTTCGGAAGCATCGATGGAAAGCCGGGGATTTACGTGCGGGACGGCATGAGCGCGGATGTCGGCAGCCCGGAGGGCTGTATGTACTATACGGTATCCGAATATCAGGTGAAGCTGCTGCACCATCTGTGGCACACGTGGAGCTATATTTACACCGGCAGCGACCCGGAGCAGGGACAGGCGGCTTCCCTGCAGGCGTATCTGGACGACGGCTGGGTGCTTGAGAGCACGTATGACGACTGGAGCTATCTGGACAGATATGAGCTGGACGGCACGGTGATTCGCGGAAACGACCCGGATTATGCGCGTCTGACAGAGGCGTATACCCGCATACAGGAGAGCTTTCAGGCATCGCCGGACAGGGTCTATATGCTTGGGATCGTCGGCTATATCCCCGTGTCGTGGAGCAGCCCTTCGGAGCTGTGCGCCGCGCTGCGCGGGGAAAGCGTTCCGTCTGCCGGGACGCAGGACGCGCCGTATTCGAACAAAGAGCTGGAGCGCATGACGGCAGAATTTTTCCAGACGAATTACCCCAACGACGGCAAATATGTCGTGTTTGACGGCGAGAGCGAGGACGGCGGCAGCACGCTGGACGTCATTGTGCGCTTCCAGTGGTCCGAAAGCTCAGGCGTAAGAACTGCGAACGTCTATGTGGCCAGCATCCGCATCGACAAGCTGAGCGGTGTACTGACGGACTTAAATACATATGAGACGCTTGGCACGCTCTGGTAATTGCCGCAAAAGGAGAAAGAGAAATGAAGCAGAGAAAAAAGCGCCTGCGCGTGTGCCTTCTGGCCGCGCTCCTGCTGCTGACGCTTGCCGCGTGCAGCAAAGCACCGGCAGCCGAATTGACGACCGACCCGGCGGGCGAAGCCCCCGGCTGGCAGGCCAAATACGACCTCGGCGTGCGGTATCTGTCCGAGGGCAATTATCAAGAGGCCATTCTGGCCTTTGAGGCGGCAATCGAAATTGACCCCAAGAACGCCGATGCGTATCTCAAGCTCGCCGAAGCCTATGAGCAGACCGGCGACGAGAGCGCCGCGCTTCGCGCTCTGCGCGACGGCGCTGACGCGACCGGCGACCAGACCCTTGCCGGGCAGGTGCGCGAAAAGCAGCAGGAGCTGCTTGAAAGCAGCTTTCCGGCGGCGCTGAGCCCGGACTGCACGGAATATGTATCCTACGAACCCGGCACCGGTGCGCGGCAGCAGGAGCAGCCGGACGATCTGCTCCTGTACCGGCTCGTGAACGTCGACGGCGTGAACGGCCCGGAGCGGTACGGGCTCTACGGCAGCGCGAACAATGGCGGCGGCTGGTGCTGGACGCTCTATTATGCGCGTGTCGCGTCCGACGGCGCGGTACAGCGGGGCACGCTGCCGCTTCCAGCGCTGGACGCGTATGACGCGCAGGCGGATGTCGTGCTCTATCCGGGCGCGGACGGCATATGGAGCCTTGCGGTCTACAGCACAAGGCGGAATCATGCCGATAACCTGTATCGCTATGCCGAGCCATGCACGACCACATGGGAGGTCACGTCCTACACGCTCGGCGACAGCCCCGCGCAGAGCGGCAGCTGGAGCAGACCGGAGACAGAGCCGTCCGATTCTGACGACTGGGAAAACCAGAGAGCGAGTTATGCCGCAAATAAGGCCGCGCGTGAAGCGTATCGTGCGCAGCTGCAGGCAGCCGGGCTGCCCTTCTTCCCGGATGGCACGGATAATATGAACGAAGTGCTCCTCAGCACCGCAGCCGCACGGCAGACCGTCTGGCTTCATCACTGCGACCATTTCGTTCTCGGCACTGTGGGCAGCGATACGACGCACCTGCGCCGCGACTGGAGCAAAGAGGAGCTGGCGGCGCATGAGACATGGTTCCAACAGGAGACCGAAGAGGCCATCGAGGGCGAGGCCATGCGCACCCGCTACAAGCTGGAGCTGCGCCCCGGCATGGAGCGCACGGGCACGTGTGCAAACGGAAATACGAAGAACTATGAAGAGAAAATGCAGTACGGCCAGTTTGCCGTTGTCGACACGCAGACGGGGCAGGACGCGGCACTGTTCTACGTAAACTACCGGGAGGCAGATAACGAGATTCAGCGGGCCTATCCGGATAACTGTATGTTTAGGTATGTGGGCGGATACTGCGTGTACGGCTTCCCGGTCAAGGAAGTGGTAGGCGGCACGCTCCCCAACGCGTGGCTTTCGTTCAACCCGGAAACAGGTGAGGTGTTCCCCTTGGCTGAATGCGGATCATGCCTGAAGGCGGGGAAGTATCTGCTTACATATATAGATGCCTTTCCGCCGGGATGGAACCTGCTGACGGTGCGCGGCACGCAGATCAACATGGACCGGTGGCTTGAATGCTGGAGTACAGCAGCGCGGGACGGCGTGCTCTATTTCTCCACCCAGTCGGATGACAGACACGGCATGATGGAGCACACGAGCACACTCTGGCGCATGGACCTGCAAACCGGCGAAACGACAAACCTCGGCACGATCGAGGCCGAACGCGTCACCTACATCTGTGACACCTTTGCACTGTATTACACGTCGGACCAGAACGGCGGAGCGATCCGCCGCATGGTCTTCTGAGGAAAGGAGCAGCCATGGAACACGAAGCATACCGCCCCCGGCGCACAGGTGCTGGGGGATTGGCGCAGCGCCTCCGCGCTGCACGAACGGTGAAAAACAGGAGAAAGGGGAAATGACCATGAAACGCTTCTTTTATATCCTTCTGGCAGCGCTGTTGCTGCTGACGCTTGCCGCGTGCGCAAAGACACCGGCAGCCGAATTGACGACCGAACCAGCGGACGAAGCGCCCGACTGGCAGACCCAATACGACCTCGGCGTGCGGTATCTGTCCGAGG
>OIZX01001494.1_pt1 | contig 11999 bp, 9 predicted proteins | sample 1588621 | NCBI WGS metagenome assembly OIZX01 (sample SAMN03283276) | human gut metagenome | biome: human-associated habitat; material: feces | host: Homo sapiens | place: Peru | collected 2012
TTTTCGGTGCGCCGAAAGCGGAGCAGGAGAAAAGCATTGGCGCTTTTCTGCGCCAGTGCCGATCACGGCAGCCCGCAGTGCGGACTGCCGCAAGGGTTTGCAGGGTCTTGGAAATGGCGCTGATTATCGGACTCCAAAAGTACTTTGACGCTATTCTTTGCAAAAATGCCCGTTATCCCCGTGTTTGCAAGGCTTCCGACGGGCGCAGGCACACAGAAGGGAGGTGTAGTTCAATGGACAAAAACGGGAAAAGCAGGCACTCCGTCTGGCTGTCAGACGACGTGTGGCAGGAGGTGGATGCGTTCTACAAGCTGGACAATTGCCCCACCCGCAACGAGTTTGTGGAGAAGGCCCTGCGTCAGTATTGCGGACGATTGCATACCGAGAGGACAGGTGCATATCTGCCTCGCGCACTGCAAGAGGTGCTGGAGGGTACACTGGGTGTGTTCGGTGACCGGCTGGGCAGGCTGTTATTTAAGCTGGCGGTGGAACACAACATGACCAACCACCTGCTGGGCGGTGATGTGGATATGACCCGCGAGGAGTACAATAAAATGCGCGGCAGCAGTGTCCGTGAGGTGTCGACGACCCACGGTACGATCTCCTTCAAGGACATACTGCTGTTCTATCAGGGAGAGTGACCGGCGCAGAATCTGCGTCACAGTAAGCAAAGAAAAACTCTTCCAAAGAGCGGCAAAAGTCTTAGCTTGTCATAAAAGCATAATTAAGAGGAAGTAATGTTGCTATACGGGCATTGTCTGTGGTAAAATATCAGTATCAGTAAATGAGCAGAGGAGGTTGCAGTGATGAACCCTGATATGATGAAAGCCGCTGCGCTATCCAAGAACGGCATAGATGATGCCGACACAATGAAAGAGCGCTCTTGGGAATATGCTCTTCCGCCATATCTTCAACATGATTTGGATGCCTACAAAGATGGCTTAAAAAATGGATCAACGATTTTAGACTGCCTGTGGGGTGAGCTATACGGAAGCATCAACGCCGCAGAGATCGATGATGGGGCAATTACACCGGCACAGGCGGATTATCTACGGCAGAAGTATTTGTGGAGGTGATAAGATTTGCTAGACTTTACAAACTGTAAGCGACTATATGATCGGGTATATAATGGAGCCAACGGCAAGAAAATCGCAATCGAATATGAAGGCGAACCGTATATGCTGAAGTTTCCTCCCTCCGGAGAGAACAAGCCGACAGAGCTTTCTTATACCAACAGCTGCATCAGTGAGCATATTGCTAGTACCGTATTCAACATGGTAGGTATTCCCGCGCAGAAAACGATCCTTGGAACCTTTGAGATTGGAGGAAAAAGTAAAATTGTCTGCGCCTGCAAGGATTTCACCGCAGACGGAAGTCGATTGTTCGATTTCTGCTCTATCAAGAATACCGTCATAGACTCCGAACACGGCGGCACCGGAACGGAATTGAATGATATTCTGGATACCATTGAGAAACAGCAATATATTGATCCAACCATCCTGCTGGAACATTTCTGGAATGTATTTGTAGTTGACGCATTGCTGGGTAACTTTGACCGGCACAATGGAAATTGGGGATTCCTGTACTACGATGCAACAAAGACAGCTACGCTGGCACCTGTTTATGATTGCGGAAGCTGTCTGCTGCCACAGGCCGATGAACGCATAATGAATACCGTGCTCAATAATGATGACGAACTGAACGCAAGAATATACCGCTTCCCGACATCGGCGATCAAGGTCGATGGCAGAAAAATCAACTACTATGATTTTCTACAGGCTGCGAAAAACCAAGACTGTAATGATGCGGTCATGAGAATGGCCCCAAAGATCAACATGGACGAGATATGCGCGTTTGTTGAGGAAGTGCCTTCCTTGGATGCGACACAGAAAAGGTTTTACCAAGTGTACCTCACTGCTCGTCATCAGAGGATCATTGAGCCAGCATATGTGCATCTCTTAGATCAGCAAAGAATATCCCCGACACTTGAAATGCAAGGCATGTAAACACATGAATGTCGGATCAAAACTACTACAAATAATAAAGGGAGTCCCTGTTCGGTTGAGCAGGGACTCCCTTTTCAAAAAAACAGTAGCTATTCCGTCAACTTTGTGGTATGTATGTTGGCTAACAAAAAGCAAAGGAGCTGATTCAATGGCCAAGAAACGCGCCAATGGCGAAGGGAATATCCGCAAGCGAAAGGATGGCCGCTGGGAGGGGCGCTACACCGCAGGGCACGATCCGATCACCGGCAAGCGCATCACCAAGAACGTGCTTGGCAAAACGCAGGCGGAGGTGCGGGAGAAGCTGCGCCGCACCATGGAAGAAACCCGCGGGTTGGATGTGGCAAGGGCGGGGGAATATACCATAGGACAATGGCTGGAGGTTTGGTTCAGCGACTACGCCGCGCTGAAAGTCCGTCCATCCTCTCACCAAACCTATCGCGGCTATTTGGATCATCACATCAAGCCTTACATCGGGGGTATCCCACTGACAAAGCTGTCATCCCTAGACCTCCAGCGCCTGTATAAAAGGTTGCTGTCCGACGGCAGGGTGGACCGCGCCGAGAGCAAGAAACAGCCCAAGGGCCTATCGGCCAAGACCGTCCGCAATATCCATCAGATCATCTCCTCTGCGCTGAAGCTGGCCGTGGAACAAAAGCTCATCGTCCGTAATCCCGCTGAGGGATGCGCGCTGCCGAAAGTGGAGCGCAAGGAAATGCAGACACTGCCGGTGGAGCAGCTGGCGTCCTTTCTGCGGGAGGCCAAGGAAAGCGGCGTGTACGAGATGTACTACATTGACTTGGCGACCGGCCTGCGGCGGGGCGAACTGCTGGGCCTCAAGTGGGAGGACGTTGATTTGGAACGCGGTGACCTCCGGGTAAAACGGCAGCTGGCGCGTATCAACGGTGAGATCGTGGAAGCGCCGCTGAAAACAAAAAACGCCTACCGCACCCTGCCGCTGGCGGCAGATGCGATAGACATTCTGAAAGCGCAGAAGAAAAAAGTGGGGAACAGTCCGTGGGTGTTCCCGTCACCTACGGGAGGGCCGTTGTCGCCGGACTGCGTGAACAATATGCTGCACCGGGTACTGAAGCGGGCAGGACTGCCCAGCATCCGCTTCCATGATCTAAGACATACCTTCGCCACACTGGCACTGCAAAATGGCGTGGACATCAAGACGGTGTCAGGTATGCTGGGGCACTTCTCTGCGGGCTTTACACTGGACACTTACGCCCATGTAACGACCTCCGCCAAGCGGGAGGCGGCCAACACTATGAGCTGTGTGCTCTCCGGCACTGTTTGACCATAGCGAGGCGTTTCTGCTTGTGGGTCAGGATGTGGGTCAGCGATTTGACCCACACCCTGACCCGCACTGATTTTGTCGGAAAAGTAAATAAAAGCCCCGAAATCGTAAGATTTCGGGGCTTTTCTGGTTGCGGGAGAGGGACTTGAACCCCCGACCTCCGGGTTATGAGCCCGACGAGCTACCAACTGCTCTATCCCGCGATATCGAGTTTTCCGGGTGGTGCCGGTGACCGGACTCGAACCGGTACAGCATCGCTGCCGGGAGATTTTAAGTCTCCTGTGTCTACCATTCCACCACACCGGCGAACCGGGCATTTATTAGAATACCACACCGTCCCCGCGCTGTCAACACCTTTCCGAAAAACATTTCGACAAATCGCGGCGGGTGTTGCGCGCCGTCCGTTTCTGCGCTATAATTTTGCCAGCGGCATCTGCCCCGCGCCGTTTTGCCCCACCCGAGGAAACTTTTCCCGGCGCGTCTGCGTCTATATAGTTGAACGGCCCTATGAAAGGAGGACTGCCCCTTGAAGAAACGTATCGCGGCGCTGCTGCTGGCGCTGCTCACCGTACTGCCCCTGCTGGGCTGCGGCATCCGCGCCCAGGAGCTGACCCGGGACATCCAGCCCCAGGGACTGGATACCTCCACCGACCTGTCCGCCGGCGGCACGGCGGTGACATCCTTCGCCCTCTCCCTGCTCCAGAGCAGCGACGCGGGCCGCACCGCCCGGCTGCTCTCGCCTCTGTCGGTGCTGTACGCCCTGGGCATGACCGCCAACGGCGCGTCCGGTGAAACGCTGAAGCAGATCGAAACCGCCGCAGGCATGAGCCTCACCGAGCTGAACGACTATCTCTACACCTTCCGCATGAGCCTGCCCGCCAACAGCAAAAGCGCCAGATTGTCCCTGGCCGAATCCCTCTGGCTGCGGGACGTGTTCCGCGCGGAGGACGATTTTCTCCGCGCCTGCGTCAACTACTACGGAGCGGAGGTCTACCGCTCCGCCTTTGACGCCACCCTCCCCTCCGACGTGAACGCCTGGGTGGAAAAGCACACCGACGGCATGATCGACGCCATCCTGCCGGAGGACGCGCCCAGCGAGCTGACCATGCTGTACCTCATCAACGCCGCCGCCTTTGACGCCAAATGGGAGACGGCCTACGAAAAGGGCAGCGTCCTCAGCGGCACGTTCCATAGCGCCGACGGCGCGGAGCAGGACGCGGAATTTATGTGGGGCGAGGAGAGCATCTACCTCTCCGGCCACGGCGCGACGGGCTTTCTGAAGCCCTATGCCGGCGGGCGCTACGCCTTCGCGGCGCTGCTGCCGGACGAGGGCACGTCCCTGGCGGAGCTCCTGTCCGGGCTCAACGGCACCAAGCTCTACGACCTCATCAACCAGCACCATTACAGCAAGGTGGAGACGGCCCTGCCGAAATTCACCGGCAGCACGGAGCTGGAGCTGATTCCGGCGCTGGAGGCCATGGGCATCACCGACCTGTTCGACCTGTCCGCCGCCGACCTGCGCAGCATGGGCAGCGCCGCCAACAACAGCCTGTACGTCAGCGCCGTGCGGCACAGCACCTTCATCGAGGTGGACGAAAATGGCACGCGGGCCGCTGCCGTTACGGCGGTGGAGGCGAACACGAACGCCGACGACCCCGGCCCGAAGCAGCAGGTGGTGCTGGACCGCCCGTTCCTCTACATGATCGTGGACACCCACGCCTGCCTGCCCATCTTCGTGGGCACGGTGACCACCCTGGCCGAATAAAACCGATATACATGCACAGATAAGGAAAAGAGCGCCGCCGGCGCTCTTTTCCTTATGCCCTTTATTCCTCTCCCACGTACTCGTGGGGATCGATCACCGCGCCGTCCCGACTGACGGAGAAGTGCAGGTGCGGGCCCATCTCGATCTCCGCCGCGGAGGTCGTGCCCACGCAGCCGATCACGTCCCCGGCGGCCACGGTCTGGCCCTCCTCCACCGGCACGTCCTGCTGCAAACTGCTGTATCGCGTGGTGTAGCCGCCGTCGTGCTGGATCACTACCGTCGTGCCCATCAGCTCGTCGTCGGTGACGGACTGTACCACCCCGGCCGCCGCCGTCTTCACCGCCGCGCCCTCGGCGGCCTGCACGTCGATGCCGTCGTGGGTGCGCCAGTCCGCCATGGTGGCGTCATACAGCAGCTCCGTCATGCTGAACACCGTCACCGTCTCACCGCTGAGGGGCGACACCACCTGGGGCAGCAGCACCGACGGCTCGGTGATCTCCACCTCCGCATCCGCCTCTGCCGCCGTCTCGATCTTCGGCTCAGGCAGCACCACCGGCGCTGGCTTTACCACCGGCGTGGTGGGGGTGTCGGGCTGCACATCCACCGCGGGCGTCTTTGGCTGCACCTCTGTGCCCCTGTCGAACAGGGTGATATACCCGATGATCCCGGCGGCCAACAAACACAGAGCGAACACGATGTAGTAGCCCCGTCCGCCGAACATGGCCTTGATCCTGCTTGGTTCCTGTCTGCTCATGCTCTTGCCTTTCCTGGCGGGACAGCCCCGCCGCCGCCCTTTCCGGCAGGCGGCATACCGTAATAAAAAGACCTCTGCCCGTATTGTCACCGGACAGAGGTTTTTTTATTCAGATTATATTACGCATTCCCCGGGAAGCTGGGAATGGTGGCGAAGCCCTTTTTCAGGTCCTCGTCGGTGGGGATGGTGTCGCCCATCGTGCCGTCGTTGTACTTGCCGTAGGCCACCATGTCGAAATACCCCGTGCCGGTCAGGCCGATAACGATGTTCTTCGCCTTGCCCTGCTCCCTGCACTTTATGGCCTCATCGATGCCCACCCGGATGGCGTGGCTGCTCTCCGGCGCGGGCAGGATGCCCTCGCACCGGGCAAACAGCTCCGCCGCCTCGAACACCTTAGTCTGCTCCACGCTCTGCGCCTCCAGATAGCCGTCGTGGTACAGCTGGCTGACGATGCTGCTCATGCCGTGATACCGCAATCCGCCGGCGTGGTTGGCGGACGGAATGAACCCGTTGCCCAGGGTATACATCTTGGCCATGGGGCAGATCTTGCCGGTGTCGCAGAAGTCGTACTTGAACACGCCCCGGGTCAGGCTGGGGCAGGAGGCCGGCTCTACGGCGATGATGCGGTAATCCGCCTCGCCCCGCAGCATTTCGCCTACGAACGGGGAGATCAGGCCGCCCAGGTTCGAGCCGCCGCCGGCGCAGCCCACGATGATGTCCGCCTTCACGCCGTACTTGTCCAGCGCCGCCTTTGTCTCCAGACCGATAACGGACTGGTGCAGCAGCACCTGGTTCAGCACGCTGCCCAGCACATACCGGGTATTGGGCGTGGACACGGCGCACTCCACGGCCTCGCTGATGGCGCAGCCCAGCGACCCGGTGGTGTCCGGGAACTCCGCTAAAATCCTCCGTCCCACCTCCGTGGTGTCGGAGGGGGAGGGCGTCACCTCCGCGCCGTAGGTACGCATGACCTCCCGGCGGAAGGGCTTCTGCTCATAGGAGCACTTCACCATGAACACATGGCAGTCCAGCCCCAGATAGGCGCAGGCCATGCTCAGCGCCGTGCCCCACTGGCCCGCGCCGGTCTCGGTGGTCACGCCGGTAAGGCCCTGCTCCTTGGCGTAGTACGCCTGGGCGATGGCGGAGTTCAGCTTATGGCTGCCGGAGGTGTTGTTGCCCTCGAACTTGTAGTAGATGTGGGCCGGCGTGCCCAGCTTTTCCTCCAAACAGTAGGCCCGCACCAGGGGAGAGGGGCGGTACATCTTGTAGAAGTTCCGCACGTCCTCCGGGATGGGAACAAAGGCGGTGTCGTTGTCCAGCTCCTGCCGGGCCAGCTCCGTGCAGAACACCTGGCTCATCTCCTCCAGCGTCATGGGCTTCAGCGTGCCAGGGTTCAGCAGGGGGGCGGGCTTCGTCTTCATGTCGGCGCGCACATTGTACCAATACCGGGGCATCTCGTCCTCGGAGAGATAGATCTTGTAAGGAATGTCGCGGTTTTTCAGCTCTTTCATGGTGTTTTTCTCCTTCCGATATTGGTATCGCTCTATCGCGTTGACCTCTTATATCATTTCACAGGCGCGGAGCGCTCGTCCCTCACGCAAAATAATCGATCTGCATGGCGTGCTTCACCCTGGCCAGCGTCTCGGCGGCGGCGGCCTGGGCGACCTCCGTGCCCTGCCGCAGCACGTCCATCACATAGCCCGGGTCCTTGGCCAGCTCCTGACGCCGCAGGCGGATAGGCTCCAGCGTCTCCTGCAATACGTTGTTCAGGAACTTCTTCACCTTCACGTCCCCCAGACCGCCCCGCTGGTAATGGGCCTTCAGCTCGTCCAGGTTGGCGTAGTCCGGCAGATACCTGGCGAAGAACTCATCCCGGCAGAAGGCGTCCAGATACATGAACACCGGGTTGCCCTCGGTCTGCCCCGGGTCGGACACCTGCAGGTGGTTGGGGTCGGTGAACATCCCCATGACCTTGGTGCGGATGTCCTCCGGCTCGTCCGCCAGATAGATGCAGTTGCCCAGGGACTTGCTCATCTTGGCCTTGCCGTCCGTGCCGGGCAGCCGCAAACAGGCGGCGTTGTCCGGCAGCAGGGCCGCAGGCTCTACCAGCGTCTCGCCGTACAGCTCGTTGAACCGCCGCACGATCTCTCTCGCCTGCTCGATCATGGGCAGCTGGTCCTCGCCCACCGGCACGGTGTCCGCCATGAACGCGGTGATGTCCGCCGTCTGGCTGACGGGGTAGGTGAGGAAGCCCATGGGGATGCTGTGGTTAAAGCCCCGCAGCTGGATCTCCGCCTTCACGGTGGGGTTGCGCTCCAGCCGGGCCAGCGTCACCAGGTTCATGTAGTAGAACGTCAGCTCCGTCAGCTCGCACACCACGGACTGGATGAACATATGGGACTTGGCCGGGTCGATGCCGCAGGCCATATAGTCCAGCGCCACCTGCAAAATATTCTCCCGCACCTTGCCGGGGTTGTCGAAGTTGTCGGTCAGCGCCTGGGCGTCGGCGATCATGAAAAACAGCTTTTCGAACTTGCCGCTGTTCTGCAATACCACGCGGTTGCGCAGCGAGCCGACGTAATGACCTACGTGGAGGCGGCCGGTGGGACGGTCGCCGGTGAGGATGATCTTACCCATAATGATGTTTCCTTTCTTCTTTCAAAGTCTTTCAAAGTTTCTACTTGAATTTTCCAGTCGCTTTATAAGGTTTTTTCAAAGTTATTTCCAGGTTTTTTCAAGCAAAATAAAAGTCTGTCCCACGGAATTTCTTCCGTGGGACAGACTGTAAATACATATCTGCGGTACCACCCACATTGGCGCAAAGCGCCCGCTCTGCACGCACCACCATGCGCTCCGCCGGGATAACGGCCGCGGCTGCCGTCGGGTATTACTGGCCCTTTCGGGTTTTCTCCCCGCCCTCGTAAGTCCATTCACCGCACATTCCGCTGCCGCGCTCCCACCGATGCGCCGCTCTCTGAAAGTTTCCTGTACGCCTACTCCTCTTACTCAACGGTTTTTGAAGTATAAACGCACTTTAGCACGTTTTTCTCCGCTTGTCAAGCACTTTTTTCAACTTTACAGCGCCCGTAAAAATTCCGGCTTCAGGTCGCGCCGCCCCGCCAGCGCCGCGGCGATCTGCCCCAAAAGGGCCTCCCGGTCACCGTTCAGCGTGCCCTTCAGCGTCAGGTAGTTGCTGGCGTGGTTGGCCCGGAACACCGTGCCCTCGCTGTCCACCTGCTGTAAAAACAGCTCCGTCTCCTTCAATACCTCCAGCGGACTGAGCAGCGTGAATTCGCCGTTTCTGACCCAGCCCTCAAGCGGTGTCCCGGGTTCTACCATCAAGGTCAGCAATCCCAAATACTCCGGCTTCATCTCGCTCACCGCCCGCGCCGTATCCATGGCGTGCTGCCGCCACAGCTCCACGCTGCCAAGGCCCGAGATGGCCGTCACCGACAGGGCAAAGCCGCACCGACGGGCTTTCTGCCCTGCCGCCACGATGGCCGCGGCGTCATGGCCCTTCTGCATCCGCGTCAGCACCGCGTCGCACCCGGACTCCAGTCCCATGTAGAACATCTGCAAGCCCCGCGCCCGCAGCATTCGCAGCTCGTCCTCGCTCTTCACCTGCAGACTGGCGGGGGAGGCGTAGCAGCTCACCCGCTCACACTCCGGGAACAGCCCGTAGATCAGCCCCAGGATCTCGATCAGATCGGCGGTCTTCCGCATCAGCGCGTCGCCGTCGGCCAAAAATACCCGATCCACCCGCTTATACACCCGGCGGGCCAGCTCGAAGTCCTCCCGGATCTCCGCCATAGGTCGCATGGCAAAGTGCTTGTCGTCGTACATATCGCAGAAGGCGCAGCGGTTGTGGCTGCACCCGTAGGTCACCTGCACGATGAGACTGTACGCCTCGGAGGGCGGACGGTATACCTTTCCCTTGTATCGCATGGTCATCAACTCCTTTTGTCCCATTATGCCATATCCGTGCCGGTTTGAAAAGAGCATATTCCACGATGCCGCCGCATAGGCTGTGGCAAATCAACAAACGAGGTGTGTGCGTATGGAGCTGAACTATAACCGGGTGGAGCTGTGCGGCACGGTGCTGGAGGCGCCGGTGCTTTCCCATGTGAACCACGGCTGCGCCTTCTACCGCTTTCCCCTGTCCGTCCTCCGCCTGTCCGGCCAGCCGGACAAGCTGCAGATCATCGCGCCCCAGTCCCTGCTGGCATCGCTGCCGGTGTCCCCCGGCGACACGGTGACGGTGACGGGCCAGCTGCGTTCCTTCAATAATAAGAGCGGGCAGGGCAGCCGTCTGGTCCTCTCCGTGTTCGCCCAGTCCATGACGCCCGGCGGTACAGCGCCCCTGAACCGCATCCAGCTCTCCGGCATCCTGTGCAAGCAGCCGGTGCTGCGGCGCACGCCTCTGGGACGGGAGATCTGTGACATGATTCTGGCGGTGAACCGCCGCTATGGCCGGGCGGACTATCTGCCCTGCATCGCCTGGGGCGCGGTGGCCCAGCAGGCCGCCTGTCTCCGCACCGGCCAGCGCTTTACCGCAGAGGGACGGGTACAGAGCCGGATCTACACCAAAAACGAAAATGGCGTGCTCACCGACCGTACCGCCTACGAGGTGTCCATCATGCGCCCGGCGGAGGTGGAGGAATTTCTCACGCTGCCAACAGCAGATACGGTAAATACATAACTTCCAGCATATTCTCCCTGTTGCATTGACGGCGTTCCTTATGGTATCATTAGGAAAATGCAGTCGAAAAAGGAGAATATACCATGCGCCATTCCGTCCACATCCACCTGCCGTTCCACACCCACCACCGCCCGGCGCGGTATGATGTGGACATGACCAAGGGCAATATCACCAGACACCTGGTGAATTTTGCCCTGCCGCTGCTGCTGGGCAACCTGTTCCAGCAGCTCTACAACATGGTAGACACATGGGTGGTGGGGAACTACGTCAGCAACGAGGCCTTTTCCGCCGTGGGCACAGTCGGGCCGGTGATCAACACGCTGATCGGCTTTTTCCTGGGCCTTTCCAGCGGTGCGGGCGTGGTCATCAGCCAGTATTACGGCGCGGGCCGGGAGGAAAAGGTCCGGCAGGCCGTCCACACCGCCCTGATGCTGACGCTGGCGCTGGGCGTGGTGTTTACCGTCGCCGGCATCGCCATGACGCCCCTGATGCTTCAGCTGATGAAAACGCCGGCGGAGGTCGCCCCGGAGCAGGCAACGTATCTGAGGATATATTTTGCCGGTGTCATAGGACTGCTGCTCTACAACATGGGCTCGGGCATTCTCCGGGCGGTGGGCGACTCCCGGCGGCCCTTCTACTTCCTGGTGGTGTCCGCTGTGCTGAACACGGTGCTGGATCTGCTGTTCGTCATCAAGTTCCACATGGGCGTGGAGGGCGCGGCGTGGGCGACCGTCATCAGCCAGCTCATCAGCGGCCTCTGGTGTCTGCTGGTCATCCGCAAGCGCTTCACCATCCTCAAAATGCAGCCGGAGGACAAGCGCATCCGTGCGCCGTTTGTCCGCCGGCTGCTGGCGATGGGCATCCCGTTCGGCCTGCAGTATTCCATCACGGCGATTGGCTCTCTGACGGTGACATATGCCGTTAATGGCATCGGCACGATTGCGGTCGCGGCGGTGACGGCGGGCGGCAAGCTGAGCATGTTCTTCTGCTGCGTGTTTGATGCGCTCGCTTCGACGATGGCGACTTTCGCCGGGCAGAACGTCGGCGCGAAGAAACTCGACCGCATCAATCAGGGCTTGAAAGCATCCTCCATCATCGGCTGCATCTACTGCGTCCTTGCGTTTGTGGCGATTTACTTCTTCGGCAAGCCGTTGGTGGGTCTGTTCATCAGTCAGGACAGCGCCAACCGGCAGATGGTCATCGACATGGCGCAGCAGTTCCTGATTATCAACAGTGCGCTGTATATTCCGCTTTTGTTTGTGAACATTGTGCGCTTCTCCATTCAAGGCTTGGGCTACACCATGATTGCGATGATTGCGGGCCTGATGGAGCTTGTTGGCCGCGCGGTGGTGGCGATGCTGTTTGTCCCGTCGCTGGGGTACGATGCCGCGTGCTTTGCGAACCCTGTTGCGTGGATATTGGCGGATTTGTTCCTGTTCCCATGCTACTTCTCGTGCATTCGGAAGCTGCGGAAG
>OIZX01001495.1_pt1 | contig 11981 bp, 9 predicted proteins | sample 1588621 | NCBI WGS metagenome assembly OIZX01 (sample SAMN03283276) | human gut metagenome | biome: human-associated habitat; material: feces | host: Homo sapiens | place: Peru | collected 2012
GTCGATACCGATTCAGGCAGCTACAACGTTTCCGGCTTGGCGTATGAGCAGCAGATTACCTCCGCCATCGCCTACGTCACGCGCGACACCGTGCCGACGCTGCACATCGCGACGGGTCACGGCGAACTGGGCGAAGACTCCCTGTCCGCCTTTACCACCCTGCTGACGAACAACCATTACAACGCGGCGTTCGAGAAGCTCAGCGACATGACATTCGCATCCGGCGACGTGCTGTGCATCCTTTCGCCCGTCAAGGACTACACCGACGTGGAAATGGACATCATCCGCGCGTATGTGCAGGGCGGCGGCGCGGTGCTGTTCAGCTGCGATTATACCGACCCGATTGAGAATATGCCGAACGTGCTGTCCCTGCTGCGCTCCTACGGCTTCCTGCCGGAAAGCGGGCTGGTGATGGCGTCGCCGGATGAAACCGACACGTTCTACAACAACAACCGTCTGGCGCTGCTGCCGGAAATGCAGGCGACGGATGTGACACTGGAGATGATGCTGAACGGGCGGACGGCGATGCTCATGGTTGCCAGCCGCGGCTTTGACCCTTCGCCGGAATCGGATAACTCCCTGCTGGTGGACGCGGTGCTGACAACATCCGACAAGAGCTATCTGGTTGATACAACCGCGTCGCGCCTGAGCATCACTCAATCCGACAGCGACAAGACCGGCCCGTTCGCGCTCGCGCTGCAAGCCAAGCGTTTCACCGACACGGGCGACGTCAGCCGCGCGTTCATCATCGGCAGTTCCGCCCTGCTGACCGAGGAACAGCTCTTCACCATGACCGACGGCGAGGAATTTCTGGTGCGCGCTGTGTCCTTCCTGACCGGGGATGACAGCATTGACACCAGCATCATGGTCAAAACGGCGCTGCGGCCGGGGCTGTCCGTCAATGCGCTGTCACTGGGCAGCGTCGTACTGGTCGGGCTGCCGATTCTGGTGCTGCTGGCGGCGGTCATCATCCTGCTTCCACGGAGGAATCTGTAAGCCATGCAAAATATCCCGAAAAAGAAACATGCCGCGTGCAGGCACAGCCGCATCCTCCTGCTGATTTTCGCCGTGGTGCTGGTCGCGGCGGCGGCGTGTCTGCTGATTTTCGCCCGCACGCCCGCCCCCGCGCCGGAAACGCCCGCGCACGAGGACGAGGAAATCACCCTCTGGGCGGTGGAATCGGCGGATATCACCCGCATCCGCATTGCCGTGCGCGATCAGGACGCGTGGTCGGCGGTGCAGACGGAATCCGGCGCACTGGTGCTGGAGGGCGAAAACGCCTTCACGGTGGATGCGGACATTGCCGAAACGCTCCTGTCCGGCCTCAAGAACGTGACCGCCGAGGTGCTCAGCGACGATTGGAACGGCACGGACGAGGAGTGGGCGGCGTTCGGGCTGGATGACCCGGAGAGCGTCGTCACCGTCGATTTTGCGGACGGCAGCAGTCACACCCTGCGCATCGGCAGCGCCCCGCAGTACGAAAACAGCTGGCAGTACGCGCAGCTGGACGGCGACACCCGCCTGTTATCCGTCAGCCGCGGTCTGGCGGAGGAATGCTACGTCACGCGCGGTTCGCTCCACAGGGTCGAGCAGCTGACGATTCACGCCGACCGACTGGATGAAATCACGCTGCTGAACGCGGAGGGCGAAATCACCCAGCAATGGCGCTTAAACGGCGCTATCACGAACGCGGACGCGCAAGACCGCTGGATGCTGACCGTCCCGGTGTCCTACCCGGCGGACGGCACGGCCATGACCACCCTGCGCAAGTCGGCAGCAAACATCCGCCTGGGCGAGTACATTGCCGACGCGACGGCGGAGAGCATCGCCCGCTACGGGCTGGACACGCCCCGCATCGTCATCCGCCTGCACCAAGCCGCCGGCACAATCGGCGCAGTCGGTATGACTGGCTCATACGCTACGACCGATTACCCGGAATCCACGATCACCCTCGTCATCGGCAAGCAGGAAAGCGATCTGGTGGATTATGTGCTGTACGACGGCGGCATTTACCGGTGCAGCACGCTCTTGCTGCGCGGCGTCATGAATGCCGACTGGCAGGAGACCATCACGCGCTACCCGGTGCTGACGGCGCTGGGGAATCTTGCGTCCCTTTCGCGTGAAACGGCGGACGGCGTGGACACATGGGTCATCACACGCACCGAGCAGGTTGCCGAGAACAACGAGCTTGTCACGGACGACGAGGGCAATCAGGTCTACGATATTACGCTGACGAAAAACGGCGAATCCGCGGATTACACTGCCTTCTCCGCCGCCTACAATCAGCTGATGATGGTCACAATGTCCGGCCGTCTCCCCGACGACTGGACTGCTGCCGACGCTCCCCACACCGTGTGGACATTCACGGATATTGACGGCACGGTGCACACCGTCGCGCTGATCCGCTACGACGCAATGCACGATGCTGTCGCAGTGGATGGCGTGGCGCTGTTCTACCTTATACAAGGCGGGTTTTCGCTGGGGATATAACCGCAGGGCACACCCGCAGGCAAAATCCCCTGCTCCAAAAGAAAATTGCATTTGAAAACAGCACCCAGCCAGCGCAGCATGGAATCCCCCTTCCCATGCTGCGCTTATTTTTCTGCCGCGCACCCTTGTCCATCCGTGCCAAGTATGGTACAATGCTCCTGACGACAAGCTGAGCGGAGGGGGATGCTGTGCGCGAATGGCGGCAGGGCGTGCGAAAGCTGCTTCTGCTGCTGTATACGGCAGCCCTTCTCATAAGCCTCGGCTGCTTCTTATGGAACGCATCCATCCCTATCCGCGTCCATTCCGCCCCGAAGTGCTATCTGTCAAAAGGCGACGGCTTCACGCTTGCCCCTTTGCCGACACTTCCGCCGGATTCCATTCTGAACACCGGCGACGCTGTCGCGCTGGACGCCCTGCCGGGCATCGGCCCCGTGCTGTCGGAGCGGATTGTGGCATACCGGGAGGAACACGGCGCGTTCGTGTATCCGGAGGACTTGCGGAACGTCAAGGGCATCGGGGAAAAGCGGCTGCAGGCAATTCTCGATGCGCTGGCGGGCGAAAGTGCAGAGGAAAGCAACTGACGGGCACGGGAACAGTCCACACCAACACCAAACTACATCATCAGGGAGATGACACGCATGTACCGCATCCTATTAGTCGAAGACGACGCTGCTTTGGCTGATGCCATCACGAAGGTGCTGACCGCGTGGGGACACGAGGTGCAGAAAGTCCGCGATTTCCGCCGTGTGACGGAGGAGTTTGCCGAGTGGAAGCCGCAGATCGTACTGATGGATTTGATGCTCCCCTTCTTCAACGGTCATCACTGGACGCAGGAGCTGCGCCGCATCACCAGCGTGCCAATTGTCTACCTTTCCAGCGCGTCGGATAACCTCAACATCGTCATGGCGATGAACATGGGCGGCGACGACTTCATTGCCAAACCCGTTGACCCAGCTGTACTGGCGGCGAAGGTGAATGCTGTCCTGCGCCGCGCGTATGACATGCCGGCTGCGGGCAATATCCTCGCCTGCGGGGAGGCCGTGCTGGATTTGGACAGCGCCGCCCTCTCCATCCATGAGCAGCGCATCCCCCTGACGCGCAATGAACTGATTATCCTCCGCACACTCATGGAGCAGCGCGGGCGCATCGTCAGCCGCGAAACGCTGATGACCCGTCTGTGGCAGATGGACGAGTACGTTGAGGAAAACACGCTGACCGTCAATGTCAACCGCCTGCGGAAGAAACTTAGCGCGGCGGGACTGCCGGGCTTCATCGTCACGAAAGTCGGCAGCGGGTATGCCGTAAATCAGGAGGGCAGCGTATGATTCGGCGCTATCTGCGGGAGCATTTGCCGCTGGCGGGGCTGCTGGCGCTGTTCGCGGGCACATTCGCGCTGGTGCTCTCGCTGTATCATCTGCCGACCGAACCGGTCGCGTACGCATCGGCGCTGTGCGCGGTAATGGGGCTGATTGCGCTGATTTGGGGCTTTGTGCGTTATCGCCGGGCGCATCAGGCGCGCGCGCATGTGCTGAATGCACCGCATCTTCTGCTGGATGAACTGCCATCGCCGCGCACACTGTCTGAAGCGGATGATCAGGCGATTATGCAGCGGCTGCTGCACGACGTCCGCGCCGCGCAGTCGGACTTGGCGGCCTATCGGCAGGACAGCACAGACTACTTCACCGCGTGGGTACACCAAATCAAAACGCCGCTGTCGGTGATGCGCCTGCAATTGCAGAGCGAGGACACGCCGGAGAACCGCGCCATGCTGGCTGAACTGTTCCAAATGGAGCAGTACGTCACGATGGCGTTAAGCTACGCGCGGCTGGGCAATCCGACGAAAGACCTTGTGCTGACGCGTGTGCCGCTTGACCCGGTCATTCGGCAGGCGATTCGTGACTTTGCGCCCCTGCTCATCCGCAAGAAGCTGCGCCTGCAGTACGAGCCGACCGCCGAAAGCGCCTTGACGGACAGCAAATGGCTGCTGTTCATCCTCCACCAGCTGCTGTCCAACGCCGTCAAGTACACCGAGCGCGGCCGCGTCAGCATCCGCGTGACCAGCGCCCCGGCGATTATCGTGGCGGACACGGGCATCGGCATTGCGCCGGAGGATGTGCCGCGCGTGTTCGAGAAGGGATACACCGGCTACAACGGGCGCGGCGGGCAGAAATCCACCGGATTGGGGCTGTATCTCGTCCATCAGACCGCCGAGATGCTCCATTGCCGTGTGTCGCTGTCCTCCCGCATTGGGGAGGGCACGAGCGTCACCATTGATTTGCATCAGGAGGAATTGGGAAAGGAATGAGATGCTTTCATGCCGCTTTTGCCCGCTCTTCGCACGTTTTTCACCCGCCTTTTGACCGATGTGGATGATGCGCTGTTTCCGCAGCACGTTTTCTGCCTGACCTGCGGCGCGTTGTCCCTGCCGAACGCGATTTGCCCGGCCTGCCTCGCTGTGCTGGATGATTTGCGCCTGCCGGGTGCTGCGCTTGCGCCGAACGCCGCCGCTGTGTGGGGCTACCACGGCATTGCGCGGCAACTGGTGCTGATGCTCAAATACAGCGGCATCGCCGAGTGTGCGCAGGTACTGGCGGACGGCATGGCATCCGCGTGTCCCTTTGCCCTGCCGCCGGACACGGTTGTCACCTCCGTCCCGATGACGAAGAAACACCTTGACGCGCGCGGCATTGACCACGGTCGGCTGCTGGCAGAGGCCTTTGCCCAGCGGCGCAACTTGCCCTATCAGCCCCTGCTGATCCGCACGCGCGAAACCGCAACCCAGCAGGGGCTGAACGCCGCCCAGCGCCGGAAGAACCTGCACGGCGCGTTCGCCGCCACCGCGCGCATTTCGCCCCCAGTCCTGCTGATTGACGACGTGTATACCACCGGTTCGACGACCGAAACATGTGCGGATGCGCTTCGAGCGGCTGGCGCGCCGGATGTGTTTGTGCTGACGGCGCTGGCGGTGGTGCCGGATGAAGATCATTGAAAATACCCCCTTCAGCGTGTTCTCCCTGCGGTTGCGGGGAGATGCGCTGGAGGGGGCTTTGCTTTCCGTGGCTTCTTTCGGGGTACATCAGCTGTTTTGTAAAAAAGGTTGTTGCGTAATCATCTGCCGCTTTTGCCCTCTTCTCCATTTTCCCCCTCACCCCCTCCCAGTACCGTTTTTTCCGCATATCAGTGCTGAAAAGAACAGCTCGAAAAAAGGAAAAATCCGCTATGATAGAGGAAAAAGCGAGCAGAACTCGCGAAAGAAAGGAGACTGTTTTCAATGAAAAGAAAACTGTCCGCGATTTTGGCAGCAGCGATGCTGGCCAGCAGCTTCGGCATGAGTGCGATGGCGGAAGAATCCGTACAGGCACGGTTCACGGATTACGATCAGGTGAATCAAGCTATCACGGTCATCGCCGGGACGGACACCCAGAAGGAATTGGGGTATCTCGATGGCGTCACCACCATTCTGGAGGTGGATGGGCTCAAGTTCAAGGACTTGAACGGCAATGGTCAGCTGGATGTCTACGAGGACTGGCGGCAGGATGTGGATGCGCGCGTGAAAGACCTCTATGACCAGATGACGCTGGAAGAAAGAGCAGGGCTTTTCTACCATGTGAACACCTGCGGCAACCCGATGGGCGTTGACTTTGCGGATTCGCGCTATATGTTCGGGACGGAAAGCGTCGTGCCGGATGAAAGCTCGTCGTTCACGTCGCGCTCGATGTGGTACTACATCAACGTGCTGAACATCACCAGCCATCTGGACAACACCAACGGCACGCCCGCGCAGCAGATTGTGTACCACAATGCGATGCAGGCACTGGCGGAGGACAGCCGTCTGGGCGTTCCGGTTGTCATTTCCAATGACCGCGAATACAACGCGTGGGGCGGCATGATTGACGTGGCGCATGATGCGTTCGGCGCGGCGAATGACTTGGAGCTGTCCAAGAAGCTGTGGACAGCGTACTCGCTGGAAAGCCGCGCGGTCGGCATCCATGTTGTCCTGCACCCCTACGGACAGGAGCTGGGCAGCTGGAACGGCGAAGACCCGGAATACGCCGGCACGATGACGAAGGAAGAAACCCTCGCCCTGCAAGTCGAAGGCGGCGTGGAAGCGTGCATGAAGCACTTCATCGCGCGCGGCGGCGACTCCTCCTTTGCGGATGCGCGCAGCGATGCGCAGACGGTGGACAACTGGATGAAGGCGTGGGAAATCGCCCTGTCCGCGAATCCGAAGTGGGTCATGACCAACGGCTACAATACCGGTCTGACCAACACCGTCCATGTGGACTACGACAAGGAAACCATGGATTACCTGCGCAAAACGCTGGGCTTTGAGGGCATCATCGTCTCCGACTGGGGCGATCAGGGCGACAGCAACTCCACGGGCGTGACGGTGGACGGCATCGACGTGCTGAGCCTGTCTATCCCGGAGCGCTACGCGATGGTCATCAATAACGGAATGGATCAGATTGGCGCGTTCGCCTGCGATTACGAGAGCGACGGTCACGGCGGTTCGGCGTCCCGTTCCGGCATCGAAGAAGCACTCAAGCAGGGTCTGATTTCGGAAGAACGCTGCTATGAGACCTGCTACCGCGTCCTGAAGGACAAGTTCGAGATGGATTTGTTCGAGAATCCCTATTCTGACGCGGACAAGGCGCTGGCGATTGCGGCTTCTGCGGAATACATCGCGAATCCGTGGGAAATCACCGATACCGATACTTTGATGGCGGCGCGCAACCCCGAAGTGGTGGCGCTGGAACGTCAGCTGCAGGCGGAATCCGCGATTCTGATGAAGAACGACGACAACCTCCTTCCGCTGAGCAAGGGCATCAAGGTCTACATCGGCTCTACGGCTTCTGCCATGACGCTGGAAGCCTACAAGAAGGTTCTGCCGGACTTCGCCACGGTGGTGGAGGACATGGAAGCGGCGGACGTGGTCATCGCGGACTGCACGCAGCTCAATGACGCGGCGGAACTCATCATCGAGGACGCCAAGGACGCCGGCAAGAAGCTGGTTATCGTGGCGAATCACATTGACCCCAACACCTACATGGTTGCAAACGCGGATGCGCTGCTGGCGCTGACCTTCTCCCGTCCGGCGGACCACGGCACGGGCGCGGGCGGCTTCATCACGACCACTGAACCGATTGTGTTTGCGCAGCTGCTCTTCGGCGACGCAGAACCGGCAGGCATGGTCGTCAAGGAACTGGCGCGCGACGAAGCGATGGACGACACGCAGTGGAAGGATCTGGCGGGCGATCAGGGCGCAAACCAGTATGTACGCATGATGCTGCTGGCCATGATGAAGACCAGCGAGAACCACACCGTCCCCGGCAACTGGGGTGACCCGCTGATGCAGTATCAGTACGGCATGAAGTACGGCGCGCAGCCGGATTTCGTCTACGACACGCTGGTGCTGCCGCGCGCGACGCACGAAGTAGTGACGGAGGGATCCAACGGCTCGACCAGCACCAGCTATGAATCCATTGTGGAAACCAAGGCGGGCGTGCCGTTCACGGCGTATGTCCTGCTGTGGAACAACGGCGACGACGGCATTACGACCGTGCAGGCAACCTGCGACGGCGAAGTCATCGCGGAAAAGATCATGGCAGTCAACGGCGGAGACTGGCGCGTGGTTGAAATGGAACTGACCATCGACCAGCCCGGCGAACACACCCTGACGGTTGGCACGCTGACGAAGACCATTACCATTGTGGAATAATCGGCAAACAAAAGGAGACTTCCTCGGAAAGGGGAAGTCTCCTCTCTGTATAGGCAAAACCGCCGTCACGCTTCTTGTTTTTCCTGCATCCCGCAGGGCATCACCATCGTAATCACCGCGCCGCTGTCATTGTGAATGCTGATGTGCATCTGCCCATTGCTGTAAAAGTGCAGGCGCAGGCAGGTGTTCAGCAGCCCAATGTGTCCGCCGGATTCCTCCATCGAGAGTGTGCCGTTCTCAATGCGGCGGATGCCCTCTTGCAGCTTTTGCAGCCTGTCCTCGGAAAAGCCCGTGCCGTTGTCGCGGATGCACAGGATGAGCTTCTCGTCCTCAATGCGCCCCGTGATGGTCAGCTTCCGCAGTTCGTTGTAGCCGTTGTAGCCGTGCGTCAGCGCGTTTTCCACCAGCGGCTGGAGCGTCAGTTTCGGCACAGTGATGCTGCCCAGATTCTCCGGCACGTCGATGGCAAATTCAAGATTGTTTTCGTACCGCGCCTTGGCGAGCATCAGGTAGTTGTGTACATTCTCGATTTCCTCCGCCATCGTCGCCGTGCGGGACGACATGTCCGTGGAATAGCGCAGCATCTGCGCAAACTGGTCGCAGATTTCGATAACGTCGTAGTTGCTGCTTTCCATGGATTTCGCGGAGATGATGTTGAGCGTATTGTAGATAAAGTGTGGATTGATCTGCGCTTGCAGGGCATTCAGCTGGGCTTGCAGCGTTCCTTCGCGCAGCGTCATTTCGTTCGTGGTGCTTTCGTGCAGGCGCGTCATCAGGTGGTTGAACACCTGTTCCAGCTCGTGCGTTTCGCGGTCGCGGGGCGAGGTGACGTTGGAAAGCAGCTGATTGAGCTGAATCGTTTCTGGATGCACCATGCTGGTGTCGGGAATCTGCCGCAGCTTGCGCGTCAGTTTGCGGATGGAGCGGGTCAGCCCCATCGACACGAGCATAATCAGCGCCATGGCAACCAGCAGAATCAGCAGCGCGCAGCGAAGCATGTTGATGCGCTGCCACGCATCGGCGTTGGCGATAATGCTGGCATCCTGACTGATGTAGAGATGCAGCGAGAGCGCATCGACGTGGGTATGCAGGACGGAGCGGCTGTCGCCATTGCCCAGCGTAACCGTCGTAAACTCGTTTTCCGGCACGTCTTCCGCCCAAGGCACGAATTGATTCATGCTGGAAAAGAGCCGCTGCCCGTTGTCGAACACGGCTTCGACGCAAACCTGCTTGTTGTCCACAAACGTCATCAAATCGGTCAGCGTCTCGGTGTCATCGCTGATTTGCAGATAGCCGATGATGCGCCCATGATGCCGCACCGCCTGCACAATGCCATAGATAGAACGTTCCTGATTGGCAGGGGAAAAACAGTCCGGGTGTGGAGAGAGGAGGACGAAGCCCGATGTGTTGTCCGCGTCATCCAGCCACGGAAGCGTTTGGATGTATCTCTTGAAGGAAGCGCTTTCCGTGTCCACGCGCTGGTCTTTGTCGATGTAGTTCGAGAGGAATAAGCCGTCGCGGGTGTAGAAGGACACGCGGACGAACTTGTCCACCAGCGGCGACTGCAAAAGCTGCTGCAAGGCGGCGCGGCGGGCGGCAGGGTCTTTTTCCGCTTTCAGACCGCAAAGGACATTCTGCTCCACGGTCATATTGGGGAACAGGGCGTAGTTCTGGAACAGTAGTCCCACGCCCCGCTGCTGCGGCGGCAGGTCGATGTGCTGGGCGCTGTCAAACAGCACCCGCCCGTCCAGCACGATGCGTCCGCGGTCCGGCTTTACGATGCCAGCAATGCACCGCAATGTCATGCTTTTGCCGCAGCCGGAAGCGCCCAGCAGGGCGGTGGAAGTGTTGCCCGCAGTAAAAGCAGCCCGCAGGGTGAAGCCGTCCAGCTTTTTTTCAATGTTGACTTCAAGGCTCATTTGCGGCCACCCGCTTTCTGTTTTTTCTCCAGCAGGTTCACCGCCAGCAGCACCACCGCCGAGATGGCGATATCCACCAGCACCCACCGCATGGCGCCCAGCTCATCGTTGGTGCGCCACAGCTGGTAGACCGTGGTGGCGATGGTGGCAGTCTTGCCGGGGGTGTAGCCCGCGATCATGCTGGTAGCGCCGTATTCGCCCAGTGCCCGGGCAAAAGCCAGCACCGTGCCCGCCAGAATGCCCTGACGGCAGGCGGGCATCCGCACCCGCCAGAAGATCCATGTATCGGACTGTCCCAGCGTCTGCGCCGACCACGCCAGCGTTTCGTCAAAGCTTTCAAACGCGCCGCGCGCGGTGCGGTACATCAGCGGAAATGCCACCACGATGGAGGCAAAGATGGCGCTGTACCAGTTCATGACCAGCTTTACCCCGAACTGCTGCATAAAGAAGATGCCCAGCGGCCGCTTTGCGCCGAAGAGCAGCAGCAGAAAGTAGCCCACCACCGTGGGCGGCAGCACCATGGGCAGGGTGAGCAGCACATCCAGCACACCCTTGACCACCCGGGGCAGCCGGGCGATATAGTAGGCGGCAAAAATGCCAAGAAAGAACACCGCCGCGCAGCTGATCAAAGCAATGCGCAGGCTGTTCCACAACGGATACCAGTCCATGCCTGCTCCTTTATACGGCGCTGAAGCCCACGCCCTCGAACACGGTCATGGCCTTGTCGGTCTGTAAATAGGCCAGAAATTCCTTGGCAGCCTCGGCGTTGGGGGCGGCCTTCAGCACAGCGGCGGGGTAAATGACCTGACCGCACATCTCCTTGGTGGCCTCGTCCACAGGGGTCAGACCGGCACTGTATGCATCGGTGCAGTAAACGACACCGGCATCCACGCTGCCCTCGGTGACCTGCGTGGTCACCTCCTTGACGTTGGAGCCGTAGGTGATCACGCCCGCAGCAGCCAGCGCAGCCTCGTCCAGCTGGTAGTAGGCAAGGATCTTCTGGGTGTACTGACCCACGGGCACATCGCTGTTGCCCATGCAGAACAGGATATCCTGTGCCTTCAGGTGCTCGGCCAGTGCGTCAAAGCTGTCAATGCCCTTGTCGCTGCCCTCCGGCACGCAGAGCACCACCTTGTTTTCCAGCAGGTCCACGCGGGTGTCGCTGTCCACAAAGTCCAGCCTGTCCTTGTTCACATCGGCAGAAGCCGTGATGTCCAGCTGGTTCATCTGCTTCTGACCGGCAGAGATGAACAGATCGCAGTCCGCGCCCTCCTGGATCTGGGTCTTGAGGGTTCCGGAAGAGTCAAAGTTGAAGCTGAAGGTCACGCCGGGGTTCTCTGCGGAGTAGGTCTCGGCAATGGCGTTCAGGGTCTCGGTCAGGGAGGCGGCAGCAAAAACGATCAGCTCCACGCTCTCGCCGGAGGCAGCCTCAGAGGAGGCGGCAACGGAGGATGCAGTGGAAGATGCAGTGCTGCTGGAGGAGCCGCCGCAGGCGGTCAGAACAGCAGAGGCAGACGCGATTCCGGCAGCGCACAGGAAGCTGCGGCGGGAGATCATAGTTTTCATAGTCTTGCTCCTTACAATAGGTATTTACTATACTTTTATTTTCACGCCCGGCACCAAAAACAGCACCGCGGCGGTGAAGCGAGCTTATTTGCGGGCGCACTCGCCGTCCAGCCCGGCGGCAATGCGTACTCCATGCTCCAGGCTTGGCAGGATATACTCCAAGTTCTCCTGCACCGCCTTGGGGCTGCCAGGCAGATTGACGATCAGGGTCTTGCCGCGCAGCACGCTGACACCACGGCTCAGCATCCCGCGCGGGGTGATGCTCAGGCTGTGGTAGCGCATGGCCT
>OIZX01001496.1_pt1 | contig 11979 bp, 6 predicted proteins | sample 1588621 | NCBI WGS metagenome assembly OIZX01 (sample SAMN03283276) | human gut metagenome | biome: human-associated habitat; material: feces | host: Homo sapiens | place: Peru | collected 2012
AATCATTAAACATTATGTTTAATGTACTTGTAGTTGTCTCAAATTCATCCTCCATTATGTCCATACCAATTCTAGTTTCAGATGTACTTGGTAGGTACTCTGTTAAATCATAATTGATATTTACTTTAGTTGAAAGATATAAGCAAACTACTGATAGAATTATAAAAATAGTTAATACATAATTTCTTTTTTCAATAATGAAATCAGTAACTTTTCGCATAATTTTTCCTCCCTTTTAACCCCATTTTTCTGGGACGCATAACAAATTATATGCAAACAAGTACATTTTATAAAGCACACTTTTATGGATAGTGTCTAAATTTTGACATGTGTTTGCAATTTGTTTTCCTTTTTGATATAATTTATCTAGTTTAAAGGTGGTTTAAATGAAAGTCAAGAATAAAAATAGGTCTTCGATAAAAACAAGACAAAAAATTAGAGAAGCATTTGCAGAGCTTCTAAAAGAAAAGAATGAATTGTCTAATATGACGGTTACAGAGTTAGTAAAACTAGCTGATATTACACGTTCAACCTTTTATACCCATTATGATTCTATTTATGATGTAGCAAAGGATTTACAAGATGAAACTTTAGAACTTATCTCAATTTATGATAAAGATATTAGAAGTATTAATGATTTAGATAAGTATATTGATAGAGTTATTAAGAACTTAAAAGATAATGAAGATATGTATAGAACCCTTTTAAGAAGTAGAGAGCCATTGTTATTTATTGAAAAATTAAGTAATATGATTAATAAGAGATTAATGGATTTTAATATGTTTGCTGAAACTAATTATAGCGATTTAATAGTTACTTTCTTTACTTAATCCTGGTAAAGTTATAACATTTCCCATATAAACAACGATAAAACCAGCGCCATTATTTAACTTAATATCAGTTACTTGCATAGTATAGTCTTTTGGATATCCTAATAATTCTTTATTATCTGATATCGACATCGGTGTCTTACTAACACAAATTGGATATTTATCTAAATTTATTTTTTCTAATAATTTAATTTTATCTTCAGCAGCAGCATTATATAAAACATCTTTAGCATGATAAATATTCTTAGCAAGAAGCATTATTTTTTCTTTAATTTTCATATCATCGCACCTTCCAAATTCAAATTTTCCAATTTAACAAACTGGAAGTTATCTGGTTGATGCCATTTTATCAGTCGGCCATGATCTCCTGAGAGCCACATAGGAGATTAAAAAGTTCGCAAGCCAACCAGCTGGTACAGCAAGCCAGACAAAGGCAATGCCGAAACGCGGTGCACAGATCAGGGCAACGGACAGACGAATCGCAAGGTTCACCATGTTTGCAACGAGGAACGGACGCATAATTCCGAGACCGCGAAGGACTCCATCGGTTGCCATCTTGATACCCATGAAGATGAAAAAGTAACCAATCCACCTCATATAATCACCAGACACCTGATAGGCCAACGCCGTTCCGTCTTTTCCTAAGAACAGCGAGGAGATCTGCGTGTGCAGCGTTTCAATGACGAGAAAGGCAAGAACGGCAAAGCACAGATCCAATACCAGCGCAGCATGGTAGCCTTTTTTGATACGATCAATTTTCTTTGCGCCAAGATTCTGGGAAACATACGGCGAAACCGCATTGCCGATGGATACAAAGATCAATGAAAAAACATTTTCCACCCTCATCGTTGCTGCATACCCGGCGAGTGCCTGTGTACCGAAAGGATTTACCACTGCCTGCACAATCATCATACCGATGGACACTGTGGACTGCTGTAAAACCGACGGCACCGCAATGCGAAGCATGGAATACAGCTCCTGCCGTTCAAACCTGTTAAAGGGGCTTTTATATTGCTGCATCCGTGCAAAGAAAATCAAAAACGAAAACACTGCGGAAATTCCCTGTGCAATCAGGGTTGCAATAGCCGCACCGAACACACCGAGACCTAGCCCGGCTACCATCCAAAGATCCATTAAAATATTCAGGATGGACGAAAAAATCAGCAGTCCCAGCGGAATTTTGGATTCGCCGATTGAGGTGAACATGGTAGAAAGAATGTTATACATAAACAGAAACGGAAAGCCCACAAAATAGACCCGCAGATACAGTACTGCATCATCCAGTATGTCGGCAGGGGTTTGCAGTCCACTCATCATCGAGCCGGCGAAGAAAAAGCCAAAAACACCAAGGACTATACTTAGAAGCAAAAAGCTAATCAAGGAGGTTGACACGATTGTTTTCATTTTGCCATACTCCCTGGCTCCGAAATAACGGCTCACAAGCACACCGGCTCCGACACCGGCTCCCAGTGCCACACAAATGAACACATTGGTCAATGCTGCACATGCACCGACAGCTGCAAGTGCGGAAGAACTAACAAACTGGCCGACAATAATAGAGTCGGCCATATTGTATATTTGCTGAAAAAAACTTCCAAAAATCATTGGCATTGCAAAAACCGTCAACGCTTTGAGGGGCGTATCGGTTATCAAATACTCATCTTTCGACATTATCATATTCCTCCATGGTATCCCATTCACTTACCTTCTCAAATTCCGATTTATCTAATTTCTATTAACATCTATTTCACTGTTCATGAACCCCTCAGAACGGTCGAATTGCAGGATTGGTCGTCAGCTTTTTGTTCTATAAAATTCTCTCCAAACACCCTGGCATCTAATCCACTCACTCAATTTGCATTATCTAATCCGAGGTTACAACCTGAACGAAATTTTGCGTTGGATATGTTTCCATAAGATATATCTGAGTGCTTTTGATGGTTAAATATATAATTTTAGATTTAGAAAAAGTCAGCAAACAAGCCGAATTTTATATTGCTTAATTATTTTCTTGACATCAATACTACCGTCTCAATGTGTGCTGTGTGGGGGAACATATCTACGGGTTGGATTTTTTGGGCTTTGTAGGGGCTGTTTTGGGTTAGGTAGGCTAAATCTCTTGCCAATGTTTCGGGGTTGCAGGAAACATAGACAACCTTTTTCGGAGACATTTTGATTAGTGAATCGAGAAATTTTCGGTCACTTCCGGCTCTTGGCGGATCCATGAACACAACATCGGGCTTTTCGTCCTCGTCTGCAGCTTCTCTCATGAACTCGCCCGCATCGGCTTTGTAGAAACGGATATTTTTCAGATTATTTGCTCTTGCATTTACGATTGCATCCCTCACGGCATCGCCGTTAAGTTCTGCACCGATAACATTGCCTGCGCCGTTTTTGGCGGCAATTATGCCGATTGTGCCGATTCCGCAGTAGGTGTCAAGCACGGTTTCGTTGCCTTTGAGATTTGCAAATTCAATTGCTTTGCCGTACAAAACTTCGGTTTGAACGGGGTTAATTTGGTAAAAGCTTTTCGGCGAAATTCTGAACCTGCAACCGCAGAGAATATCCTCAATATAACCCTTGCCGTACAGCACTTTCTGATTGTCACCGAGTACAAGGTTGGTGCGGTAGGGGTTTATATTTTGCACAATGGTTGTGATTTCGGGAAACTGTTTCAGAATCGCTTTTACAAAATTGTTTTTTGACGGAAAAACAGGTGTACCTGTCACAAGCACAAGCATAATCTGATTTGTCGCAAAGCCTCTTTTCACAAGAATGTGACGGAGAAAACCTTTGCCTGTGTCCTCGTTATAGGTGGTCATTCTGAAAGAGGGGAGGAGCTTGCGTACTGCAACAATGATTTTGTCGGCAATAACATCCTCTGTCTGACAGCTGTCAATTCCGACAACATGATGACTGCCCGACTGATACACACCCGAAATGATTTTACCCTTTTTGTCCGTATAAAAAGCCGCCTGAACCTTGTTGCGGTAGTGGTAGGGAGTTTTCATTCCGATAATTTTTTCAACGGTACAAAAGCGTTTGAGAAGTTTTTCGACTTTCTTCTGCTTGAATTCAAGCTGTTCGGGATATGACAGATTTTGCAGTTGACAACCGCCGCATTTTTTGTAAACGGGACAGCTTTGTTTATTGGTTTCAGGTCTGTTACTCATAATATTTCCTCACATTTTATTGCATTGTATATATCCTTTATTTTATCATCAATCATATTGATATGCAACAGAAACAAACCCTAAATGACAAAGAAAAACGCAGGAGGGAAATCCGCTCCTGCGCTTTCTGATTATTAACCGGTATATCGAAAAATTGAGGATTATCAGGTTATTTGTAATCAATTAAAGATTTGTGTATCCCATAAGGCTTTCGTCAACCTCTTTGGCAACATCTCTGCCCTCACGAATCGCCCAGACAACAAGTGACTGTCCTCTGTGCATATCGCCTGTAACAAATACATTTTCAACATTTGTCTTGTGTGAGCCTTCTGCCGTTGCAACATTGGTTCTTGCGTTTGTTTCAACACCGAATGCCTTGGTTACATAGTTTTCACTGCCGAGGAATCCTGCCGCAATGAGTACGAGTTCAACATCAACCTTGTATTCTGAGCCTTCAACCTCTTTCATCATAAGTCTGCCTGTTTTAGCATCCTTTTCGGGTTTGAGCTTAACAAGCTCCGCACCTACAAGATTACCGTTCTTGTCAGCAATGAACTGCTTAACGGTTGTCTGATAAACTCGTGGATCGTGACCGTAAACTTCAATAGCCTCTTCCTGACCGTAGTCTGTTTTGCAGACTCTCGGCCATTGCGGCCATGGGTTATCGGCACTTCTTGTGTCGGGAAGTTTAGGCATCATTTCAAGCTGAAGAACGGATTTTGCACCGTGTCTGATGCTTGTGCCGACGCAGTCGTTACCTGTGTCGCCGCCGCCGATTACCATTACATTCTTGCCTTTTGCGCTGATGAATGTACCCTCTCTGAGGTTGCAGTCGAGAAGTGACTTTGTTGTTGATTTGAGGAAGTCAACGGCAAAGTGAATGCCGTTAGCCTCTCTGCCGGGAACTTTGATATCTCTCGGATTTGATGCACCGCAAGCAAGGATTACACGGTCAAAGTCCTTGAGAATTTCGCTTGCTTTGATGTCTTTGCCGACATTTGAGCAGGTTTCAAAGGTTACGCCTTCTTCTTCCATAATGTTAATCTTGCGTTCGATAACATCTTTTTCAAGTTTCATATTCGGAATGCCGTACATAAGCAGACCGCCTACTCTGTCATTGCGTTCAAATACCGTTACAGAGTGACCGCGCTGATTGAGCTGGTCGGCAGCGGCAAGTCCCGATGGACCCGAACCGATGATTGCAATTTTCTTGCCTGTTCTTACCTTTGGAATTCTTGCGTCTGCAAGACCTTCTTCATAGGCATTTTCAATGATTCCGTATTCGTTGGCTCTTACGCTGACAGCGTCACCGTTTGCACCGCAGGTGCATGCCTTTTCACAGAGAGCGGGACATACACGGGATGTGAATTCTGGGAAGTTGTTTGTAACTTTAAGACGGTTGTAAGCCTGTTCCCAGTTGCCCTTGTAGATGAGGTCATTCCATTCGGGAATGAGGTTGTTAAGCGGACAGCCTGAGAATGCAGAACCAATCTGCATTCCTGCCTGACAGAAAGGCACGCCGCAGTCCATGCATCTTGCACCCTGTTTTTGCTGATCCTCTTTGCTGAGGGGATCGTGAAACTCGTCAAAATTTTTGATTCTTTCTTTTACGGAGTATGCCGGGGCATCCTCACGCTTATATTCCATAAATCCTGTTGGCTTTCCCATAAATATCCCCTCCTTATTTATTATTCACAATTTCGTAGAAAGCTTCAATCTGTGCCTGCTCGTTTGTAAGACCTTTTTCTTCATAAGCGGCAATTGCAGCCATCATTCTCTTGTAGTCGTGCGGAATAATCTTCTTGAATTTCGGAAGATACTCGTCAAAGTTATCAAGGATTTCCTTGCCTCTCTGTGAACCTGTTGCTGCAACATGTTCTTCAATAAGTGTCTTGAGTTCGATTATATCGTACTTTTCGGATACTTCCGAGAAGTGAACCATTTCCTTGTTAAGCTTTGTGTAAAGATCTCTTTCTTCATCAAGAACATAGGCAACACCGCCGGACATACCTGCGGCAAAGTTTTTGCCTGTTTTGCCGATAACAACAACTCGACCGCCTGTCATATATTCGCAACCGTGGTCGCCGACACCCTCAACAACTGCTGTTGCGCCTGAGTTTCTTACGCAGAAACGCTCGCCTGCAACACCGTTGATGAATGCCTTGCCGCTTGTTGCACCGTAAAGTGCAACATTACCGATGATGATGTTGTTACCTGCGTCAAATGTTGAGTTCTTCGGAGGATAAACTACCAGCTTACCGCCTGAAAGTCCCTTGCCGAAGTAGTCGTTTGAGTCGCCCACAAGTTCAAGTGTGAGTCCCTTTGGAATGAATGCGCCAAAGCTCTGACCGCCCGAACCGTTGCAGACTACTGTAAATGTATCGTCATCAAGGTTGTTGTAATGCTTTCTTGTAACCTCAGAACCGAAGATTGTACCGAATGAACGGTCTGTGTTTTTAACATTGACTTCAACCTTTTTCTTTGTGCCTTTTGCAAGAACCTTTGCAAATTCTTTGCAGAGGATTCTCTCGTCAAGTGTTGATTCAAGCTTGAAATCATAAAGGCTCTTTTTGTTGTATTCAACCTTTTCCGAAACAAAGTTTGTATCAAGAATGTTAGAAAGGTCAACCTCGGCAGCCTGTCCTGTGATGCCTTCTTTTCTCTTGATGAGGTCAATTCTTCCGACAAGCTCATCAACGGTTTTTACGCCGAGCTTTGACATATATTCACGAAGTTCGCTTGCTACAAACTTCATAAAGTTTATTACATATTCGGGCTTGCCGCAGAATCTTTTTCTGAGCTCGGGGTTCTGTGTGGCAACACCGAACGGACAGGTATCAAGGTTACATACTCTCATCATTGCACAACCGAGAGTTACAAGCGGAGCAGTTGCAAAACCGAATTCCTCTGCACCGAGCATTGCTGCAATTGCAACATCACGGCCGTTCATAAGCTTACCGTCGGTTTCAATAACAACCTTGTTACGAAGGTCGTTCATAATGAGTGTCTGATGAGCCTCGGCAAGACCGAGTTCCCACGGCAGACCTGCATTGTAGATTGAGTTTCTCGGAGCAGCGCCTGTACCGCCGTCATAACCTGAAATAAGGATTACGCCTGCACCTGCTTTTGCAACGCCTGCGGCAACCGTACCTACACCGCATTCCGAAACGAGCTTAACAGAGATTCTTGCGTCTTTGTTAGAATTCTTGAGGTCGTAGATAAGCTGTGCAAGGTCCTCAATTGAGTAAATGTCGTGGTGCGGTGGGGGAGAGATGAGCGATACACCCGGTGTTGAATGACGGGTTTTTGCAATCCAGGGATAAACCTTTTTGCCCGGAAGATGTCCGCCTTCGCCCGGCTTTGCACCCTGAGCCATTTTAATCTGAATTTCGTTTGCAGATGTGAGGTATCTTGATGTAACACCGAAACGACCTGACGCAACCTGCTTGATTGCAGAACATCTGTCAACCTTCTGTCCTTTTGTGAGAAGTCGTTCAAGACTTTCGCCGCCCTCACCGGAGTTTGACTTGCCGTGAAGCTGATTCATTGCAATCGCAAGTGTTTCGTGAGCCTCCTGTGAGATTGAACCGTAGGACATAGCGCCTGTCTTGAAACGCTTTACGATTGAATCAACGCTTTCAACCTCATCAAGCGGAACAGGAGTTTCTGCAAAGTTGAAGTCGAAAAGACCTCTGATGTTTACAGGATCCATTTCTTCGGAAATCATATGAGAATACTTTTTGTAAAGCTCATAGTCGCCTGTTCTTGTTGCCTGCTGGAGCATATATATAGTCTGCGGATTGTAGAGGTGTTCCTCTTTGCCGCTTCTGAACTTGTGTGAACCACGGGATTCAAGCTCATCGCTTACACCGAGGTCAAGCGGATCAAATGCTGCTGTGTGAAGTTTGTCAACATTCTTTTCAATATCCTTGATTGTGATACCGCCGATTCTGCTGACTGTGCCTGTGAAGTATTCGTCAATAACATCCTTGCCGATACCGATAGCCTCAAAAATCTGTGAGCCCTGATATGACTGGATTGTTGAAATACCCATTTTTGACGCAATCTTTACGATGCCGTGGAGAACTGCGCTGTTGTAATCGTCAACTGCTGCGTAGTAGTCCTTGTCAAGAAGGTCGTCACCGATAAGCTCGTGGATTGTTTCCTGAGCAAGATACGGGTTGATTGCACTTGCACCGTAACCGAGAAGTGTTGCAAAATGATGAACTTCTCTCGGCTCACCGCTTTCAAGTACCATTGCAAGTGAAGTTCTCTTCTTTGTTGCAACAAGGTGCTGATGAAGAGCGGATACTGCAAGCAGTGACGGAATTGCAAGGTGGTTTTCGTCAACTCCTCTGTCGGAGAGGATAAGAATATTTGCACCGTCATTGTAAGCCTTGTCAGCTTCAATGAAAAGTCGCTTAACAGCCTTTGAAAGGCTTGTGTTCTTGTAGTAGAGAATCGGAATAACCGCAACCTTAAAGCCCGGAATGTGCATATTCTTGATTTTGAGAATATCGGTTGATGTAAGAATCGGGTTGTGAATCTTCATAACCTTGCAGTTTTCGGGACGCTCCTCAAGGATGTTGCCGTCCTCGCCGATATAGATAGTTGTTGATGTTACAACTTCCTCACGGATTGCGTCAATCGGCGGGTTTGTAACCTGTGCAAAGAGCTGTTTGAAGTAGTTGAAAAGCGGCTGCGGTTCTTTTGAAAGAACTGCAAGCGGACTGTCTGTACCCATTGCGGCAATTGACTCTGTGCCGTTCTTTGCCATAGGAAGGATTGATGTCATAACATCTTCGTAGGTATATCCGAAAGCCTTCTGGAGTTTTTGTCTTTCTTTATATGAATGCTCCTCAACCTTCATATTAGGAATTTTGAGGTCTTTAAGACATACAAGATTACTGTCGAGCCATTCGCCGTAAGGCTGTTTTGACGCATAATACTCTTTGAGTTCATCGTCATCAATGAGTCTGCCCTGAACCGTATCGACAAGGAGCATTTTGCCCGGGCGAAGTCTTTCCTTTGTAACAATCTTTGCGGGATCAATAGGAAGTGCGCCAACTTCCGATGAAAGAATGAGGTTGCCGTCATCCGTGATGTAGTATCTTGACGGACGCAGACCGTTACGGTCAAGAACCGCACCCATAATGTCACCGTCAGAGAAAAGGATTGACGCAGGACCGTCCCACGGCTCCATCATTGTTGCATAATACTGATAGAAGTCCTTTTTCTTCTGGCTCATTGTGCCGTTATTATCCCACGGCTCCGGAATTGTAATCATAACGGCAAGAGGAAGCTCCATGCCGCTCATTACGAGAAATTCAAGTGTGTTATCAAGCATTGCAGAGTCTGAACCCTCTGTGTTTACAACAGGAATAACCTTGTCAAGGTCGCCCTTAAGATGCTCCGAACGCATTGTTTCCTCACGGGCAAGCATCTTGTCAGCGTTGCCTCTGATTGTGTTGATTTCACCGTTGTGAACAATCATTCTGTTAGGATGAGCTCTCTGCCAGCTTGGATTTGTGTTGGTTGAAAAACGGGAGTGAACCATAGCGATTGCAGACTCGTAATCCTCGTCCTGAAGATCAAGGAAGAAGTTACGGAGATCGCCGACAAGGAACATACCTTTATATACAATAGTTCTGCTTGAAAGCGAAACTACATATGTGTCTTCATTACTCTGTTCAAAAACTCTTCTTGCAACATAGAGCTTTCTGTCGAACGGAAGGCCTCTTTTTACACCGTGAGGTCTTTTGATAAAGCACTGCATAATTGCAGGCATACATTCAACAGCTCTGTGACCGAGTACCTCGGGCTTTGACGGAACATTTCTCCAGCCGAGAACTGTAAGACCTTCTTTTTCTGCAATGATTTCAAACATCTTCTTTGCCTGATTTCTTGCAAGCTCATTCTGAGGGAAGAAGAACATACCTACAGCGTAATCTCTTTCGGAACCGAGCTTAATGCCGATTTCAGCAGCTGCCTTCTTAAAAAATTTGTGTGAAATCTGGAGAAGAATACCTACGCCGTCACCTGTTTTGCCTTCGGCATCCTTACCTGCTCTGTGTTCGAGAGTTTCAACAATTGTCAGAGCGTTTGCCACGGTGTCGTGTGACTTGATACCCTTAATATTAACAACAGCTCCGATACCGCAGTTATCATGTTCAAACTTCGGAGAATACAGAGTCTTGTTGTTCTCTCTGACTGTCTGTTCCATTAATGATCACCCTTTCCTGTTAATCACAAAAATTATTCAGCGGACTTTTTATATACATATATATGTAAAAGGAAGTTTGCTTTCGTAAACTTATCGGTTCAAAGTGGCAATTAATGTTCTGCCGGTTAATAATCAATCATATATATGTAATTGTAAAATGCCCAATCTCTTCTCAGCGGTAAAACCGCTATGCTCAGCCTGTGCTATATCCTGCAAAGGTGAATGTGCAGGTCGGCTGATGTTCTGAAATGCCCTGTCATCGTTGATCAAGAAAAATCAGCACTTAGATTATATAACTATACATTGTGCTTTGTCAAGGGAAAATAGAGGAAAATTGCAACTTTTAAGGGTAAAACTTTCATTTTACTGTGATTGTTGTAGAAAATATGCAACTCTTATTGGTGTTTCAGCTTAATTTTGCAGGAAATTTAATAAAACTTGCAATTTCAAAACTTTTTTCAAAAAATGTATTGACAAATTCGCAAAAGTGGAATATACTAACAACATCAAAGACAGCAAGGGCGCTGTGAGCTGAGGCTTACAGTGTCCTTTTCTGTTTTTATAAAGCAAAAATCAGACCATTAAAATTTATTTTCAAAATGGATAGGAGAGAATTAAAATGGCAAAAGTTCCCGAAATTTTTGGCAGCATGGTATTTAATGACCAGAAGATGCAGGAAAGACTTCCAAAGTCAACTTACAAGGCTTTGAAAAAGACAATCCAGAACGGTGAACCGCTTGACCTCAGCGTTGCAAATGTTGTTGCGGCTGCTATGAAGGACTGGGCAGTTGAAATGGGCTGTACCCACTACACACACTGGTTCCAGCCGATGACAGGTATCACAGCCGAAAAGCATGACAGCTTTATCGCACCGAACGGTGAAGGTCAGGTTATCATGGAGTTCTCAGGTAAAGAGCTTGTAAAGGGCGAGCCTGATGCTTCTTCTTTCCCAAGCGGCGGTATTCGTGCCACATTCGAGGCAAGAGGCTATACAACATGGGATCCGACATCATATGCATTCGTTAAGGACGGAACACTTTACATTCCTACAGCATTCTGTTCTTATACAGGCGAGGTTCTCGATAAGAAAACTCCTCTTCTTCGTTCAATGGAGAGAATTAATACAGAGGCTGTAAAGATTCTTCATCTTCTCGGCAAAGAAAATGTTACAAGAGTTACAACAACAGTAGGTCCGGAGCAGGAATACTTCCTTATTGATAAGGACGCTTACGACCAGAGAGAGGACCTTATTTATACAGGCAGAACACTTTTCGGTGCAAAAGCTCCTAAAGGACAGGAACTTGACGACCATTACTTCGGTGCAATCAAGACAAGAGTTGCTGCTTATATGAAAGACCTTGACGAGGAACTCTGGAAACTCGGTATCCTTGCAAAGACAAAGCATAACGAAGTTGCTCCTTCACAGCACGAGCTTGCTCCTATCTTCACAACAACAAACATTGCAACCGACCACAACGAGCTTACAATGGAAGTTATGAAGAAGGTTGCCGAAAGACACGGTCTTGTTTGTCTTCTTCACGAAAAGCCGTTTGCAGGTGTTAACGGTTCCGGTAAGCACAACAACTGGTCAATTTCAACCAACACAGGAGAAAACCTTCTTGATCCCGGCAAGACTCCTGAAAACAACCTTCAGTTCCAGCTTTTCCTTGCAGCAGTTGTAAAGGCTGTTCACGAGTATCAGGATCTTCTCAGAATCACGGTTGCATCGGCAGGTAACGACCACCGTCTCGGC
>OIZX01001498.1_pt1 | contig 11974 bp, 6 predicted proteins | sample 1588621 | NCBI WGS metagenome assembly OIZX01 (sample SAMN03283276) | human gut metagenome | biome: human-associated habitat; material: feces | host: Homo sapiens | place: Peru | collected 2012
CAAGTTGATTTTAAACCACGAAATCAATACTGTCAGAGCTTATGACAACGTTAAAATTATTCAAGCCGATAACGTTACAACGGGGGATTTCGTAAATATTGATATGACAACCGCGCACGGTTGGATTCAAAAGCCAGTTGCTTCAAACTATTCCGTCAGAGTTAAGGCAGAAGAAGCATACGTTTATCCCGACAAAGTCGAAGAGTACGACGGTGTTGCAAACATTATTGAAGATAAGAGAATTTTAATCGGCGGGCAAAATGTTGTTAACTCAATGGGTACGATTATGTCAAACCTTGAGGGCAGTTACGTTCAACAGCCCGAGCCGACGGTCGTTAAGTTGAAAGTTAAGAAAATTCACGTTTCTTCCGAGGACGGACACAACGTCGTAAAACTCAAAGATGTCAGCGTATATTATAAAAAGTTCAAACTCGGCATGTTGCCCTCTATCAGATTGGTTACCGATAAGGAACAGGCTTATATGCAAACAAATGTTCCTGAAATCGGCAGCGAAAAACTCGTCGGTATGTATGTCGGACCTTCTATTGTTTTGAACACTCCGCTTTCGTCAACATTAAGACTCGCTCCGTTGCTTGTTTATTCAACAAAAGAAAGTAAGTTCGGTGTCGGCGGTGCTGCTCAATATATGAGTGCTTCAAATACTACCGAATTGTTGTACGGCAGCGCGGAAAATAAATTCTTGTTAAGAGGTTATCAATCAATTACCGATAATTTGAGATTGAACTATTCTCAAAATACATACGTTTCGCAATGGTTTATGGGAAGCAGACGTCCGAGATACGGACTTGATTTGGAATACAAAGGTTCGTATTACATCCGCGATTTGGCTGCAAATTTTGAACACAGAATTTCGGCAGGTGCTTATGCAGACCACGCAAGTATCAGCAAATACACCGAAGGTCGTTTGAGATGGATGGCTCAACTTTCCAAGAAGTTGTTGACTTACACAAACAAAGCAAACACGTTCTCAATGGATTTAGGCATCATCGGACAGTCTTCATTGTCTCAATATACGACCGGTGATACTTTCGGGGTCGTAAGAATCGGTCCGTCTGTAACGACAACTTACAAACGTTGGTCACAAAACGTTACTTATTTCCAAAGCGGTGTAACGGGTAAAACTCCGTTTGCATTCGACGATTACTACTACGGTAAGTCGAACCTCCAAATCTATGAAACACTCAAACTTAATAAGTATTTGAGCATCGGATATTTGGCGTCAATGTCTTTGATGGGCAGAGAATCTTATTCGCATGAACCCAGAAACAACAAGCCGCATGATTTCTTGCAAGAAAATATGTTCCTTGTAAGTATTGGTCCCGAAGAAGCGAAGTTTACTCTCGGCTACGACGCTTACCGTCAATCGACAAATTTCTACTTCACAATGTTGTTGGGTACAAAAGATATGGATATTGCCTTTAAACAAGCGACTGTTCTTAATCCGGATACTTTAATGGGTGAAAACGAAAATATTCCTTGGATAAAAAGAACGTTTAACAACGTAAGATATAAGGTATTCCCTGCTACAAATCCTAAGTTCGACAGGTCAACCTTGTATCCGAAAGAAGTAATTCCCGCAAACGGTGACGGTATTGAAGAAGACGAAATCGAAATGCAGGATCAAAAAGAACTTCATCAACAAATCAACAATAACCTTGCTCCGTTCATTCAACAGCAAGAATTGATGAAAAGAGGTTTATAAAATTTGAGGAGATTAATTCTCCTCATTTTTTTATTTTGCATCCGCTGTCATTCATATCTATCAGTCCGTCAAAATCATTGTCAACACCGTCAAAACAAGAGCCGACCGATTCGTAACTTTCGGGCGCAGGGTCTCTTTGAAGATATTTGTTCGGAATTTTGTTCCATATTTTGTAAAAGTCGTTCTTCATAAACCTTGCTATTTGCGGATTTTCGATTTTTATGCAGTTTTCGTCATTGTATACATTCCCGCTTTTTGTAAAATTCATTGAGCCTATAAATACAATTTTGTCATCGATTATGACGGATTTTGTGTGGACTTTTCCCGCAAAGTTTTCGGTTTTTACTGCAATTCCGTTATTTCTCATATAGGTATGTGTCGAGTATTTGTTTCTTGCACTTGTCGCGTCGATGATAACTTTTACATCTGCTCCGCGCTTTTTTGCTTTAACAAGTTCTTCCGCAAAACCGCGATGGGTTATGATAAAAGACGGTAGGCAAATGCTTTTCTTTGCATTTTTTATGCAAGGAATAATCGCCGTGTCTATCGGTGTGTCTTGCGGTGAAAAATATACCGTGACCTTTGAATTGTTAAGGGTAATCGTTTTTATGTTTGTTTTGCTCTTTGCGGAGTGAAATTTTTGGTTTACAAAATTGTTAAATTCGTTTGTGTAAATTTGTGCGATTTCTTTTGATTTGATAAGAATGACACTATTTGTGTTAAAGCCTGACAAGCCTGTATCGGTAATATTTGCACTACCTGTCCAAACTTTTTCGTTGTCGAAAATGAAGAATTTGTTATGCATCAATCTTCTTGAATCTTTTTTCGGCTTTGAATCGTCGATTATGAAAGTGGCAAATTGTTTTGAAACAGGGAGGATGTCTTTCTTTTTTGCATCGTATGATTTGTCTGTCGCTATTCTAATTTTAACCCCTCTTTGTTTCGCTTTGATTAAAGCATTGATTATTTCGGGTTGGTTTGAAATGTCGTAAACCGCCATATCTATTGTCGATTTTGCATTGTTGATTTCATTTTTCAAAGAAAGGCACATCTTATTGTCGCATTTTGAAGACGGCTTAAAGACTTCTGCGCCGATAGTGTTGATTATTTCGATATTTCCTTGTCTTGAAACCGTTTCGGTGAGTTTGTTGTTTTTTGAAAAATGCTTGTTCTCATGTTTTGGTTTGTTAGGCGAAAGGCAATATTTGCAAGGCTTTGCTTTTGTTGGCAAAAGTTCTTTGTCTATGAATTTTTTGTGAGGTGATTTTAGACCGTAAATGCAGTCGATTTTGTGATATTTGTTGCTTTTTGTGTTTAAAAGATAGAATGTTTTGTTTGTGCCTTGAGATTTGTATTCCTTGATTTTATCGGGGTTTTCAAATTCTTTGTATTTTTCCGAGTTTGTTGTTGCCAAACCTTCTTTTAAGATTAATTCCGCAGCGTTTTGAAAGTTTGTTGAAATATCATTGCCATCAATTCTGACGATTGAATTGAGAAATAATTTTCTGTATAGGTTTCTTGTTTTTTGTGTTATGTGAATTTGTTCATTTTCGCTAAATGATGCATATTTTGGGTTTTTGAAACTTTCCGGTGTGCAAAGCGGTGTTATGTCTTTTATTTCAAAAAATTCTTCTTCTGAAATTGCGCCGTTTCTGTTCAAATCAATCCCGATTTTGCACTCATCCGTGATTTCTAAAGCGTTATAAGAAGTCTTTCTGATAAAATTTGAGAGAAAAATTATTAATAAAATTATAAATAGAGTGACAAAAGTTTTTATTTTCATGATAGGATTATATCAGAAAACAAACAGTTTAATAAATCTTTTGGAGAAGTGTCCGAGCGGTTTATGGTGCAGACCTCGAAAGTCTGAGTCCTTTAATCGGGACCGGGGGTTCGAATCCCCCCTTCTCCACCATATAAGTATCAGACGAACCCTTACTGCTTTGCAGGTGGGTTTTCTATTGCTGTAAGAATCTAATATACGGAAATATACATCCTCATATACTATTTAAATGACTAATGAACTAAAGTTTCTTGCTTAATATCATTTATGTATTTTTCTAAATCATTTATAGAAAGCATTTTAATATTTGTTTTATCTTTAGGAAACATAATGTAATATGTTCTTATTTTTGTTACATAAATAGAAATAATTTTAGGCGTTGTTTTACAAGTTACATTTAAAACTTTTAAAATTGATTTATAGTTGTTTTTTGCATATTGTTCACGATTTATAACTCTATCTATTGCACTTAATCCATTTTTGTCTTTTTCGTACATTTTATCCAAATATTTTCTAGCATCTTTTGCACAATAGGCAGGCAAATGATGTTTACATTCTATGTTTAATAATACATTTTCATCTTTTAAATATGCTAAAACATCATAATCCCCAATTTTTTTTGGGTGATCTCCATTTTTATCTCTCTTATATAATTCAACTTCTTTTTCAACATAATTGGTGTATTTTTTTACTATATTATAGGCATTAACAACAAGTTCTTTTTCGTGTATCTTTTTTAAATTATTTAAAAAATTTAAAGTGTTTTCTTTTTGAGGTTTATATGGCAATCTTGTATTCGATAAATGGTTGCAAAAGTTTTTTGCTGTTCTTTGTGTGGAATAAGCCCCCCAAATATAGGCATTCAGATATTTTATAAGAGGCTTTATAGCATAACGACTATATCTTAAATTAAATTCATCAACTGGAATATCTTTACATTGGAAAATTTTACTTGAATCATTTTTATCTATAATTGTTGCAACTTCTTCTTTCTTTAATGTTAAAAAATCAAGAATCACTGGAATTTCATCTTCTTCCTCTTTTGTAAAATCTTTCAATGCAGTTTTCATATTGTTAACTATATCAGATTCATTGGCTACTATGTAACATAATTCTTCATTAGACCATTGTGATAAAACTGTGAGTAAATTTATCATGCTTTGAAAACTAAATCCAAAATCTTTTTTAAATTCTTCACATAAATTTTCATAATCATCCATTATAGATGTAAAGTTTATATCGGTTGGGGTAGAATATAATTCTTCTATAACTTCCAATAAAGAGTATACGTCTTCTTGTTGTGCAGTATCATCTAAAAAAACTGTTTCAATTGTTTTATCTTCTTTAATAATAAGCCCAGATGCAAGTAAATTATAATAAATGACGTTGCTATGTTGGTACATTACTAAAATCCAGTCAACTAATGCTAATAAATATGATAATAAATTTTCATCTAATACTTTATTGCCAGATGGTGTCAATTGAACAAATTTTTCTATTAAGTATCTATAATTTTTGGCTTCCCTCAAGAATTTTTCGTGAGCTTCTGCTAAATTTTCTTCTCTTGAAAAATCTACTTCATGACTTAATGAAAGTCTTATCCGCATATCTTTCATCTCAAAAAAGTTTGTATTTGCATCATTGTAGGTTATTAAAAGTGGAATTGATTGTATAAAATCATATGTCTTTATTTCATTATCTAAGATTCCAATTAGTTTTTGTTTTAAAAGATCAATAATTTTTTTAGCTTCATCCAGACTATATTGTCCTTCTTTAATATTATTATCATGTAATATTTTAGCAATAGTATTCTGAACTCTTATGAAATCGCTATCTTTAGGGTAAATAACATTATGATATTCGGGGAAACAGGTTTCTTTTTTTATACTGTGTACCATAAAGCGTGTTGGTTTGTTTTTGTCTATTTCGGCTTGTTCTATCAATATCGAAAGGTTGTCATCATCAGGAAATTTTTGATTAATCTTGTTAATAATATCTATAAACAAATCATTAACCAGTTTGCGATTTGTTGTATTTTGAATTTGCTCATATAATTTACTTTCGTTGAATATTATTCTTAGTCCAAATTCGTTTTTAAATTTTACTGTTTGTATAGTCCAAGTATTATCATTATGTATATAATTCCACAATTCGTTTATATTATTTTTTCTTATCATTTCGTATGATATAACTAAAATTTGTAATTTATTATGAGTTTTAAAAAATATATGTTTTTCAATTACTTTTTTATGAATATTAAAAATATCTTCTATTATTTCTATAAAGAATTTTATAGCTTTGATTAAATCTGAATCAATATCATAAAATGAATTTATGAAAATTTCGGTATATGCCATTTTACAACAAATTGCCATCATTTGATAATGTGGAGAATACATTTCTACAGAATTAGAATTTTCAATTTGTTCTATTTCCCAATTATAAGGAGCAATTTCATTTATTGTATTTTTAGGTGAAATATTCCAAAAAGCTTTAAGTTGTTCGTAACGAGAATTGGAACCGAAGAATGGTTTTAAAATTAATTTTGAATATTCCCTATAACCAGTAAGAAGTTCACCTTTGTTTTTTTTATAAAATGCTAGCCAATCTGAAAGAGAAGAAAATCCTGTATGTTTAATGTTTTCTAAAAAATCTATTTCTTTAAATAAATCATCTAAATTTTTAAAACTATCAATTAACTGTAAAAAATCTACATACTGATATAGTAAAAATTCTGGTTTATATTTAAAAGGAATCATATCAAAAGATGTAGATAATGATGGATGTACAATCAAAAATTTAATTTCTATATTTTTTGCATGAAAATCTTCTTCACGAATTCTTTCTATATGATTATTCTTAACTAATTCTATGTATTTATTATTTTCTAAAAAATCTTTTACTGATTTGATTTGGCAATTAATATTTTTTAAATAATTTTCATAAGATTCTTGAATCGATAAATCTTCTAAAATAATAAATAATATTTTGTTATCATACACAACTAAAGCATCTGTATTTAGATTGTTTTTGTTTTCATTAAGTATAATTGACACATCTCTATAATATGCATAATTACAGGGCAATTTATTTTCAATATAATTAAATAAACTGTTTTTTAAAAAACTATTTGCAGCATCTAACAAATCAATATTTTCTGATATTATATTATTCCATATGTCTAATAAAACAGCAGTAAATCTTCTAATTGGCAGTATATAGTATTTATTATCCTTTTTTATAAATAATTTATTTAATGCTTTCCCATTTATAAAAGTACTTGCAAAATTTTGTTCTTGTAAAATATTTTTTGAAATGGGTTCTGCTTGGGAATACCAATCTAAAGTTTTGGAATCAAAAAGATCTAATAGATTTAATTTTGAATACAAGAACAAATAGCATTTATTCCAAAAATCTTCAGGCGGTAACTTAAAATCTCCTAAACTAATTTCTGTTACTTCATTATGAATATTATTAATTATTTGCTCTTGCAAATTTAGAATACTAATAAAATCTTTTTGAATATCCTGTTTGGTAATAGGTAATAAGTTTTCTCTTAAAGAACAATGATATAATTCAAAAAATTTTAAATGGTCATAAGTATTTTCTAATTCACCACCATATAGATATTTATAACATCTATTGTTAATGAAATAATATAACTCACCCCAATCTTGTTCTGGGATGTAATCTTCCATGCTATAAAAATTTGGAATTAAAATTCTAATTTTATTATAAAATTCTTGAAAATCATGATAGTCTTTTATTTTATTTTCTGCATACCAATCATAATCATATATTTCAAGCAAACATAAATATAAAAATATTGGTTTTACTACAGAAGAAATGTTTGGTAGCCAGTTACTTAATACAAATAATGAATAACAAATATCTTCAAAAGAGTATTGCTTAAAAATTTTCTGTATTCTTATTTTAGTTTGTTTAATTTGACTAGGCATAATCCCTATAATCCTATATTTTCATAACTATATGAATATTTTAAAAAGAAAATTAAAAAAATGCTAGTGTAACAAACCTTTCAAAATCTTATGAGCAATAAGAATTTCTTCTTCGCTTGCTGTTTTGAGCATTGAGTATATGTCTGACAATAATTCTTCTGATGTTTTGACGTGTGTGATATCTAACATTTCTGCTACGTCTACTTCAAATACTTTTGCATAATTTTCAACAAGTTCTGCTGATGGATAGTTTTTGCCTGTTTCAATACAGCTTTGATGTTTTGTAGCAATCCCAACTTTTTCGGCTAGTTCTGATTGTTTCAAACCGTTTTTTATTCGCAATTCTTGTATTCTTTTTCCTAATAGTTTTTTAAGTTTCATGATGAACCCCACTTTCATGTTAAGAAGTCAATATTTCTCATAAACACTTTTTGAGGTTATGTCATTTGAATATAATCGTTGTTTATTATAGATTAATAACAAATAACAAGGATTATCCCACAATAAATCCTTGTTTAAGATAGATAAAAAGGATAGATTATGAAAAATCAATATGCGGGTGATGTTGGTGATTATACCAAACTAGGCATTTTGAGAAGCCTTGAAAATCAGGATTTAGTATTGGTTTAAATTGGTATTTAACGCCTGATGAGCCTGAATATTCAAAAACTTTTACAGATGGGAAGCACACAAGTTATTTAAAATGTGCTTGCGATACTCCAGATGTATATTTGCATAGTATTTTAAAAAAAATCGGATTGAGTAAAAAGCGTTCTGTAGCAAGGCTTGAAAAAGCAAAACTTTTTAAAAATGCTTTATTTTGGAATAAAAATTTAGAAGCTAAAAATCGCAATGAATGGCATTTGAAAGCTTTAAAAAAATTGGGAAATCAAAATGTAATATTTTTAGATCCAGATAATGGACTTGAAGTAAAAAGCACAAAACCTTGTTCAAAAAATGGAAACAAATACACGACTTATAAGGAAGCTGCAGATTATTATTCTCATGGTGCAACAGTAATTATTTATAATCACAGGGATAGAAAGCCAGAAGACGAATATTTAAAAAGATTTTATCGATTTAAAGATATGGAAGAAACGAAAAAGGCAAAGATGTTTTATTTAAGAGCGTCAAGATATTCGGTAAGAGATTATTTGTTTTTGGTTCAAGAAAGGCATTTTTCTGACTTAGAAAAGGCTATTGATGATTTCTTGGCTACTGAATGGTGTCGTTATCTCAAAATGCATCTTCTTTGACAAGAAAAATATCTTTCGTTTAATATCCTGTACCCTTTGTTAGGTACAAAGCCTTGTTTTGCTTGAATTTTAAAAAAGTATAGGCTTTTGTATTCTGCATACCTTTTTATATCGTGAAGTATAACGATATAAAAAGAGAGTTAGCTTTAACCCTCTTTTAAAACGACCGTCTTTATTGAAATTTAGATACATAAAGTATAAAGAGTATCGTCAGGCGTTGTAAAATTTGAAATTATAACCGCCGTTATTAGTTTTAATCATTCTTCCATAGCCTTTATTGGCAAGATTTTCAAGTATTATTTGAGCATTTTCTTTGCTTTTGTACCTTGTTGTATTTTTCTTAAACAATTTTGAGGGTGATATTTTGTCTATCTCCTTTGTTTTTAATAGGTTCAAGGTGTATTCCTCAAGAGTATTTAAGTTTAGACATTCATGTAAAATCTTTTTGAAACTGCCGATAAAATACTTACTCAATTTAATTGCGTGTTCAACAGTTTTGGCGTCAATTTCTTTTTCTCCAAAATTGTCAATACAATGCAGAATTAATGCAAATCTCGCAACATAATCTGTTTGTTTTTGAAGATAATTTTTTATTAAATCACTTTGTTTGTTATCCCGTTTTTGCCTAGCTATTTCTTCAACAAAATCATCAAAAACTTTCTGTGCTTTAGAACTAAAGTGATATATACTAATTGGCATATTATACAATTTATCGTAGATATCTTTTATTAATGCAGAATCAAATTCATTTTCGCTATAATAAACCTTGCCTGTTGAAAGATAATCCGAGCATGCAAACAACCAGCGTTCAATCATTCCATTGTAAGAATCATAAGTATTTTTAAATAACAATTTATTTAATACTTTAGGTTGTATTCCGCCCATAATATTATGGCTAACCTTAATTGTATAATCTATATCTCCACCTTGACGAATTACATTATAGTATTGTTTTTTCCATGCCTGTAAAAAATATCCTTCATCAGAATCACTACTCTTTTTATATTGTCCCATCATTTTTATAAATGTTACCAGTTCATCAACCAATATAGCAACACCTCTATTTTCACATTGTTGATTTTGCCAAACCATTTTTGCAAGAGCTTCAACTGTAAAATTCTGTGTAGTAAGTCTTTGTTTATATGGCTTTTGGGGTTCAATTGGAATTTCAAAATTCATTATTCCCTTGTTTTTCTTTAAATTTTTAAGAGCATTATTATATTCTTGCATTGCTTTTTTGTAAGATTCTGATTCTGTTTCATATTTTTCAGTAAGTTTAGAATCAAATTCGTCAATAAAGTCTTTGAATATTGATATGCAAGGTGTTTTCTTTTGTGCAGGATTTCCAACAATAGCAATCCATAAAATCGGATATTCAAACCATTTGGTGTTTTTTCTAACACAAAGACTTGCTCTGCAATCCATTAAAAGACTTGCTCCAAAAAGAAAAGAGCAAAAAATGTATTCTATAGGAGCGTCCATTTGCTTTTGTAAATCTATAAATTGTTTTTGTATTTTATTTGGAAAAATTTCAATTGGGAATTTATATCTACTATTATTTTTTGTGTCTGCCAAATTAATTTGAATTTGTTTTAATGTAACCGTTTCAGCATTGTCTAAAATTTCTTGAAAGGCTTGTTTTCCATGTATTATCAAATAGTCGTCTAATCCTTTTGCTTTTCCATTAGGCAATATTGCAAGTTTTACAATAGCTTCTTTTTCGATTAGTAAATAGGCTAGTTTATAAAGAGCTTGTTTTACCTGTTCTTTGTAAAACATATCGCTATCATAACAAAGATAAATAACTTTACCCGAAATATCGAAATTCCGTAAATCAGGAATTATATCTTGACTGTCGAATTCATCAGTTTCGTTAAAATCATTAGATGTATTCTCTTTTGTTGGTTTACATTTCCAGTTATAAACTCCACCCAATGATATACAATCAAAACCTTCAATAGTGGCTTTAATAGCCTTTTTGCAACCCTCTGTTATAATTATTGGAGATTTTTTGTCTTGTAATTTTTCTACACTTAGTTCTAAAGGGCGGAAAAGTTTAGTCGCTTCCCCTTTGGGATTGATATATTTTCCTCTGCCATTTGGATGCCTAAGTCTTTGAGTGTAGTAATTTGAAGAAAATTCATCTAAAAATCTAGGGAAATGTAATTTCCATCCATCGGAAGAATCTTTTAGATAACCTGTTTTAATATATTTGTCTACTACATCTCTAGAAATTCCACTTCTTCCAAAATCTCCATAAGTAAATTCCGAACAATAAATACTTCCATTTGGGTTTCTAATTTCGTTTGTCATTATTTTTTCTCCTTTCTGTTTTCTGACTCAACGAACTGCAAGTATCTGGCATTATTTTCTTTCACATATTTTGCAATGTCCTTGTAAAAGTAACTTGCTAATAACTTGCATTGGGTTTGCGATATATCAAAGTTATGTTTTTCTTTACCGCTCATGTAATTTTTATAACTCATTTTTTACTACTGCAGAAGTCGGAAAATAATTGACAAGGATTTTAGTGGGTGATTTAATATTATACAGGAGATAAAAATGGCAAATAAAAATAATGACAGCAAAATTGAGTTAAAAAAGAAAGAAATTGGACAAAGACTTAGAATATTGAGAGAAAGCAAGAACCTTTCTCAGACTCAATTAGCCAGAGAAATTCAAAAATTCGATTGTGAAATTGTATTAGATGGTGAAAATGGGAAACAAACAATTTCACAACTTGAAAATGGTGCAAGAAAAATAAATTGGGAATTAGCCGATGCATATTGTAGAATTTTTGATACAACATTAGATTACTTATATTGTCGAACTAACGACAGAAAGCCTAATTATGCTTCTTTGAAATCAACTCTAGGTCTAGATGATATGACGTTATATAGCTTAGAATCAATAAAAAAATACAAAAACAAAGCTAATAACAATTCTGAGGCTTATAAATATGGCTATGAAGTTACTAAACGAATTGAAGCATTTAACTACTTGATACAAAATGCTTGCAAAGAGTTCGTTGTAAATGATTCAGGAGAGGTTAATTTTGAAAAAGGTTTATTAGATAATATTTATACTTATATTTTTTCGGGTATTGGAATTGATGAAGAAACAATTTTGCCTTACACCGAAACAACCGTTTGCAAAGACGAATTTTGCGTAAAAGAACAAAGAGTAAAACTAAAACAACTGATTTTACTTGAAATTCAAGAAAATTTGATTAACTTAAGAAACAAAGAAATTG
>OIZX01001507.1_pt1 | contig 11940 bp, 10 predicted proteins | sample 1588621 | NCBI WGS metagenome assembly OIZX01 (sample SAMN03283276) | human gut metagenome | biome: human-associated habitat; material: feces | host: Homo sapiens | place: Peru | collected 2012
GACCACCGCATCGACGAACTCGAAATCCGTGCCCGGTTCGGCCGGGGAGAACTCGATCCACACGTCGCCGAACTGGCCGTGGCCGCCGCTCTGCTTCTTGTGACGGCCCTGCACCTGAATCGTCTTGCGGATGGACTCGCGATAGGCGATCTTCGGATCCTTGAACACGGCGTCCGCGCCGAACTTGGAGAGCAGCTTCTGGCGCACGATTTCAAGCTCCAATTCGCCCTGACCGCTGATGAGCGTTTCGGTGGTCATCGGGTCTTTGGCGACGATCACATCCGGCATTTCCTCGCACAGGCGCGCCAGACCGGAGAAGACCTTGTCCTCCTCGCCCGCCTTCTTGGCGTATACCGCCAGAGAAATCTGCGGCGCGGGGAAGTCGATGCTGTCATACTGAACGACCTTGCCGATTTCGCAGAGGCTGTCGCCGGTGGAGGTGTATTGCAGCTTGCTGAGCGCGCCGATGTCGCCCGCGCAGAGCATGCCGACCGGAATCTGCTTCTTGCCGCGCACCATGAAGATACCCGCCGCCTTCTCGGGCTTGTCCGCGTTCGCGTTGAACAGCGGGGTCGCCGGGGTCAGCACGCCGGAGATGACCTTAATCAGGGACAGCTTGCCGACGAACGGGTCGGCGATGGTCTTGAACACCTGCGCGGTGAAGCTCTCGCTCATGTCCGCGTGGCGGATGTGCATGGATTTGGTCTTGGGGTTGATGCCGTGATAGGTGTGTTCCATCGGGCTGGGCATGTACATGGCCAGCTCATACATCAGCGGGCGCACGCCGATGCCGCTCAAGCTGGAAACCGGCGCAACCGGCACGATGCTGCCCTCATAAATGCCCGCGGACAGACCGCGCAGCATATCTTCTTCGCTGAGCTTGCCCTCGTCGAAGAACTTTTCCATCAGTTCCTCGCTGGTGGACGCCGCCGCCTCGTGGCAGGCTTCCAATGCTTCATCAACCAGTCCCTGCATATCTTCCGGAATCGGGATCTCGCGGCGATCCTTGCCCGCGCCGGTGAAGGCCTTGCCCGTCAAAACGTCCACCACGCCGATGAAGGACGTGCCCTCGCCGATCGGCAGAACCGTCGGGATGATGCAGTTGCCGTAGGTGCTGCGCAGATCGTCGAGCACCTTGCGGTAATTGATATGTTCACGATCGACCTGCGAAACGGCGATGATGCGCGCCAGACCATGCTTCGCGGTCGCGTTCCATGCTTTTTCAAAGCCGGTGGAGAGGCCCGTTGCGGCGCTCAGAACGATGACCGCGCCCTCCACGGCGTGCAGCGGGCCGGACATTTCGCCCGCAAAATCGAAGTAACCGGGAACGTCAATGAGGTTGAGCTTCTTGCCGTGGATTTCAATCGGCGCCACGGACGCGCTGATGGAGATATGACGCTTGATCTCTTCGGGATCGTAATCACTGACCGTGTTTCCATCCTCGACACGACCCTGGCGGTCAGTCACGCCGGCGGCAAAGAGCATCGAGAATAGGGCGATGCCGACGGTGACGACATGGTCGGAGCGCAGACCGCGCGGCGCGGATGAGGCCATAGACACACCTTTCGGGTCGAAACAAAAACGGGACGGGCAAAAACACCCGTCCCGCAAGTATAAACGGTCTAGAAGCTTTAGCAGGCTAAATCGCACAGAGCATCGATAGCCGTGTCGACTTCTTCGGTCGTGTTGAAATATCCAAACGAGAAACGGACGACGCCCTGGCGCTCGGTCCCCAGCGCACGGTGCATGAGCGGGGCGCAATGGGCGCCGGGGCGCGTCGCAATCCCCCACCCCTGCATGAGCGCATCCGAGATCTCGGCAGAGTCGATATCGCCAACGTTGAGCGACACGATCGCCGAGCGCGTCGGCTGGTCAAAGGCACCGTAGAGCTTAATCCCCGGAATCTCGCGCACGCCGGCAAGGAAGCGATCAGCGAGCGCACGCTCGTGGGCAGCAATCGCCTCGACCCCACCCTGGGCCTCGATAAAGTCGAGACCAGCGGAAAGGCCCGCGATACCATGGCCGTTGAGCGTGCCCGCCTCTATCCGCGTCGGCATCTGCTCGGGCTGCTCGTGGAGATAGGTCTGCACGCCCGTGCCGCCGACCTTCCAGGGGTTGATGTCCACACCCTCGCGCACGCACAGTCCGCCCGTGCCCTGCGGGCCCATCAGCGATTTGTGCCCCGTGAAGCACAGCACGTCGATGTGCATCTGCTCCATGTCGATGGGCAGCACGCCCGCGCTCTGCGAAGCGTCCACAATGAACAAAAGGTCGTGTTCGTGCGCAAATGCGCCGATGCACGCCAGATCCAGCGTGTTGCCCGTCAGGTTCGAGGCATGCGTGCAGACGACGGCGCGGGTATCGGGACGCAGCAGCCGTTCAAAATCGGCGTAGTCGATGTTCCCCTGCCGGTCTGCGGGAACAAAGCTCAACTTGACATTGTTTTCCCGTTCCAGCCGGTAAAGCGGTCGCAGGACAGAGTTGTGCTCAAGGTCGGTCGAGATCACATGCTCGCCCGCGTGGATGCAGCCATGGATGGCGATGTTCAGCGCCTCGGTCGAGTTACAGGTGAACGCCACGTGGTCAGGCCGCTTGCAGCCAAAGAGCGCGGCGAGCTTGCAGCGCGTGTCGTAGATCACGCGCGAGGCGGCAAGCGCCTCCTCGTGCGTGCCGCGCGCGCTGTTGCCAAAGCTCCCCATCGCCGCGACCACCGCGTCGATGACCTGCGGCGGCTTTCGCAGCGTGGTCGCCGCGTTGTCAAGATAGATCATCTTACGGACGGACGACGCGGTCCGCGCCGCTCATCTTTTCGACGATGACGTACATGTTCGTCACCTCGCCGACGGCGAGCTTTTCCTTGAGGTCGTAGAAGTTGAGGCACGTGCCGCAGCTCATGATCTCCACGCCGCGCGCGGCCATGCCCTTGAGGTCTTCGAGAGACTCCGAGCCCTCGCACGTCAGCTTCACGCCGCCGTTGTAGCAGAGGATGGTGTCGGGCAGGGTCTCCTGCTGGCTCAGGGCGAAGACGAACGCCTTCATCAGCGCGCCACCGAGCTCGTCATTGCCGCTGCCCATCTTGTCAGACGACAGCACCACGACCGTCTTCGGCTTGCCGCAGGTGTAGCACTCGCCGCTCTGCTCCTCCACCTCGGCGTTTTCCCCCACGGTGATGGTCACGCGGTACTCGTTTTCGCCGAGCTTTTCGGTTTTGGACGTGCAGCCCTTGCTTGCGGCCAGCTTGCCGAGGTTCTGCACCGCAGTCTCGTTGTCGACCAGCGTTTCGACCGTTCCGGCGCCGCCGAGCTCCTGCATCGCCTTCTGCGTCTTCACAACAGGGATGGGGCAGGCGTCGCCCATGGCATTGACTTTGATCGTCATTTCTATCGCTCCTTATCACAGGGTTTGCACCCGTTATTTCTTTCTAACTATAACAGATTCCGCGCGAAGTGACACAACTTTTTTCTCCCGCCGTGAATTTTTTCATGGTTTTTCCCGTTTTACCGCGCTGTTATCATTGATTTTTTCGATGGCAGTCTCCGCCTTGCGCCGTTTGCAGCAAATTGATAAAATGAGAAAAAGTTTGTATCTTTCTGCGCATTCCGCGCTCTAACAGGCAGAAAGAAGCGGAAAGGAGGCCCTGCATGGACGAATTTGACGAGATCTGCCGGCGCTGCACGCCCGTTGTCTACCGCTTCCTGCTCTCGCTCTGCAAGGACGCTTCCCTCGCCGACGAGCTGACGGCGGAGACGTTCTATCAGGCGTATCTGCACATCGACACATTTCGCGGCAACTGCCGCGTCGAATCGTGGCTCTGCCAGATCGCCAAAAATGCCCTCACAAAAGAGCTCCGCCGCCAAAGGCGCGCCGTCCCCTTCGAGGAAACGCACGAGCTCGCCGCGCCGGACGACATTTTTGAGCTGCTGGCCGACAAAGAACAGGCCATGCGCATCCACGCCTCCCTGCACCGGCTCAAAGAGCCGTACCGCGAGGTCTTCACGCTGCGCGTGCTCGGCGAGCTGCACTTTCGCGACATTGCCGACCTGTTCGGCAAATCCGAGTCCTGGGCAAAGGTCACATTTTACCGCGCCAAGGACAAGCTGATCGAAGATATGGAGGAACACCATGAACATTGACTGCCGTGTCATCGGCGACCTGCTACCGCTCTACGCCGACGAAAGCTGCTCGGACGCGAGCCGCGCTCTCGTGGACGATCATCTCAAAACCTGCCCCCGCTGCCGCGAAACGCTCGCGCGGATGAAAAGCGAGCAGTTTCTCCCCGCCGCGCAAGTCATCGACCCGCCCGCCGTCGCCGACTACGCGCAAAAGGTCAAGCACCGTCGCCAGAAACGCGGCACACTCCTGACTGTCGGCGTCATCGTCCTGATCGTATTGCTCTCGCTCACCGTCGCCGCGTGGATGAACCTTGTCCGCGCACAGCACCCCTACATCCCCGTGGTTGAGGAGAGCGTCTGCAACCTTGCCGCCGGAGAGGTACAAACCTTTGCCGACAGCTGTGACGGCCGCCGTCTTTTTACGAACAGCACGCGCATCGCCGTCACCTTCCGCGCGGATACGCCGCAGAACGGCACGATCACGCTCTGGAACATCACCGATGTCACAAAGCCCTACCCGGCCATGTTCTACGAGGTCGACGGACGCACCGCGTGCTGCGAATTCACGAATCTTTCCTCCGCCGAGCGCTATTTTGTCCTCTGCGACGGTCTTTCCGGCGATGTGATCCTCTCCGACGGACGCCCGACGGACCTTTGGGAGAGCTTTCTCGATCTGCTCCACACCCTCTTCCCGCGCTGACGGCGAAAACACGGCGGAGTTGACAAAGGCGTTTCGCTTCTCTACAATAAAAGCAGTTTTTCAAGGAGGAGGTGCGCGCCATGAACGACAAGCTGCGTCTCACGCAGATGACAAAGGCGGCGGGTTGAGCCGCCAAGCTGGGGCCGGGTGCCCTGACAGAAATTCTTGCTGACCTGCCGAATGTGTCGAATCCCGCGCTTTTAGTCGGCTACGACAGCAGCGACGACGCCGCCGTGTACCGCGTCTCCGACGAGGTCGCCGTCATTGAGACGGTCGACTTCTTCACCCCCATTGTGGACGATCCGTATCTCTTCGGTCAGATCGCCGCGGCGAACGCGCTGAGCGACGTGTACGCCATGGGCGGCGAGCCGAAAGTTGCAATGAACCTCCTGTGTGTGCCGAACTGTCTGCCGAAAGAGGATCTCCGCGCCATTCTGGAGGGCGGACATGCCAAAGCCGTCGAGGCCGGATGCGTCATCGCGGGCGGCCACACCATTCAGGATAACGAGCCGAAGTACGGCCTGTGCGTCACGGGATTCGTCCATCCCGACCGCATCCTCAAAAATGTCGGCGCGCAGCCGGGCGATGTGCTGGTGCTCACCAAGCCGCTCGGCAGCGGCGTGCTCACGACCGCCATCAAAGCAGACCTCATCTCCCCCGCCGCCCGCGACGCGGTTTATGCCCACATGGCGACGCTCAACAAAAAGGCGGGCAATGCCGTGCGAAGCGCCAAAAATGTCCACGCCTGCACCGACGTGACAGGCTTCGGCCTGCTCGGTCACAGCTATGAGATGGCGAGCGGCAGCGGCATTACCATCCGCCTGCACGGCGCAACGCTCCCCCTGATGGACGAGGCGCGCGATATGGCTGAGATGGGCATCATCCCCGCGGGCGCTTACCGCAACACGGACTATGTGAAGCCGCATCTCACGGTGCTGCCCACGGCGCAGCAGGTCTTCCTCGACCTCGCCGCCGACCCGCAGACCTCGGGCGGCCTTCTCGTCGCGCTCCCGCGCGAGGACGCAGAGCCGCTTCTTCGCGAGCTCCAGACCTTCGCCCCCTGGAGCGCCATCGTCGGCGAAGTGAGCGAGCTGCGCGCCACCGCGCTGGAATTCGACTGATCCAAACGGAACGCAAGCAAAAAAGGAGCTGAATGCCAAGGCATTCAGCTCCTTTTTTATATTCGCACCTCATTTCGCGTCCGCAGACGCAAAACATTTTCTAATCCGTATTTACTGACGACATGTGCGTCAGTAAATACACTTTGCACGGAGTGAGTGTCGAGCCAAGGGCGAGGCACAGAACGCAGTGAATCTTTTACACAAACAAGTGACTTATGTCACTTGTTTGTGTAAGTCACATGCAGTAGCTCATGGCACCGCTCTTCCCCGTATTCCGCCATCATCTGGGCGACCACGGGGTTTCGCTCCGCGCGCTTGAACATTGCCGCGTTGTCGGAAAGGTGCAGGCCGTCGCCGCGCTTTTCCTTGCTCTTCTTGAGGCCGTAGGGCTGGCCCGCACCGCCGACGCAGCCGCCCTGGCAGGTCATCACCTCGATAAGGTGATAGAACTTCTTGCCCTCGTCGATTTCCTTTAAGAGCTTTTTTGCGTTGGCAAGGCCGTTGACGACCGCGAGCTTGAGCTCGGTGTCGCCGATCGTCACGCTCGCCTCCTTGATCGGCGCGTCACCGCGCAGGCCGAGGATGCTGATCTCGCGCAGGGCGTTTTTGCTCTTATCCGGCAGGCAGTGGCGCACGACCGCTTCAGCCACACCGCCGCTCGTGCCGTAGATGACCGCCGCACCGGAGCCGAGGCCGAACGGCAGGTCGGGGGACTCAAGCTCCAGCTCGCCGAGCTGGATGCCCGTCTCCTGCATCATGTCGATCACCTCGCGCGTGGTGAGCACAAGGTCGACATCGGGTCGACCGTCGTGGATGAACTCGGGGCGCGCGGCCTCCATCTTCTTCGCCGTGCAGGGCATGATGGCGATGTGATAGGTCGTGCGGCCGTCGGCAGCGTCCTTCGCGGCGTACTTGTCGCGGAAGATCGCGCCGACCATCTCCATCGGCGACTTGCAGGTCGAAATGTTCTTCAAATACTTGGGGTTCTCGTTTTCGAGATACTTCACCCACGCCGGGCAGCAGGAGGTGAACATCGGGAACGGACCGCCGTTTTTCAGGCGCTCGAGGAATTCTTCGGATTCGGCGATCGTCGTAAAGTCCGCGCCGAACGTCGTGTCGTACACCTCGTCCACGCCCATGAGCTTGAGCGCCGTGACGAGCCTGTCGAGCACATTTTCGCCCGCGGGAAAGCCGAACGCCTCGCCCACGGCCACGCGCACGGCGGGCGCGATCTGGATGACAACGCGCTTGCTGGGGTCGTGGATGGCGCGCCACGCCTCGCCGATCTGGTTTTTCACCGTGATGGCGCCGGTAGTGCACACCGCCGCGCACTGGCCGCAGCTCACGCACTTCGTCTCGGCGAGCTTGCGGTCAAAGGCGGGCATGACCTGCAAATTGCTGCCGCGATAGGCAAAGTTCAAAATGCCCATACCCTGCATCTCCTCGCACACGCGCACACAGTCGCCGCAGAGGATGCACTTGTTCGGGTCGCGCAGCACCGCGGGCGACGAGCTGTCGATCTCGTAGTGCTCGCGCGTATCGGGGAAGCGAATTCTGCGCACACCGAACTGCTGGGCTAGCTCCTGTAAGCGGCAGTGGCCGCTCTTTTCGCAGGTGGTGCAGTTGCAGTTGTGCGAGGCAAGCAGCAGCTCCAGAATGACGCGCCGGTGCTTGAGAAGCCGCGCGCTGTTCGTGCTGATGCGCATGCCGTCGCGCGGCTCCATCGAGCAGCTCGCGTCGATCTTGCCGGTCTTTTCATCCTCCACCACGCACATGCGGCACGCGCCGTAAACGGAGAGGTCAGAGTAATAGCAGAACGTCGGCATTTCAATACCGGCCTTACGGATGACGGAGAGCACGTTCTTTTCCCCATCGAAGTTGACGCGCTGACCGTCAACGATCATCATACCTTTTGCCATGTCTCAGTCCTCCTCTTCAATGGCGTCGATCGCGCCGAACGGACACGCGCCCCAGCATGCGCCGCAGTGGATGCACTTATCGTTGTCGATCGTATGCGGCATGCGGATCTCACCGGAGATGGCCTCCATCGGGCAGTTGCGCTTGCACTTGCCGCAGCCCTTGCACAGCTCGGGCTTGATGACAAGGCGGCGCTTGCGGCCGTTGCAGATCGGGCAGTGGTGGTCGACCACATGGCGCAGATAGTCCTGGCGGAAGTGGCGCAGCGTGCTCTGTACGGGCTTGCACGCGCTCTGGCCGAGGCCGCACAGCGCCGTTTCCGAAATGGTCTTGGAGAGCTCCTGCAAAAGGTCAAGGTCCTCAAGGCTTCCTTCGTTTGCGATGATGCGGTCCAAAATCTCCAGCATGCGCTTCGTACCCTCACGGCAGGGAACGCATTTGCCGCAGCTTTCGTTCTGCGTAAAGCGCATGAAAAAGCGCGCGGTCTCGACCATGCAGGTGTCCTCATCCATGACGACGAGGCCGCCCGAGCCGATGATGAGCGCGACGCCGAGCGTAGACATGAGAAAGCAGAGCACCTGCGCGCGCGTCATTTTCTCGTGAAACAGCAGCGGGCACAGCGCCGTGACGATCACGGGCGCGATATAGTAGCTGAGCGTGGCGAGAGAGATGGACGTGTATTTGTACGACTCGAACAGGAGCATCCAGTCAAAGCCCATCGCCGCGCCCGAGAGCAGCAGCAGCCAGAGTGCCTTGCGGATCTCGCGCAGACGGGGCCGCTCACGCCGGACGAGAAAAAACAGCAGGATGAACACGGCCGCAAGCACCGCGCGGTAGAGCGCAAGCTCGGCCGAGGCGACCTCGATCCGGCGCACGAACGGGCCGAGCGTGCCGAACACGGACGCGGACACGATCATTGCCAGCCGCGCGCGGGCGGTCGCAGAAGGAGTGGTGGATGTTTTCATAAGTGCCTCCGTGGGAAAAACTGAGCACAAGTTTAGCGGAAAAACCCATCTGCGTCAATGCCTTGCGCGCGCAAATGCTTGACGCACGGCGCAAATACGGTAAAATAAAGGTGTAAGAAGCAAACACCGGGGTGCTGCGCCCCTTGCACCCCATGTTCAGGAAAGGAGCGATACCTGTGGAGATGAAATTGGCCTATGATACACCGGAGACCATCCGGGAACTGTTCACGGAATACACGCGGATGCTGGTGGAAAACGAGCCGGCGTTCCAGACCTATCTCGACCTGCAGGATTATGCGGCGGAGCTGGCCGACCTCACGAAAAAGTACGGCCTGCCGCACGGGCGGCTTTACATTGCCTGGTGCGATGATCAGCCGGTCGGCTGCATCGGCCTGCGGCGGCTGGATGACGAGACCTGCGAGCTCAAGCGGCTGTATATGCGCCCGGCTTACCGCGGGCAGGGCATCGCGGGGCAGATGATGCAGCGCATTCTGTCCGACGCGCGCGCCATCGGCTACACCGCCATGCAGCTTGACACGGAGCCCTTTTTGCGCAGCGCGCTCAAGATGTACCGCGGACTCGGCTTTTACGACATCCCGCGCTACACCGACAGTCCGCTCGACACGACGATCTTCCTGCGGCTGGAGCTTTGAATTTACAAAAAATTGACGCGCTGCCCGCTTGTCCGGCGGCGCGCCGCGTGGTAAACTACGCGCAGAAGCATGAAAAAGGAGAGCGGAGCGTATGATCGATTTTAACGCCAAAAAGGGTTTCCTGTGCGACATGGACGGTGTCATCTACCACGGCAATCACATCCTGCCCGGCGCGGCAGAGTTTATCCACTGGCTGCAGGACGAGCACAAGGAATACCTGTTTTTGACAAATAACAGCGGCATGACCCCAAAGGAGCTCCGGCAGAAGCTGGCCCGTATGGGACTGGAGGTGCCGGAGGAACATTTTTACACCAGCGCACTGGCCACGGCGGCCTTTTTGAAGGCCCAGGCCCCGGGCTGCTCGGCCTTCGTCATCGGCGAGGCGGGGCTGCTGAACGCATTGTATGACGCGGGCATTACCATGAACGATGTGAACCCGGACTATGTGGTCATCGGTGAGGGCCGGACCTACTCCCTGGACACCCTGACCCGGGCGGTAAACCTGGTTTTGCAGGGAGCCAAGCTCATCGGCGCCAACTCCGATGTATCCGGCAATATTGAAAAGGGCATTGCCCCGGCTTGCCGGGCGCTGATTGCCCCGGTGGAGATGGCCACCGGCAAGCAGGCCTATTTCTGCGGTAAACCAAACCCGCTGATGATGCGCACCGGCCTGCGGCTGCTGGGCTGCCACTCCGATGAAGCTGTCGTTGTGGGGGACCGGATGGATACGGATGTCATTGCCGGTATGGAAAGCGGCATCGACACGGTGCTGGTCCTCTCCGGCGTCTCCGACCGAGACACCCCCAAGACCTTCGCCTACCAGCCCACCATGATCCTGAACGGGGTAGGAGATATCCCGGTGGAAGCGGAGAAGTAAATCGTTTTCTAAAAAGGCCCTCCTGAAAGGGGAGCCAAAAAACCGCCCTGTGGGAACCCACAGGGCGGTAAAATTTTGGAAACTTAGGCTTCCAGATTGATGCCGGTCTCCTTGTTGAAGACGTGGCAGACGTGGCCGCCGAAGGTAAACTTCACGGCAGCGCCGGCAGTCAGGGCAGCAACCTCGGCGCCGGTCAAGTTCATGGTGGAGACCACCAGGACCACATCGCGGCCCATAGCGGTGACGTGCAGATGCACGGTGGAGCCCATCATTTCGGAGACATCGACCTTGGCGTCAATGCCTTCCTGGCTCAGCTCGATGTGCTCAGGACGAACGCCCAGGACCACATCCTGCGGAGCAACGTTGTTCTTGGCCAGCTTGGCCTGCTTCTCTTCGGCCAGCTCAACGGTGATGCCGCCCACCTGGACAGCGTACTTGCCGTTATTCTTAACCAGCTTGGCATCGAACAGGTTCATCTGAGGGGTGCCAATGAAGCCGGCGACGAACAGGTTGTAGGGGTGGTTGAAGACTTCCTGAGGGGTGCCGATCTGCTGGATGAAGCCGTCCTTCATGATGACGATCCGATCGCCCAGGGTCATAGCCTCGGTCTGGTCGTGGGTAACGTAGATGAAGGTGGTGTTGATACGCTGACGCAGCTTGATGATCTCAGCACGCATCTGGTTACGCAGCTTGGCATCCAGGTTGGACAGAGGCTCGTCCATCAGCATGACCTGGGGGTTGTCATAGCCCTTGTTGGAGTTGGAGCTCTGACGGACCTTGACGCACTGTACATCCTCATACTCGTCGCCCAGCAGCCAGCGGCAGATATCCAGCTCGTGAATGGCCACGTTGGTGACGGCGTTCTCGGTCTTGAAGCCGGGACCCTGAGAAACGTTCCGGTGGCAGGCCTTGATGACGAGGGGAGCACCCAGCTCGCCGGACTCGATGATCCGCTTCATCTCGGCATAGCCCCGGTCATAGCGGCGCATGAAGCCGACCTGCACCAGACGGTGACCGATTTCCAGCTCCTTGTTGATGATCTCCTCGCAGTCCTTGCCGTTCAGGCTCAGGGGCTTCTCGCAGAAGCACCACTTCTTCTCGGCGAGGGTCTTCATCACGTAGTCGTGATGGGTGGGGTCAATGGAGGTAATGACCACAGCTTCCACCTCGGGATCTTTGATCATGCCGTCGCAGTCGTTGCCGAAGGAACGGATGCCGTACTTTTCCGCAACCGCGTCGGCAGCAGCGGGCACATAGTCGGAAACCGCAACCACGGTGGCGCCGGGAACGGTGTCCATGATTCGGCGGCAGTGATCCTTACCGATGGCGCCGCAGCCGATAATACCGATTTTCAGAATCTTCTCCATGTCGTTTTCCCCCGTAATTTTAATATTTTCTGGCGTCTTTCAGATGCGCCAGATGATCTTCGTAGGCTTTCAGGTTGGCAGGATTCTCGGAAACCTCCGTGTCGCCGACCCGCCACCAGGAGCCGTAGCCGTCGGTCATGGTCTTGGGCAGGACCTTGATGTCGAAGAGGACGGGGACGTTCTTTACCTTCTTGGCATCCTCGAAGGCGGCCACCAGCTCTTCCATGG
>OIZX01001510.1_pt1 | contig 11915 bp, 12 predicted proteins | sample 1588621 | NCBI WGS metagenome assembly OIZX01 (sample SAMN03283276) | human gut metagenome | biome: human-associated habitat; material: feces | host: Homo sapiens | place: Peru | collected 2012
AAAGTTGAGCCTGAAGGGTAATTTTGCCACACTGGAAGAACTGTATGAGGCAATCAAGGACATTAAGTTTGAAGCAGGACAGGCATCTATTGTGAAGCACGGCTTTGCAAATGTCATCGTGTTCCCAGAGCTTGACAGAAATAATCAGGTTTGGATTACCGGCGCGAAGGGTAAGTTCCAGGTACAGCGTTCCGCAGAGGTGGCAGGTGTCGGAAATCTTGTGAAGAACGCAGTGCTGGACGAACTGACGGATGGTCTTACCAGCCTGTCAGGTGCTTTTGGCAATAAAAAGAAACGCTGCATGGAGCTTGTTGACATTACGGCAAAGGAAATCGAGAACGCAGGAATTTAAAAAAGCACTTTACTTTTTACATAAAAGGGACTATGATAGTTAATCATAAGTTTCAGGCAATAGTATAAAAGGAAAACGAAGAAGAGAACAGTAGGATACCGGAAGATCCCAGAGAGAGCCGCCTGTCCCGATCGGAGACAGAGCTGAGAGCGGCTTGATGCGGAGGGTGTCTGAAGACCATCTCGGAGTGGCTCTAATACAGCCCGGTGGCTCCCGTTACGAGCAAATGAAGGTGGCAGAGGGCGCTGCGTGAAGTGGAGCCGGATGCAAAAAGGGTGGAACCGCGTTCATGATAAGAGACGTCCCTTGCAATAGAAATATTGCAGGGGGCTTTTTGATGTGTTGCATTATCAAGGAAAGAGGAGAACGCCGCATACAGTGCGGCAGAATGGAGGAAAACATGAAGATTACTTTGAAGGATGGCTCTGTAAAAGAGTACGGAGAGAGCAAGAGCGTTTATGACATTGCCCTTTGTGCCGACACTGCCGTCTTCCGTAGCAATATATACGGTTCCGTTTTTCTCCAGGTCCTCTTTTAAGAACAGCTGGTCATCACGATAACCCACGATGATCTGCTTTTCCGCAGATGCCGGAAGCTCTCTGGACAGCTCCAGCATTGGAGGAATACCGATGCCGCCGCCCATGAGGAATACCTTTTTACCCTCCGCGGTCTCTGTGGGGAATCCGTTACCGAGAGTTCCCAAAATCTCTACGCCGTCTCCTTCCTGATAGGAGGAAAACTCCGCAGTACCCTGCCCTGCGATACGGTACACGATGCGCAGGGCATCTTTTTTGTCATTTACCTGGCAGATACTGATGGGACGGGGCAGTAAGGTGCTACGGTCCTTAGGATAGACGCCGATGAACTGACCGGCTTTTGCGCATGCCGCCAGCTCCGTAGCGATCCACATATCAAAAATTCTGGGTGCGATCTCTTTCTGAGAAAGCACGGTTGCTGTCTGTTTCTGTTTCATGATTCCTCTTTCCGGGCTCCGGTTTCGGTTCGTTTCACTCACGTAATGTTCCGGCTACCCTATTCTCTTCCTACTTTATTGAAATGCTTCCGAACTATGTTCTATCTATCGGAAAATAGCGTTTTCACATACACATCCTGATTCTACGCCCGGTAAACAATCTGTCCGTTGCAGATGGTCATCTTCACTTCACCCTTCAGCTTCCATCCGGTAAATGGCGTATTGGTTGCCTTAGAAGCGTACTGTTCCGGCACGAAATCCGCCGCGGTGTCCACCAGGATCACATCCGCAGGACCTCCCTCCGCCAGATATCCGGCATCGAGATGATACATGGCAGCCGGATTCGTACTCATCAGGCGAAGCAGCTGCTTCATGGTGAGATATCCTGCATCTACCAGTTCTGTAATGCCCAGCGCCAGAGAAGTCTCCAGTCCTGTGATACCACTGGGGGCTTCCGTGATGGGTTTTGCCTTCTCCTCTGCGGTATGGGGCGCATGATCGGTGGCGATCATGTCGATCGTGCCGTCCACCAGTCCCCGGATCACTGCCTGACGATCCTCTTCTTCTCTCAAGGGAGGATTCATCTTCGCCAGCGTGCCGTATTTGATCACGGCATCTTCTGTCAGGGTAAAATGATGTGGTGTGGCTTCCGCATGAATATTAGAACATCTCTTTTTCGCCTGACGCACCAGTTCTACCGCTTCCTTACTGCTGATATGCTGAATATCGATGCAGGCTCCGGTCTCTTCCGCCAGCTTTAGATCCCGTTCCACCAGTGCGATCTCCGCCTCTCTGGAAGAGCCGCCGATTCCGTAATGTTCACTGGCCTTTCCGCGGTTCACACCGTTGTTCTCGATATATTTTGGATCTTCCTCATGGAAACTGATGGGCATATCCAGCTCTGCGGAGATCTCCATGGCCCGTCGCACCAGTTCCGCATCCAGCAGGGGCACACCGTCATCCGTGAACCCCACAGCACCCGCCGCTGCCAGCTTCTTCATATCCGTCAGCTGTTTTCCCTGCATGCCCATGGTCACGTTAGCACAGGTAGTCACATGGATCCCCGTCTTCGCTCCTTTGTCCAGGATATACTTCAGGGTCTCCTCACTGTCCACAGTGGGCTTCGTGTTCGCCATCAGCACTACGGTGGTCACACCGCCCTTCGCTGCAGCCGCAGCTCCGGTGTTGATATCTTCCTTCGCTGTAAAACCGGGATCTCTGAAATGCACATGCACATCCACCAGTCCCGGAGCGACTAACAGCCCTTCCGCATGGATCCTTGTCACCTTACCCTTCGGTTCGATTTTTTCTGCGATCTTGACGATCTTGTCTCCGTCGATCAGGATATCGAAGTTACCTTCTTTTCCTGACTTGGGATCGATCATATAACCATCCTGTATCAGTATCATATCGTCTCCGTTCCCGGGCTTTTGCAGCCCGTCTCCATGACCTGTTTCTCGGAAAAGTTTACCATGTTTTCGTAGAAAAGAAAAGGGAGTTATAGTAAAATAATGAAGAATGATTTTAGAAAAAACGGAGGTCTGACGGCATGAAAACAAGAGAAGAAGCACTGGAATATGGATTGTCTTTTCCGGATACTTATACAGAAATGCCCTTCCACGATCCAAACTGGCAGCTGGTACGGGTGAAGGGCAGTAAAAAGGCTTTTTTATGGACTTATGAAAAGGATGGCTGTCTGCATCTGAATGTGAAGACCGATCCTGTCTGGCGGGACTTCTGGCGCAGCACCTTTGCTTCCGTCATTCCCGCATATCATCAGAATAAAGAACACTGGAACACCATTATCTTAGACGGCACCATTCCCGATACGGATATCCGGCGCATGATCGCGGAGAGCTATGATCTCGTCACCTACAGTCCCACGAAGCGGATCTATGAAGCGGTGAAAAAAATTCCGAAAGGCTGTGTCGCCACCTACGGTCAGGTAGCTGCCCTGGCGGGAGATCCGAAGATGGCCCGTGCCGTGGGCAATGCCCTGCATAAGAATCCGGATCCTGAACATATCCCCTGCTACCGCGTCGTCAATTCCAAGGGAGAACTCTCCGGCGCCTTTGCCTTCGGCGGTGCCGATGAACAGGCAAACCGATTACGGGAAGATGGCATTGAAGTAATACATAACCGGGTTGATCTGGTAAAATACGGAATGAAGCTTTAAAGCTTTAACTATGCCGTTCTATTTCCGGTGTTTATTTTGACATTGACAATACAGATACCGATACATACCAGAACCAATGCGACCAGTGCATTCCAGCCAAGCTCTGCGGAGCCCTCTCCCAGCCACCATGCGGACAGCAGGACACCGAATACCGGGTTCGTGAAGCCGAAGATAGCCACCTTGGAGACCGGATTGTATTTTAACAGGATGCCCCACAGGGAGTATGCCACTGCGGAGATGCATGCCAGGTAGAACAGCATTAACAGCGCACTTGCGGATACATAGGGGATCCGTCCACCCAGACTGAAGCCCAGGATGACCATGACGATACCGCCTAAGATGAACTGGTAACCGCTGAGCATGACCGGGTTATCCTTTTTGGAATATTTCTTCATCAGGCAGGAAGACACCGCATAGGACAGAGCACACAAAAACAGGCTGCCGTCTCCCATCAGGCTTAAATCCATGTCGATCTTCTGTCCATTCATGCTGACGACGATGACGCCGGCGAAACCGATGATACATCCCAGTACCTTTTTCAGATCCAGCTTCTCCTGTCTGAAGATCAGGGCAGACACCAGAATGACGAAAAAGGTGTTGGAACCGTTGATGATGGAAGCCTTGACACCACTGTTATGTGCCAGTCCGATGTAGAAAAAGATATACTGTAAAATTGTCTGGAAGATTGCCAGCTTCACAATACTGGGTGCGGAAGTCTTCGTAGGCACCAGTGCCTTTTTCTGTATGAGACTTCCGATCAGCACTGTCAGGATGCCCGCCAGTACGAAACGCATTCCGGCAAACAATACCTGCGTCCAGGTCTCCCCGGAAGGAATTTCGAACAAGGCATAGCCTAACTTGATACAGGGGGATGCACTTCCCCACAGGAAGGTACACACCAGTGCCAGGGCACAGACTACCCAGGTTTTCTGTAAGATTTCTGTCTTTTTCGGTTTTCTATTATCTATATTCTTATTAACCTCTGTCATTTTTGAACACTCCTTATATTTTTTTAGCGCAATCTTTGCCATTATACTATAAGGTGTCCTTTTTCGCCAGTTTTTACGTTATTTTTTCTCGATTTGGGAACGGATGTCATCCTCCAGGATGTGTTCCACATCCCTGGCTTCTTTGCGGATATTTTTCAGATTATCCCGGATCTCCTGTTCTTCTTCCATGATCTCTGGATGTTCCTCTTTTTCTTCCTTGATGAACATGCATAAAAAGCTGATCAGCAGAATCGTACAGGAAATCCAGATCGTTTTCGCTCCAATGTATCCGATCATATGTCCACCCAATGCCGCGCCGACAGCAAACAGGAAGATGATTCCGAAATAATAACCGGATTTTCGCAATATCTTTTTATCTTTCGTTTTTCCATAAGCACATAAGGATTCCATACCACTGCGCAGGTTGCCGATACACATGGTACTGGCGAAAGCATAACCGTTCACCTTGCGGAACGCCTGTACCTGCATAGCGCAGGCGAAAGACACCATGGCATTGGCCAGCAGATCTATCTCATTCGGTATAAAACCGACTGCAAACAACAAAAGTATTTCGATCGCAAGTACCAGCTGTCTCCAGTGGATCTTCTGTGCCTTCTGGTATTTCATACGGATGCATTCTGCCATTGCCACTCCCAATGCGAAGAACAGCAACGGGGAAAAATAGCGAAGTACCGCCTGCCAGTTCCTGTCTACCAGATTCTGTGCCAGCAGCACGATATTGCCGGTCTGTGCATTGGCAAACACTTTTCCCCGGTACATATAGGTATAAGCATCCTGCAGACCACCGGAGATTGACAGGATCCCGGCGATCAAAAATGACTCTGACATTTGTCCGTGTAATTTACGCTGCATAGTGATTCTCATTCCTTTCAGTGACCTGCGGCTTTTGTGCCTACAGGCATCTCCTGATTACAGTATAAACAACGATATCTTCCAGAGGGTGACAGTTCAAAAATATGGTCACAGTTCGTCTCTATACTGGTAATACAACGGGGATTTTTACATTTTATCACATTTACCAGTTTTTGTGGAGGAACCGGATGGTATTTTTTTACGACTTTTCCATTCCGGATCACGATCAGGGTGATCTGGCTGTCCAGATATCCCAGAACATCCAGCCGTTCCGGCAGGGTCTCTCCCTCAATCTTGATCAGATCCTTGCAGCCGTATTTCTGACTTTTTACCGATTGCAATAAAGCCACGGACTGGGTCTTGGACTCCAGTTCCAGCAGTCTGTAAATGTCCATTCCCTTGCCTGCGGGAATGTGGTCGATCACGATACCATTCTGAATGGATTCTACGTTTAACATACCAGCACCTTCTTTCCCGTCACCGGATCCGTAAGGTCTAACAGACTTAAGATTAGTGCCATACGGATAAATTTACCGTTCAATACCTGCTGAAAATATGCGGCTCGCGGATCCGCATCTACTCCCGGAGCGATCTCGTCCACTCTGGGTAACGGATGCAGCACCGGCATGTCCGCTTTCGCCAGATTCAGTTTTTCCTGATTCAGAATATAGATGTCCTTCAACCGGATATAGTCCTCCTCGTTGAAAAAACGTTCCTTCTGGACTCTGGTCATGTAGAGCACGTCCAGTTCGGGCAGGGTGTCCTCCAGGCTGGATACTTCATGGTAAGGGACATTCGTCGGTTTCAGAGTATCCTCCACCAGATAATCCGGAATTTTCAGTTCCTCCGGGGAGATAAAGTAGAATTCATTGCCCGGGTAGCGCACCAGGCTGTTCACCAGAGAGTGTACCGTCCGACCGAATTTCAGGTCGCCGCAGAAACCAATCTTCAGATGATCCAGATGCCCCTTGCGCTGCCTTATGGTCAACAGATCGATCATGGTCTGGGTGGGGTGGTTATGTCCGCCGTCCCCGGCATTGATCACCGGAATCCTGGAATACATGGAAGCCCGCAGCGGCGCACCCTCCTTGGGATGCCGCATGGCGATGATGTCCGCATAACAGCTGACCACCCGCGCGGTATCTGCCACCGTCTCGCCTTTGGTGGCACTGCACTGCTCCGCCCCGGCAAATCCCAGTGTCCTACCGCCAAGATTCAGCATGGCGGTCTCAAAAGAAAGTCTGGTACGGGTGCTGGGCTCGTAAAATAAGGTTGCCAGTATTTTTCCGTCTGCACAATGAGCATATGCCGCGGAATCTCCTGCGATCCGGTCCGCCAGGTCTAAGATCTCCTGTGTCTCCGCTACCGACAGGTCCAGTGAATCAATCAAATGTCGCATAACCTTTTCTCCTCTGTTTACTTTTTTTCAATCGCGTATTATACTATATTCTGACAAATACTAAAAATATATAGTTTATATGTGAGGTATATCATTTTTATATGAATATTAGTTTTGAATATTACCGGATTTTCTATTATGTAGCCAAATACGAAAACATCACCAAAGCTGCCATGGTCTTAAAAAGCAGCCAGCCCAATGTCACCAGGATCATTCATCTGCTGGAGGATCAGCTGGACTGCCGTCTGTTCCTGCGGGAGCCGAGAGGTCTGAAGCTCACGGAAGAGGGAAAGCGGCTCTACGACCATGTGGCGATTGCCTGCCAGCATCTGTTGGATGCGGAGGCGGAGCTTTGCTGGAATAAAAATATTTGCAGTGGTACCATCGAACTCGGCGTCACCGAAACCGCCCTGCATCTGTTTCTTCTGAAACACCTGCACGGCTTCCAGCAGAAATATTCCGATATTAAAATCCGGATCCAGAACAACACTACACCGGGGATATTAAAGGCTCTCCTCAACGGGCGGCTGGATCTGGCCATCGTAACGACTCCCTTTGAGTTAAATGATACCTTCGCCTGCGAAGACCTGATGACCTTTCGGGAAGTTCCTGCAGGCGGTTCCGAATACCGTGCACTTGCCGGTCACCCCATGAGTCTTAAAGAATTCCGGTTCCATTCCATCATCGGTCTGGGTTATGGCACCGCAAGCTATGAATATTATCGGAAGGTATTCATGGAACAGAAGCTGGACTATGAACCTGCCATGGAAGTAGCCACCGCCGATCTGGTCATTCCTTTGCTCCAGAATAACCTGGGCGTCGGATTTATCCCGGAACCTCTGGCCGCTCCGTTTTTTGAAGACCAAAGTCTCGTCCCTCTGTCCTTAAATGTACCGCTGCCGTCCCGTGATGTGAAAATGCTGTGGGACAAAAGCCTCAGTCAGAGCAGAGCTGCCGCTACCTTCTGCGATTATTTACGCAGTCTTTGAATTCATTCATAGATGACTGTTTTATCCAGCATTTCTGTTTTTAATACGATATAGGGTACAGAAGGCTTCCCGGTATTCTCCTTTTGCCCGGTGATATCGGGACCTAAGAGACTGGTGCTGACATAGATGGCGTCATCCGTCAGATACAATGCATCCACAGCAATGCTGTAGCCACCGGTCTTCTGCTCTCCGTAACCGATGCTGATATAGAGATTCTGATTATCACTATAGGTCAGTTTGAACGGTTCGGTTCCTTTCTCGGCAATCACTGTTTTCAATTCTTCCGGGATTTTTTCTTCACTGAGCACTGTGAAATCCAGATCTCGCAGCTTGATTTTCTCATCCTGCATGAGACCACAGCCCGTGCATAATAAAATATACAGACCAAGAAGCGTTGCTGCAGTTAGGATTCTCCTTATGTTTGCTTTGTCTTTTTTACCTCTTTTACTGTCTTCATCTTTTGGCTTTCTCCCGGATATTTGCATAAGATCCCAGTCTCTCATTTCTGTTTTCTCTGTTTTCTCTGTTTTCTCATTTTTCCACTGTCGCCCTGCAGTTTTCATCCGTTCTCCACCGCCTGTACTGATTTATTCCATATTTATGTGGAAAAAGCAGAAATATACTCTGTTTCCACTGTCTATCTCATTAATTTCCCTCCTTTTCTCCCGTGGAAATGTGCGTTATAATAGGACATGTCCGCCTATAAGGCGTCTTACAGAAAGATGAGGAATAGTTGACATGAACGATAAATTCAGCAGAAAAGTCTTCTGCGACGGTATCCGTGACGGCTTCCCGATCGCTCTGGGATATTTCGCAGTATCTTTTTCTCTGGGAATTGCCGCAAGAGGTGCCGGTTTCACGCCGATGCAGGGTTTTCTGGCAAGCCTGTTAAATAATGCTTCTGCCGGAGAGTACGCGGCATTTACCCTGATTGCGGCACAGGCCTCTTATCTGGAGGTAGCGATCATCACACTGATCGCCAATGCCAGATATCTGCTCATGAGTTGCGCGCTGGCACAGAAGTTTTCCCCGGACACACCCTTTTTCCACCGACTCATCATCGGATATGATGTCACAGACGAATTGTTTGGTATCACGATCGCCCGTCCGGGCATCCTGAACCCTTACTATACTTACGGAGCGATCCTGCTGGCCGCACCGGCATGGGCCGGCGGAACTGCCTGCGGCATCCTGGCCGGGAATGCACTGCCGCCTCGGGCCGTCAGTGCACTGAGTGTTGCCCTGTACGGCATGTTCTTAGCCATCATCATTCCGCCTGCCAGGAAAAGCAAGATTGTGGCAGCGCTGGTAGCGACCAGCTTTGCCTTAAGTTTTGCCTGCAATTACCTGCCCGGAATCTCTTCCATGTCGGAAGGTACCAGAACGATCCTGCTCACCGTCCTGATCTCCGGTGCCGCAGCAATTCTGTTCCCGGTGAAACAGGATAAGGCAGATAGCACTGCCGCAGAAGGAACTGCTCCGAAAGCAGCAGACACATCGTCAGAAGTTTCCGATTTGAAAGCAGATCAGGTTCCTGTTACAGAAAACAATGATTCCGTAGAGACAATGAACACTGAGAAAGGAGACAACATCCATGAATAATTATATCTATATTGCCGTAATGGCAGCCGTCTCCTATACGATTCGTGTCTTACCCCTGACGCTGATCCGCAAACCCATTAAGAATCAGTTCATTCAGTCCTTTTTGTACTACGTGCCCTATGTCACGCTGGCAGTCATGACCTTCCCTGCCATCATCCACGCCACCCAGACCCCCATCTCCGGACTGGTAGCACTCATCGCCGGAATCGTCGCCGCATGGCTCGGTGCCGGACTGTTCCCGGTCTCTGTGATCTGCTGTGTGCTGGTATTTGTGATTGAATTGTTTGTGAAATGAAATTAAAAAGTCTCTGAAATAGTTTTATTCATGATGCGCAACACTCTATTTTTTTGTTGCGCATTTTTTGTTACTTTTTTGTCTCTGATGTCTAATAATATGTTATAATATATATGCGCAATCGGTTGTGCAATTATGTTTTACGGGAGGATTACTTATGCATCATTTTACAAGACTTTCACACAAGCGTCTGTTGGCTCTGTGTCTCATCGCAGGACTGATCATGGGCAGTCTGTCCGGCTGCGGCAGTCAGGGCAGTGCAGCAACAGATACTATAGCAGAACCTGCTGTTTCCGCTACTGTGGGCACCACAGATAACACTGCTTTTCCCCTGCCTGAGGGCCCGGAGGAGTCTACCATTTTTGTCGAGCCGGTGGACGGCATTTCCGATGACTTTTACCGTGGTATGGACGCTTCCGCCGTACTGGCTCTGGAGAACAGCGGCGTGAAATATTATAATTTTGACGGGGAAGAACAGGATGTTTTCATGACATTGGCGCAGGCCGGTGTGAACTATATCCGTCTCCGTGTCTGGAATGATCCCTATGATGAGAACGGTAACGGTTACGGCGGCGGCAATAATGATGTGGCGACCGCCATCGCTCTGGGACAGCGTGCCACGAAGTATGGCATGAAGGTCTGCATTGATTTCCATTATTCCGATTTCTGGGCCGACCCCAAGAAGCAGTTCGTCCCCAAGGCATGGGAAGGCATGGATATTGAAGAAAAGTCCGATGCTCTCTATAATTTCACTCTGGAAAGCCTGACACAGCTTCTGGATGCCGGTGTGGATGTGGGTATGGTACAGATCGGTAACGAGATCAACAACGGTATGTCCGGTGAGACCGATGTGGCAAATGTCAGAAAACTTCTGACCGCAGGCAGCAAGGCCGTCCGGGAAGCGGCAGCGGATTCCGGCAAAGAAATTCTCGTTGCTGTACATTACACGAATATTGATGATATGAAGAAACTGGATACACTGCTGACCGGATTACAGGTAAAAGAAATTGATTATGATATTGTGGGCCTCTCCTTCTATCCCTACTGGCACGGCACAATAGAAGATCTGAAAAATGCCATTATCCATATCCGGGATACTTATGGCAAGAAAGTATATGTCGCTGAAAATGCTTATTGCTATACCGCAGAAGACGGCGATGGCTCCGCCAACAGTGTGGAAGGAACCGATGATCTGGCAGAAGGTTATTCCGCCAGCGTACAGGGACAAGCTAATGAAGTGCGGGATGTCTGTGCGGCAGCCAGTGAGTCCGGTGCCGAAGGTATCTTCTACTGGGAAGGCACCTGGATCCCGGTCGGTCCCGCAGATGCTGATAATTCCGACCTTTGGGAAAAATACGGCAGCGGCTGGGCCAGCAGCTATGCATCCGGTTATGATCCGAAGGATGCCGGTCAGTACTACGGCGGATGTTCCTGGGACAATCAGGCAATGTTTGATTTCACCGGGCATCCCCTTGCCTCTCTGAAGGTATTCAAATATCTAAAATACGGTGCTACCGCTCCACTGGCTGTGGATAGTATTCCCGCGGTTACGGTAGCATGCAATATCGGTACAGATCCGGAATTGCCCGATACCGTAAGTGTTATTTATAATGATCGGTCCGAAGCACAGGTTCCGGTCACCTGGAATACCGACGATGTCGCTGCGGTCGATACGGAAAACGGCGGCAATTTCACAGTGTCGGGTACACTGGAGGACGGTACGGAAGTCACCGCTGTTGTCACGGTAGACCGCATCAATTATGTGCAGAACCCCAGTTTTGAGGATAGCGATACTTCCATGTGGACCGTAAACCATTCCGGAGAGACGGATCCTACCGATTATCAGGTGAAGGCTGCAGATGCCCACAGCGGCGAGGTTGCTTTCCACTTCTGGTCAGGAAGTGCGGATATGGATTTCTCCATCGAGCAGAGCTTCACGGATCTGGAACCCGGCACTTATGAATTATCCGCGTTCTCCCAGGGCGGTGATCTGTCCGATGATGCTTCCATGGAATTGTATGCGCTAGTAGACGGCAGGGAGTTAACCGCTCCCTTCAAGCTTACTACTTATGCGGACTGGCAGAATCCCGCCATTCCTGAGATCAAGGTAACTGACGGATCCCTGACCATCGGCGTGAGATACAAATGCAATGTGAACAGTTGGGGAACACTGGATGATGTGACACTGTACAAAATCGCAGAGTAAATTGAGAGTTAGTTAAATACATTGGCAAAATCCACGAACTCCCGGAGCATGCGATACACAT
>OIZX01001511.1_pt1 | contig 11912 bp, 10 predicted proteins | sample 1588621 | NCBI WGS metagenome assembly OIZX01 (sample SAMN03283276) | human gut metagenome | biome: human-associated habitat; material: feces | host: Homo sapiens | place: Peru | collected 2012
GTCGCCCTCGGCTACTATTTTAGCCTTGTCAAGCTGAATTTCAAAGCGGTTTGTACCGTGCGCGTCACCCGTTGAGGTAATAAACACGCCCGTAGCTCCGTTTTCATACTCAACATAGGTGGTAACGTCGTCCTCAACCTCGATATTGTGCCACATTCCGTAATGCAGATGCGCCTCTACCTTTTTCGGCATACCGCATATCCACTGCCATAAATCAAGCTGATGGGGGCACTGGTTTAAAAGCACTCCTCCGCCCTCGCCCGACCATGTGGCGCGCCAATCGCCCGAATCGTAATATGCCTGCGGGCGATACCAGTTTGTTATTATCCAGTTAGTGCGGCGGATATTTCCGTACACACCGCTTTGCACAAGCGCGCGCATTTTGCGGTAAATGGAGTAGACGCTCTTCACGCGTCCCTCGAGCTGAAAATTGATGCCGGATTTTTCCAGCTTCTCCGAAACGCTCTTTTTGCAGTTCTCGATAAAATTGCGGTTCTGACCGAATTTTTCCTCGATGTGTTGCTGTACCTCACGGTATCCCACGGGGTCGAGATATCCGAGCGAGATATTCTCCAGCTCCTGCTTGATCCTCTGCATGCCGAGACGGTGTGCAAGCGGGGCGTAGACCTGCATGGTCTCAAGCGAGATCTGCCGCCGCTTGTCCTCGTTTTTGGCGCCGAGCGTGCGCATGTTGTGCAGTCGGTCGCAGATTTTGATGAGAATCACTCGGATGTCATCGCTCATGGTGAGCAACAACTTCTTGAAGTTTTCTGCCTGTGCAGAAGCCTGGTCTCCAAAGATGCCACCACTGATTTTTGTGAGTCCATCCACAATCTGTGCCACCTTGGCACCGAAGATGTTGGAGATGTCTTCTACCGTATAGTCTGTATCTTCTACCACATCATGGAGCAGTGCTGCGCAGATGCTGGTAGAACCCAATCCCATTTCCTCACAGGCAATCTGTGCCACGGCGATAGGGTGCATGATATACGGTTCGCCAGACAATCGGCGCACACCCTTGTGCGCCTGACGGGCGAAGTTGAAGGCTTTTGTCACGATATCTACCTTCTTGCGGTGTCGCGAGCTGAGGTAGGTGTCGAGTAAATGCTGAAAGGCATCACCGATCAGTTTGTTGTCGGCCTGCTCTCTTTCTAGGTCTTTCAAGTTCTGGTCATCCATAGCTGTACCCTCCTATTTATAATATGATTAATGATGTATTACTGAAGCCCACGATCCTGGGCGTGGGCTTCAGTATATAGATTTTATTTTTTTATTTCACTTTGATCTTCTTTCCGGCACGAATACTGTTGCCCGAAATCTTGTTCAGCTTCTTGAGCTTCTTCACGGTTGTTCCGTTGCGAGCAGCAATCTCCGAGAGTGTATCTCCGCTCTTGATGGTTACGCTCTTGCCTCTTGCGTTCTTGCTCTTGCCCTTCTTGCCGCGGCTGTTGCGTGAAGACTTGCTTCGGCTGCTACGTGAAGATGATACGCTGCTGCGTGAACGGCTGCTGCGGGAGCGGCTGTAGTTTGGTTCATCGTCGTTGACTTCTACCACATCACGCTTCTGCAGAAGCTCATCAGCACGGTAACTGAAGATGGAATCCCTATTGTCGATAAAGGCTCCGATGAGTGATTCCGGCAGACGTACTGGCATTGGCCTGTGACTGCCGTTGATGATGTCGCGGCGATACTGTGGGTTCAGGTTGCGAAGATGCTCGGCATCGATGTTGAGAACCTTGGCAATCTGCTCAATATGAACATCCTGGTTCACTTCCACGGTGTCTGTCTTGGTTGGCAACTCAGTTACCATCGGACAGATGTTGTGGTCGCAGTAATAGTTCATAATATAGTTGGCTGCGATGAAAGCTGGTACATATCCACGTGTTTCCTTTGGCAGGTATGGATAAATCTTCCAGTAGTCAGTCTCGCCCTTGGCACGATGGATTGCCTTGTTTACCTTGGCTGGTCCGCAATTGTAGGCTGCGATAACGAGGTTCCAGTCGTCGAAGATCTTGTAGAGATCGCGCAGGTAGTGGGCTGCGGCATAAGATGCTTTCACTGGGTCGCGGCGCTCATCGTAGAGGGTATTCACCTCCAGACCGTAGCGCTTGCCTGTGCTCAGCATGAACTGCCAGAGACCTGTGGCTCCTACGCGGGAAACAGCCTTGGGGTTGAGTGCCGACTCGATAACCGGCAGATATTTCAGCTCCAGTGGCAGGTTGTATGCTTCCAATGCCTCTTCGAAGATAGGCATGTAGAAGTTGCTGGCACCCAGCATGAAGCTTACAGATCGACGAAGTTTGCCGCTGTAGCGGTCGATGAACTTCTGTACTACCTCATTGTATGGCATTTCAATAAGTGTAGGGAGTCGCTTCAATCGGTCGATATATACCTGTGTTTCGAAAACCGGATTCACATCACGGTATTTGCAAGAGGTGTCGGCCATCATGTAAGCCTGTGTATTGTAGAGGTGAAGAAGGCTGTCGAGGTTGTCTTCCAAACCTTCAGGAACTTCGATTTCCTCCTGCTTACCGTCCTTGTCGGTTACGGTAATCACATCGTCATTGTCTTCTGCATTGTCGTTTTGGGCTTGAATGCCCTGCCAGCTAAACAGCATCGCTGCTGCCATGATGATTATTTTCTTCATTATCTAATGTCTATTGTTTTCTATTTTAATTATATGCTTCTTTTTCGTTTAGTTTTCTGATGGTTACTTTTAGAATGTGAGTGAGCATTGCAGTCCGAGTGCGCCTGAACGCAGCGGGTTGTTGTATCTGCCGTTATTGAGCACGGCAGGCTCCACTCTGAGGCTGAGGTCGTCGGAGATGTCGAATTCTGAGAGCGATGCATCTACATACGCATCGATGACAGAGAAGGCGTAGATGCCAATCATCACGAAGGTTCCCATATCTCTCCAGCGGCGGAATTTGTCTTTACGCTTACGGAAGATTTCCTTGTAGCGTTCTATGTTAGAGGCATCGATTGTGGCTCCCAAATGCAGAAACTGGTTGTAGCTCTGCGTGTTCGGGTCATCATCCATAATGTCGAGGTAGGCCTGCGAGTAGTCGTGATACATCTGGTTGTTCCAGGTGATGGCGTAAGCGCAGCCTACGAAACCACCATATATAATAGGTAGTTTCCAGTATTTGCGGTTGTAGATCTGTCCTGCTCCGGGCAAAACCAGTGCAAGCCACATGGCGCGCTTGGCATCTGGTCGCCAGGTAGCCCAATCGCGCTTCTTCTTCTGCATCGGCTTGAGCGAACTGTTGAGTTTAGCCAGATTCATGCTGTCCTTGGCTGTGATGGCAGAATCTACCGAAGTCTTTGCCGCTTCTGTCGCCATCCTTGCCGAGTCGGCAGCAGCGAAGTCAGGAACGGCTACTTCTGCCTTCGCCTTCTGTTTCTGAGCCGAAACTTGGAGCGAGGTTGCCAGCAGTAAAGCCGAAATGCAAATATGTGATAATCTTAAATTCACTTTTTTATTCTTCTATATCTTATTCGGAACAGATGAAGCTGTTCCTGTTTATCGAAATAATCTATTTCTTTCTATATAAACTATATAAAACAAGATTTATTCCTGTTTCAGTTTATCGAAAACGTTCATGATGTGCTCCAGTTCCTCTTCATTGCTGAATGGGATGCTGATTTTTCCCTTGCCCTTGGCAGAGCAGGTGAATTGCACCTTGGTATTGAGGAATTTGGAGAGCTTTTCTCTAAGCATGGTGAATTCCTCGGGTATCTGTGTCTTGGCAGTGATGGTTTTCTTGCCGCTTTCCACGTCTTCACCGCTTTTCAGTCGCTGTACCATCTCTTCCACCTTTCTCACGGAGTAACCGTTCTTCTGGATTTCCTTGAAGAGCTTGATCTGAAGCGACGGACTGTCGAGTGCTAGGAGCGCTCTGCAATGTCCCATATCGATTTCTTTCTTCTGGAGTGCCATCTGCACCTGTGCCGGCAGCTTCAGGAGTCGGAGATAGTTGGCAATGGCAGCACGGCTTTTGCCCACACGCTCGGAAATTTTTTCCTGAGTCATTCCCTCGTTTTCCAGAAGATGTTCGTATGCAAGTGCAATCTCTATGGCGTTGAGGTCCTGGCGCTGGATATTCTCCACGAGTGCCATCTCCATCACGTTTTCATCGCTGATGGTGCGGATGTAGGCAGGTATTGCCATGAGTCCAGCTAGTTGTGAAGCTCTCCATCGTCTTTCTCCCGCAATAATCTGGAATCGGTTTTCCGAAATCTGTCGCAGGGTGATAGGCTGGATGATGCCGATGGCACTGATGCTATCGGCGAGTTCGCGGAGCGCCTCTTCATCAAACTCCCGTCGTGGCTGGTTTGGGTTTGCCTCGATCTGATCGAGAGGTATCTCGTTGATGGTGCTGCTGCCCTGAGTACGTACTCCCTCTGTCGAGATGAGGGCGTCGAGTCCGCGGCCCAGGGCGTTGTTTCTTATGCCGTTATTGAATTTCTTATGTACTGCCATTTTTGCTTTGAACTTTGAATTTTGAACATTGAACTTTTCTGATGGGTTCAATTTCCAAATCTTATCTATTCTTGTTGATAATTTCCTTTGCCAGTGCCAGGTGGTTCTTGGCACCATTTGATTCTGCATCGTAGAGAATGACTGGGAGGCCGTGGCTCGGACTCTCGCTCAATTTCACGTTGCGCTGGATGACAGTCTTGAATACCAATTCCTGGAAGTGGCGCTTCACCTCGTCGTAAATCTGGTTGGCGAGTCGGAGGCGGCTGTCGTACATCGTCAGCAGGAAACCTTCTATTTCGAGCTTCGGATTCAGTTTGCTCTTGATGATCTTGATGGTGTTGAGCAGCTTGCTGATTCCTTCCAGTGCAAAGTATTCACACTGCACTGGGATGATCACGCTGTCTGCGGCGGTAAGCGAGTTCACTGTTATCAAACCCAGCGATGGGGAACAGTCGATGAGAATATAATCGTATTCTTCGCGGATGGGATCGAGCAGTTTCTTGATTACTTTCTCGCGATTCTTAAGGTTGAGCATTTCTATCTCAGCTCCTACAAGATCGATGTGGCTCGGCACGATGTCGAGTCCGTCGATGTCGGTAGTGTAGATGGCATCACGCACATCTGCATGGTTGATGATGCACTCATAGAGTGAACAATCTACCTCGCTGATGTCCACACCCAGACCGCTGGATGCGTTTGCCTGAGGGTCGGCATCGATGACGAGTACCGTTTTCTCCAGGGTAGCAAGCGATGCAGCCAGGTTGATGGTGGTTGTTGTCTTTCCGACGCCACCTTTCTGATTAGCTAATGCAATGATTTTTCCCATTTTTAAAGTCTATATAATAACCTGAAGTGTGCGCCTGCGAGTCTAAAAATGGCTTTTGCGCACAGAATTTTTCGGCAAAGATACAAAAAATATGCGAGAAATATGTTTCTTTAAAGGTTTTTTCGTACTTTTGCACCAAAAAGAAAGATATTTTTATGGAAAATAAGAGACCTTTAGTGTTAATTTCAAATGATGATGGCTATCATGCCAATGGTATCAAGACCCTCGTGCGCTTTCTGAAAGACTGGTGCGACGTACTCGTTGTGGCTCCCGAAAGTGCCCGCTCCGGATTCGCCTGTGCCTTCTCGGCTACCACTCCGCTGCGACTGAAGCGCCGTCATAATATGGGCGAAGATGTGGAGGTTTGGTCGTGCAGCGGTACGCCGGTGGATTGTGTCAAACTGGCGCTCGACCAGTTTTACAAGGACCGTCGCCCTGATCTCGTAATCGGCGGTATCAACCATGGTGATAATTCCAGTGTGAACAATCACTATTCAGGTACGATGGGCGTAGCCAAGGAGGGATGTATGCAGCACATTCCTAGCATCGCCTTCAGCAGTTGCAACTATGATGAGAATGCCGATCTCTCGCCTTTGCGAGACGGTGTAGCCCAGGTGGTGAAGATGGTTCTGGAGAAGGGCTTGCCGAAATATACCTGCCTGAATGTCAACTTCCCGGCACAGCCTCCGTTCAAGGGCTTCAAGGCTTGCAGAATGGCACATGGCTCGTGGATCAACGAGGTGGAACATCGTACGCACCCTCATGGGTATGAATACTATTGGATGGTGGGCGATTATCGCAATGACGAACCGGATGCTGCGGATACAGATCAATGGGCGGTGAATCATGGCTATATTGCCATCACGCCGACCAAGATTGATATCACGGATTATGATTGGATCAAGAACTTTAATATTGAACTTTAATATTGAAAGTTCCAAGTTAAAGCATATCATAAAGTTCCAAGTTCAAAGTATCAAGTTCAAAGTATCATGAAGTATTATTTGATAGTAGGAGAGGCGAGTGGCGACCTGCATGCCAGCAGATTGATGCGTTCGCTAAAAAATGTTGACGAGTTTGCGGAATTTAGGTTCTTTGGTGGCGACTTGATGGCTGCCGAAGGTGGCACTCGTGTCAAGCATTACAAGGAGCTTGCCTATATGGGCTTTGTTCCTGTGCTGATGCATCTGGGTACCATCTTTTCTAATATGAAAAGATGCAAGGAAGATATTGTGAAATGGAAACCGGATGTGGTAATCCTTGTAGATTATCCTGGATTTAATCTGAATATCGCTAAGTTCTTGAAAAAGAAGACTAATATTCCGGCGTACTATTATATCTCGCCTAAAATCTGGGCGTGGAAGGAATGGCGAATCCGCAGTATCAAGCGTGATATCGCCGAACTTTTCTCCATCCTGCCTTTCGAGGTGCCTTTCTTCGAGAAAAAGCACCGTTATCCTATCCATTATGTAGGTAATCCTACGGCAGAAGAGGTGAATGAGTTTCGGTCGGAATATCATCAGAATTTCGTGGAGTTTTGTGAAGAGAATAATCTGGACAGGCATCGCCCGATTATTGCTTTGCTTGCCGGAAGCCGTTTGCAGGAGATTAAGGATAATCTGCCTGCCATGATTGAGGTGGCAGAGCGGTTCGAGGATTACCAGATGGTGCTTGCAGGAGCTCCTTCCATCGAGGATTCTTATTATGAGAAGTTCCTGAAGGGTACGCCTGTCAAGATGGTGCGCAATAAGACCTATCCGCTCCTGAGTCACAGTACGGCAGCTTTGGTAACGAGTGGTACGGCTACTTTGGAGACGGCGCTGTTCGAGGTTCCACAGGTGGTTTGCTATGAGACCCCATTGCCGCATCTGGTTCGCCTTGCGTTTAAGCATGTGATGTCGTGCAAGTTTATTTCGCTGGTGAATCTGATTGCCGACAAGGAAGTGGTGCAGGAGATGTTTGCTGACCGTTTTCAGGTGGATACCATCGCTGACCAGCTTTATCAGATTTTGCCTGGCAAGGAGGGCAGGGAGCGTATGCTTTCTGAATATTGTGAGGTGAGAGATCGTCTGGGCAACCAGGTTGCTCCTGATGAGGCTGCTGCCATCATGTTCGATCTCTTGGTCAAGCGTCGTGAAATGCTGGTTAGACTTGCCAAGGAGAGAGCCGAAGCAGAAGCCAAGGCTGCTGCCGAAGCCGCCGAGCGTGCCCGATTAAAAGCCCTGGCAGAAGCCGAAGCAGCTAAAAAGAAGGCAGAACAACAGGCTGAGGCTGCAAGAAGAAGAGCGGAAGAGGAGGCCGAAAAGGCAAGAAGGAAGGCGGAAGAGGTTAGAAGACTGGCAGATGAAGAAGCCGAAAGAGCCAGAAGGGCAGAAGAGCAGCTCAATGAGTCGCAGCAGGAGGAATTGAAATAGTTGCTCTATGAGTAGTAGCCGTTATAAATTAAAAAATCCAAGCTAGAATGAATCTGGCTTGGATTTTTTTCTTATTGTACTTTTTCAGAACGGAGTCTATCCGAAAAGCTGGAGGGTGTAGAGATAAATCACGGCAGCTGGAATCGCCATGAGTGATGAATCGAAGCGGTCGAGCATTCCGCCATGACCCGGCAGGATATTACCACTATCCTTTACTCCCAGGGTGCGCTTGAAGAGACTCTCTACCAAATCGCCCCAGGTTCCGAAAACTGCTACAACTACTCCTAAACCTACCCATCCGAGAATGCTGAGGCGGTGAGCCTCGCCATCGTTGGCAATGTAACCGATGATGATGGCTGCGATAATCACGAAGATGCCACCACCGATGCTGCCTTCCCAACTCTTCGCCGGACTGATGCGAGGAAACAGCTTATGCTTGCCGAAAAGCGAACCGCTGCAATAAGCACCCGTATCATTGGTCCAGAGGAAGATGAATACGCTCAGAGGCAAAAGCATATCATAATGAATCTGACCGTCGAATGCCGAAGTCTCAAATGCCAACACGTTGATCATCGAGAATGGAAGGGCAATGTACATCTGTGAAAGCATGGTGTAAGCCCAGTCGTTGATGGCGTTCTTGTTAGCTGTATAGAGCCCTCCGATGAAGAGGTAGATGATGGTGAGCAAGTATGGTACGAATACCACGAAGTTGCCCACGATACCTGTGCGGAATCCAGCTACGGCAAGGAAGAAATATACTCCTGCCACGGTGGTAATGAATCGGTTGACGGTTACGTCTTCCTTTTGGTTCACCAGTCCGCAGTACTCCCAGATGCTTAGGCCTGTAATCAGGGCGAACAGGAATACCATCGCCCTAGGATTCAGGAAGCAAGATACCATACACACGACGAAGAGTACGCCTGTGATGGATCTAATTACTAGATTTTTTTGTTTCTCAGTCATGGTCTTGCTTTTTATTCGTTATTTTTCTCGTTTTCAGAAGTCTTCTCAGAAGTTTTCTTGAGAGTATCGTCTGAAGTCTTCTCAGAAACCTTCTCTTCTGCCTCCTCAGAAACCTTTACGGGAGCTTTCTCTGAAGTATTCTCTTCAGCCTCCTCCTTAGAAGCTTTCTGAGCCTCTTCATGCTCCTTGATGGCAGCCTGAACCTCTGGCATATCCTTTACGGCATCATCAATCTTAGGCTGTTCGTCCTCCATGATTTCCTGAGAACGGCTCAGCCAAGGACGCTTGCCGAAGATGTGCTCCACGTCTTCTGCCATGATCACCTCTTTCTGAATCAGCAGCTCGGCAAGGGCGTTGTGACCCTCCTTGTGCTCCATCAGGATATTCTTGGCGCGGGTATATTGCTCGTTCACCATCTGCAGAACCTCCTTGTCTATCTCGCGGGCTGTAGTCTCAGAGTATGGACGCTGGAACGAATACTCGTTCTGGTTGTAATAGCAGATATTTGGCAATGTCTTGCTCATACCCAGATAAGCCACCATTCCGTACGCACTCTTGGTTGCGCGCTCCAGGTCATTCATCGCACCGGAAGAAATATGACCGGTGAAGAGTTCCTCTGCAGCACGTCCACCCATCAGCGAGCACATCTCGTCGAGCATCTGCTCCTTGGTGGTAATCTGTCGCTCCTCAGGGAGATACCAGGCTGCTCCGAGTGCTTGACCACGAGGCACGATCGTAACCTTGATGAGTGGATTGGCATACTGACAGAACCAGGAGATGGTTGCATGGCCTGCCTCATGGAGTGCGATGCTTCGTTTCTCATCGGCAGTCATCACCTTGGTCTTCTTCTCCAGTCCGCCTACGATTCTATCTACGGCATCAAGGAAATCCTGCTTGCATACCGCCTTCTTGTCGTGGCGGGCAGCAATGAGGGCTGCCTCGTTACATACATTTGCAATATCAGCACCCGAGAAGCCAGGGGTCTGGCGAGCCAGGAGGTCCACGTCTACAGTGTCATCTATCTTGATAGGCTTGAGGTGAACCAGGAAGATTGCCTTACGCTCGTTCAAGCCTGGGAGATCTACGTGGATTTCTCGGTCGAAACGGCCGGCACGGAGCAGGGCGCTGTCGAGCATATCTACACGGTTGGTAGCTGCCAGAATGATGACACCACTATTGGTACCGAAACCGTCCATCTCTGTAAGCAGGGCGTTGAGCGTGTTCTCTCGCTCGTCGTTTCCGCCCATTGCCGGGTTCTTGCTGCGGGCACGGCCCACAGCATCGATCTCATCGATGAAGATGATGCAAGGAGCCTTCTCCTTTGCCTGGCGGAAGAGGTCGCGGACGCGCGATGCACCCACACCGACGAACATCTCTACGAAGTCTGAACCGCTCATGGAGAAGAATGGTACGCCAGCTTCGCCAGCTACAGCCTTTGCCAGGAGTGTCTTACCGGTTCCTGGAGGACCAACGAGCAATGCGCCCTTAGGAATCTTACCACCCAGATCGGTATATTTCTGCGGATTCTTGAGGAATTCCACGATTTCCTCTACTTCCTGCTTGGCACCTTCCTGTCCGGCAACATCCTTGAAGGTGATTCCCAGGGAATTTCCCTTCTCGTACATTTTTGCCTTGCTCTTACCTACATTGAAGATGCCGCCGCCCATGTTGCTCATGCCGCTTCCCATTCTGCCCGACATCCAGTAGATGAAGAGGAAGAAGAGGAGGAGAGGGGCAACACTCATTACGAGATTCCAGAAATCATTGCTCTTCTGGTTATCGTAACTGAAGGAACGGATCTTCTTCTCCTTCACCATTTCGTTGGCGTAGCGATCTACCTCGTCGATTGATCCGAACTGAACTTTGACGTAAGGATTCGGTCCCACGCTCTGGGCACTCATCTTATAGACATCTCTCGTATATTTCGGATTGATATATATCTTGAGAGTACTTTCCGTCTTGTTGGCTACTACGCTCAGCACGTATCCCTTGTCCACATATTGCTTGAATTCGGTATAGGTGGCTTCCTTGGCTGCGCTTCCGCCCAAGGCGTCACCACCGCCACTGAAAAACAAAGCGATGAGGGCGATGAGGATAATGGTGTAGAGCCAATTCATGTTAAACCTAGGCATCTTCGGACCTTTTCCTCCGCCATGGTTATTGAAGTTGTTGCTTTGTTCCATTGTTATTGTTTATTTCTATTTTGTGTATGCTCTTTTTTTTCTCTCTCTCTTGATGCGCTGTTTTAGTGCATCATCTTCCTTGATGCCACTCTTGATGCATCTGCAGAGTTTTCAGATATGCTCGGCATTCTGGGGAATTAGTCGAGATTCGGAATATGGGTAAGCTTGGCGTCTGCCCAGAGATGCTCCAGGTCGTAATAGGCGCGTACCTCTGGCAGGAAGATGTGAACGAGAACATCCACAAAGTCCATAGCCACCCACTGGTCGTTGCCCAGACCTGCCACATTCACCGGCTTCTCGCCAAGGTTCTTGCGGCACATGTCGCCCACTGATTCTGCGATGGCTTCTACCTGTGTAGGTGATCCACCCTGGCAGATGATGAAATATTTGGCGATGGTGCCATCCATTTCACTGAGGTCGGCGATTACGATATCTTGACCTTTTTTCTCTTGTATACCTTCTTTAATTGTCTCTACGAGTTGCTTAATTGTGTTCATTTATAATTTTAATTGTTGTTTTAATGCTACAAAGATACGCTAATTACATGAAAAATCACTCAAAATCGATAAAAATTGAGTTTTTTTAGAAAAAAGTGGGGAAAAGAATATGGAGACAAAAAAGAAAGGCTTCCCGGCAGCGTTTTGGGTATGTGCCTGTACAGAGATTTTTGAACGTCTGGCATATTATTGTAACTTTTGTAATTTATGTATTTCCTTGCTTTGTGTAGTTTTTTATTATATGGCATATATCATCAGACGACTTTGACAATCTTGACAGATTTTGAATGAAATGTTATACTGACTCTAAAGTGTTGAGACGAGCGTTTTGTTCGTCCCGACCACATATATTTAGGAGGAACCTGTTATGAAGAAGCTTGTTGCTTTGATGGTTGCCCTGACCATGGTTCTGGGTCTGGCTTCCGTCGCGTCCGCTGCGGAGTACCCGTCCAAGGGTATTTCTGTCATCTGCCCGTGGGGTGCCGGCGGCGGAACCGACGCTGTTCTCCGTGCTTTCTGCGAGGCGATGGGCAAGGATCTGGGCGT
>OIZX01001520.1_pt1 | contig 11873 bp, 6 predicted proteins | sample 1588621 | NCBI WGS metagenome assembly OIZX01 (sample SAMN03283276) | human gut metagenome | biome: human-associated habitat; material: feces | host: Homo sapiens | place: Peru | collected 2012
GTGACCCCCCCCCCACACACACACAGACTGTCTGAAAAGTCTCGGCGAGAGCAGAAAAGTCTGTACCCCACTACAGGGGCGACAACGGATTCTCAATCCTCACTGGGGGTACTTTTACTTTTAAGACAGTCTCCCCCACCACAAGTGTCTGCAAGGGTATTTTCGATGTATTCGGGGCGCATCTCGGGTGTTTGCCTGCAATGGTGTATTCGGTGCGCATCTCAGGTGTTTGCAATTGACGGGAACGGTCATCGGCCCTGTAAGCGCTTAGGGCACTCTCAACCGTTCCTTACCTGATGTGATAACCCATCCTAAGGGACATCCATCTATACTGTATGGCCATCAGACAGCCCTGACCGTTCCCGCCAATTGCAAAAGATAGAGACAACCCCATTAATGATAAGAGAGGCAACCACAATCGTCAGATAAAAATTTCACTTTTTTTGAGGCTATTATGTGAAATGTAAAAAATAACCTGCATCACTTTAAATTTGCAATATATAGATGTTCAGGGTGATTCAATTTTATCGATTGACGCAACTTATTTTTTCAACATTACTATAGATACGTTGACTATTTACATGTTATAGTCTTTATATTCAGGCGATTATGTGGGATTGCCTCTTGGCCGTGATTTGTTTGTCAATGACATTATTTCCCTTGCGGTCACTCTCTGTGTTATAGGCTCGACCTTTTATGTTATGGGCTGAATGGCAAGGTTCGGGGAAATAGCTCGAATTACCGTATCGGGTGCGAGAAGCGGCTTTTCGCACCCCAAAACCAATTAGAAAGTCATATCGGGTGCAAAGCAGCCTCTTCTGCACCCGAAATAAGAACAGCCCGATCTGGCTTTTGCAGCGACAGACTCGTTATGTGGCTGAAAGCCTTTTGTAAGATTCTCGCCGTCGCCTTTTCACTCCTCGCTGTTCGTCCGGCGGATTGTGGTTTCACCGGACAAAGAGTATGATTTTTACAATTCGTCCGGCCAGCAAGGTTTTCACCGGACAAAAAGAGTGGCCGCAATGAGACGGTCACTCTTTTTGATGTGCTGTGTCGGGCAAAGGGTTATTTGGCTTTCTTCTTTTCGTTTCACGATGGCTTGGGGCCGAACTTCTTGTGGGGACGGCCTTTGTCCTTGGATGACTTGCGCTTAGGCTGGTCATCGTTGTGGGCGACGGAGGCGTAGAAAGGCTTTTTCTTGCCTTTGCCGTCATCGGAACCGCTACCGGAACCGTTGTCGGAACCCTTGCCAGACCCATTGCTGGAACCCTTACCGGAACCATTGCCAGACCCATTGCCGGAACGGTGGCTTGGGTCATGGTTAGAACGACCCTCTCCATCCAGGACGTGGCGCGTATCCTCATTGCCGGAACGGTGGCTTGGGCCATGGTTGGAACGACCCTCTCCATCCAGGACGTGGCGCGTATCCCCATTGCCGGAACGGTGGCTGGGGCCATGGTTGGAACCGTTGCCAGAACCATCACTGGATGAGCCATTGTCTGTGGTGGTGTCAACCAGTTCGTAGTCCAGAAGCCTCTGCTCCAGATTGGCGGCCTTCACACGGATCTTGACCGCGTCACCCAGTCGGAAGACCTTGCCGGTGCGGCGGCCACGGATGAGGTAGTTCTGCTCGTCGAACTCGAAGAAGTCGGACTTCACATCGCGCAGGGCGACCATGCCTTCGATCATGGTAGGCTTGATCTCCACGTACATACCCCATTCGGTGAGGCCGGAGATCGAGCCTTCATATTCATTGCCTATCTTGTCCTGCATGAACTCGATCATCTTGTATTTGATGCTGTCGCGTTCGGCGTTCGCCGCTATCTGCTCGCGCTCGGAGGCATGCTGGCACTGGGCTTCGTAATAGTCCTTGTTCTGACTCTCGGCATTGTCGAGATAGAGGGCCAATAGCCTGTGTACCATTGTGTCAGGATAGCGGCGGATAGGGGATGTGAAGTGCGTGTAGAACTTGAACGCAAGGCCGTAGTGGCCGATGTTGTCGGTGGTGTAGATCGCCTTTGCCATCGAGCGCAGGGCTATCATCTGGAAGGCGTCGCATTCAGGTGTGCCCTTTGCCTCGGCAAGCAAGGTGTTCAAGGACTTGGCGATCTCCCGTCCGTTGCCGCTCGGCCCGAACTTGAAGCCGAAATTGCTGACGAACTGGCCGAGGCTCGCGATCTTCTCCGTGTTAGGCTCGCCGTGTACACGGTAAACAAATGTCTTGGCTTTCTTGTCAGCCTTGCCGTCCATCCTGCCGGAAGTCGCTATGAACTCGGCCACCGAACGGTTCGCCAGAAGCATGAACTCCTCGATCAGCCAGTTGGCCTCCTTGGTGATTTTCTCGTAAACCCTGATCGGCTTTCCGGTCGCGTCCACCTCGACTTTCATCTCCGGACGCTCGAAACTGATGGCTCCTGAGGCGAAACGACGCTTGCGGAGTGTCAAGGCCAGCTTGTTGAGGGTCACGATGGCCTCTCTGATGTCCTGGCTTATGGCCGGATCGGCTGGTTCCTTGCCGTTGCTCTCGATGATCTGCTGCGCTCCGTCGTAGTCGAAACGGTAGTCAGAACAGATCGCCGTGCGGCCGAACCAACGGTTCTCGATTTTTCCGCGAGGAGTCATCTCGACCACTACCGAGAATGTCAGCTTTCCCTCGTGCGGGCGTAGGGAGCAGAGTTTATTGCAAAGTTTCTCCGGAAGCATCGGGACTGTCCTGTCAACCAGATAGACTGACGTGCCGCGCTCCTGTGCCTCCTTGTCCACGATTGTGCCCGGAAGTACATAGTAGGACACATCGGCGATGTGGACTCCGATCTCGTAGTTGCCGTTGTCCAGTTTCTTGAATGACAAAGCATCGTCGAAGTCTTTCGCGTCCGTAGGGTCGATGGTGAATGTCAGAGTGTTACGGAAATCCCGACGTCCCTTGAGATCTTTCTCTGTGATCTGGTCCGAAATCTGGTCCGCGGCGTTCTCCACCTCCGGCTCGAACCTGTATGGCAGGGCATATTCAGCGAGGATGGCGTGCATCTCGGTGTCGTTCTCGCCCGGCATTCCGAGCACATCCACTATGTGGCCTTTCGGAGTCGGCTCACCCTTGTCCCATCCGTCGACCAGAGCCGCCACTTTCATCCCTCTTTTCGCACCCTCAGGAAGGGTGTCGAAATCTATGCAGATGTCGTACGGCATATTCCTTGACTGCATCAGCACCCAAGCCTGCCGGCCGACAATGTGGAGCACGCCGACGAACGGCTTGTGGCTGCGCTCTACAATCTCTATGATCTCTCCCTCACGGCGTCTGGCCGCGTCCTTGCGTCCGCCTTTGGCCGCATCGGATGAAGCATCCTTTCTCTCACTTGTCACCGCACATTTCACGGTGTCTCCGTTCAACGCGCCGCGAGTCTTGGACGCCTTGACGAACACATCATTATCCGGCTCGCCCTCGATGATCACGAAGACATAGCCGTCCCTTGTCATCTGAACCTTGCCGGTCACCTCCTCCAGCACTCTTTTGCTCTTCTGTCTGGAACCGAATTTCCTGTCGCGGCTCTTCCTGCCGCCCTTCTCGCCACCTTGGCGATTTCTTCTTTTCTGCATAGATAACTTCAATTCTCGCAAGTAGGCAACTACCCGCTGTAAACTACCTTATCTCACGTCCGAAGGTGATTGCCCACCCACATTCATACACGTTACCCCTACCCTAAATCCCTCCCCTCGGGGGAGGTACTTGCTTTCACCACAAGTGGTGAAGAATAGAGGATTGGTGCAAAGGTACAAATTTTCCCTGCAAACGATGAGCCCGAAAGACGGATAATGATTATCTTTGCAACGAAAAGACTTGATTTTTTGAATATTCAAGGAGGTTCGGCAATAATTAAAAACACAAGAATATGTCTGATATAAGAAATGACAGCAGAGTTGTTATGACCCTTGACGCCGGCGGCACCAACATGGTCTTCGGCGCGATGAAAGGCGGAGAGTTCTGCTGTGAGCCAATCACACTTCCGTCCAACGCTGACAACCTTGACCGCTGCCTCGGCACGATGGTCAAGGGATTCAAAAAGATAAAGGAGGAACTTGGCGAGGAAAAACCTGCCGCCATCAGCTTCTGCTTCCCCGGGCCCGCCGACTATCCTGACGGAATCATCGGAGGCTACCTCCCTAACTTCCCGTCTTTCAGGGATGGGGTCGCTCTCGGACCATTCCTTGAGGACACTTTTGGAATCCCGGTTTATATCAATAATGACGGCGACCTTTACGCCTATGGCGAGGCTCTCGGCGGAGCTCTCCCTGAGGTCAATGAAAAGCTTGCGAAGGCCGGCAGCGCGAAGCGTTACCACAACCTCATCGGCTACACGTTCGGCACAGGTCTGGGAATCGGTACTGTCATCAACGGTGAGCTTAACCGTGGCGATAACTCCTGCGTGGAGACTTTCTGCCTCAAGCATCCTGACATGCCGGACATCATCGTTGAGGACGGAGCCTCGATCCGTGCCGTGAAGAGAGTTTACGGTGAGCTGACCGGCAATCCGAACCACGGTCTTGAGCCTAAGGATCTCGCCGAGGTCTGCGAGGGCAAGAGGCCTGGCGACAAGGAAGCCGCGATCAAGGCGTTCGACAAGATGGGCGAGGTCGCGGGCGACGCGATGGCCACGGCGGTTACCCTGATCGATGGCCTGATCGTGATCGGAGGCGGAGTGATGAACAACTACAAGTACCTGATGCCAGGAATATTACGCACCATGCGCGGCAAGATGCACCAGCTCAACGGCGATGAGTTGAACAGGGTTCAGATGAAGGTCTACAACCTCGACGACCCTGCGGAGTTCGATCAGTTCGCCCGCGGTGAGGCCCGTTCCCTGAAGGTCTATGGCAGCGACCGCGAGGTGGTTTACGACCCTCAGAAGCGCGTCGGCGTGATGCGTTCCAAGATCGGAGCCAGCAAGGCCATCTCGCTCGGAGCCTATGCGTTTGCATTGACAGAGCTGGATAAATAATTGTTTAAAAAGAACTTAACGAATATGTACCCTCTGAAATTTGAGCCCTATCTCCGTGAGATGGTGTGGGGCGGAGAAAAGATCGCCCCGTTCAAGGGCGTAAAGACAAAGCGGCACAAGATAGGGGAGAGTTGGGAGATCTCAGCTGTCCCGGGCCATGTCTCAACGATAGCCAACGGCTCTCTTGCAGGCAAAAGCCTGACCGATGTGATGAATGAATATGGTCCTGAACTCGTCGGCAAGAAGGTTTTTGAGAAGACCGGTACGGAGTTCCCGCTCCTGATCAAATTTATCGACGCTAGAAGCGACCTGTCGATCCAGGTCCACCCGAACGACGAGCTTGCCGCGAAGACCCATCCTGGGATGAAAGGCAAGACCGAGATGTGGTATGTGGTCGGAGCCGACGAGGGAGCCCATCTGCTGAGCGGTCTGACCGAGTGGATCACTCCCGATGAATATGAGCAAAGAGTCAACGAACACACCATCACCGACGTGCTTGCAAGCTACAGGATCGCTCCCGGCGATGTGTTCTTCCTCCCTGCCGGCCGCATCCACGCCATCGGGGCCGGAGCCTTCGTCGCCGAGATCCAGCAGACATCCGACCTGACCTACAGGATCTATGACTATGGTCGCCTGGGTCTTGACGGAAAGCCCCGCGAACTGCACATCGAGCAGGCCAAGGAGGCCATCGACTACGATGTCTACCCGGACTACAGGACTGAATATTCCCGCGTCAAGGACGCCGAGACCAAACTGGTCAGCTGCAAGTACTTCACCACCTCGCTCTTCGACCTGGACAAGCCTTGCGCCAAGGATCTCTCTAAACTGGACTCTTTTGTGGTCGTGATGTGCGTCGCCGGAGGCGGCAGCCTTGTTGACCATGAGAATGACGGCCAGGAGCACGTCGTGACCCTCCGTCAGGGCGAGACCGTTCTCATCCCCGCCACCTCCACCGGCATCGAGTTCCGTCCCGACGCCTCGATGACCTGTCTCACCAGTTGTATCGAGTAAAGGCATTCCATCGCATTGACACCATGAACATAGATCTGTACAGATACTCCCTATGCATTGCCTTGACCCTGATGGCGTTCTTTGTCTTTAGGTTCTTCTTCGGGAAGGTCCCCGACAAGAGGCTGTTCGCCAACTACCTGCGGTCAAGGAATTTAATGGGGGCGGCGCTTTTGGTGCTGGCGGCAAATTATGCCGTCCATCTGTGCTTTGACATAAGGCAGGTTAACGTCAATGCAGCGATTGTGATGAATCTCTCAACGTATTTCTTCGGCTACGGGTTGTTCGTCGCGGCTCTTCACACACTTCTGAACCGCTCCTACATCACACGGAAGATCATTGTGAGACATTGTCTGTCATGGCTTTTATATGTCATCCTGTCCGTCTCCGCGCTCTTGTTCACCGAAGACGGCACACTGAAAGCCGGCCTGATATATTCATTAGCCCTGATGCTTGCCCTGTATGGTTTCTCTCTGGCCTCACACCTGCTCAAGGCCTACCATCAGGCCGTCAAAAAGATGGATGACACCTATTCTGACCATATCGCGACCTATGTCAGATGGATGTCGGTACTGACATATTGGATGCTCATTTTCGGCATCGGTTGTTCTGTGCTGACCTTCCTTCCTGACAATCTTGTTTTTGTTTGGGTGCTGTCTTCCGTTCCGTTCTACATTTATCTGTATGTCAGTTACCAGAACTACATGCTTTTTTATGAAACCGTCGAATGTGCCATCGAAAGTGACCCGGGACCGGATCTTCCTGTGACAGAAACGTTCTCCTGCAATCCTGAAATGCAACGTCTTGTGCAGGAATGGGTGGAGGCGGAAGGCTATCTGAAGCCGGGACTCACGATAGCGGATCTTTCCAAAATCCTGTACACAAACAGGACGTATCTTTCCGCTTTCATCAATCAGACCTACAAGGTAACTTTCCGGGAATGGATCTGCGGAATGAGAATCGACTATGCAAAACGCGCCTTGCTGGAGAGTCCTGACAGGTCCATCGCCGAAATCGCGGAAAAATCAGGCTTTCTTTCCGTGAGCAATTTCAATGCTTCCTTCAAGGAGAGAGAGGGTATGACCCCGACAAAATGGCGGATAAGTAATTTATCGGTTCGGCAAAAAAATGCTGATTTGACAAAATAAGGTTGTCCGTACGACAATTTCTTGACGGCTCGGCAAAATTCGTCGGAGCCGTCTTTTCTTCGGGTGCTTCATTTAGTATTTTTGTCTCACAAATTTCTTCCTTGGGCGTGGTGAGCCACCCTGAGGCTTCCGGGTATGTTTCAAACAATATCAAAACGATGAAGCGTCTTATCTATCTTGTGTCTTGTCTTTCAGTCTCGGTTTTCTTTCTGTCCTCTTGTGATAAGGGAGAAACCGAAACCGCCGCAAACCCTGCCGATTATCTGAGGAATGATGATCAGAAGGCTATGGTGTCCACATTGAAGAATTTGGCGGACGGGCATTTATATTCAGTGAAATATAGTTCGGACTACCACATCGATGAGGTCATGTCTAGCGGAGGGGCGAGTTCCAGCATGCAACTTCTCGGAAAAGTGGTGCCGATGCTGACAACAGTTCCGCTGGGCAAGGCTGACAGTGGCGTGGATTTCGGATGCAGTGCTTTCTGTGTCAAGTCCCCGGAAGGAGACGTGCTGGTGGGACGAAACTTTGACTATAGATTCGTGTCGTCTTCCAATGTGCTTGTACACAATGTCACAAAGGGAGTGCATGAGTCCATCTGCATCTCAGCCCTTCCATTTCTGGACAAAGACACTTATGTGGCCGGTGCGTTGTCGGACGGGAAGACGGATCTTTCCATCCCTGTGACCGCATCCATCTACTGCTGTCTGGACGGGATGAATGATGCGGGACTGTTCATAGGTGTCCTGTCTCTTCGAGGTACCGGCGGGGCGGTACAGCATGACCCCGGGAAGAGTGACATTGTCCCGACATTAGCCATCAGGCTGGCTCTGGACAGGTGTACAAGCGTTGAGCAAGCCGTGGAGGTTTTCCGGTCCCACAATTTCTTCGCTGACGGTGAGAATTCGGACTCGAACTATCATTTCCTGATCGCCGACGCAAGCGGAAAGAGCGTTGTCGTGGAATATTACCGCCCGGGAGAGGTGCCGCCGCTGAGTGATCCGTCAGCGAAGGATTGGACGATGAACCTGCTTGACACCGACCATGTCACCAATTTCTATCTGTCCGAGGGATGGCGGAATGTCGGAGGAGGAAAAGAGCGGTACGACAAGCTCCACGAGACATTGGAAAAGAAGAACCGTGTGATGACGGAAGATGAATGCATGTCTCTGCTTGATGCCGTGCATACAGATCTGCAATCCGAGGGAGGAGACATTACAAGCAACACGCAATGGTCAGTCGTTTACAATCTTACAAAGAAGACGGCGACTATCTGTGTGGACAAGGACTACAACCGCAAACTGCCTTACAGACTGTAATACCATGAAACACTCTCTTTTACTTTATCTGACCATACCGGCGTTCGTGCTTACGCTTGTCTCCTGTTCCAAGGACAGTCCGGACTACGGTGACGAGGTCATCATTGAAGGCGACTACCGCAAGCCTTCCTCACTCGCCGACGGCGAGAAGATCGCGTTCCCGGCATGGGTCTCGGAAGGCCTCTCTAAGGACTTCGCGGACGCTGTCAAAGGCCGGCTGAAAGAGACGGCTCCTTCGGCTGACAACGCACAGGTGATTGTCACGGACATGGCCGGCTATTCCGGACTTGACACACTCAAGGGGCGCGTCGTGGCTGTCTGCGATCCGTCAAAAATCCTGCTTGAACAACTCGGTGTGGAGGCGGGAAATTTCCTCTGTGTGGCTTTCCAGCAGGGACGCTCCGGCCACTGTGCCGTGCGGACTCCGGCGGAGGGTCTGGAGGTGGACGAATGCCTCAACGGCCTTGTCTCCTGGACCAACAACGCCATCCTGAACGTGGCCGGCAACTTCGACCCGTCCTCTTTCTGGGAGGAGTCATGCCTGTACACGACCTATTCTGACAAGGTCAGCGAGAAGATAACCAACGTAGCGGCCTCCAAACACGATTACCTTGAGGGCGAGTTTTCCATAGATGTGCAGTTGAAGGTCACACCGATGCACGGATTCAAGAGTGGTGACTCGGAGGCCATGGATTACTACCTCATGACCTCCACCGTTTCGGTCGTGTCGGGGAAGATGTACACGGGGAATTTCACCAAGACGCACGGCTTGGTGAAAGCGAGGATATGCGGTTTCTATCTCAAGTCTCTCAGTTCTAACATCTACATATTAAACACCGCTGGAACTCCAGTAGGACGTTTTGTCCAGACACCGACACCGGAGACCGTCATCGGCTCGACCAGCTACACGACCGGCTGGAGCTTTTCCATCGGCGGAGGAATCACCGGCGGCACGTCTCCGATGATCTCTTCAAACACGGGATTCTCCATCTCCTCAAGCACATCCCGCACAATAAGCGACTGCGATGTGCTCAACAGGCACGAAGGCTCCACGGTCGGCTACGACTACGAGATCAACAATCTTCCTCGCCTGAAATCCCTGAAAATCACGGACCCTCCGCTTGTCTCGACCTCGACCGTCAATTTCTATAGCCAGTGGGTGTGGGCTGTCCCGGCGGAGGACTACGACGTGAAGACCAAGTACAGGGTCGTGATAGATCTTTACAACCTTGTCTACGGCGCTTCCTATTTCTACTCGGGAAGTGTTGACTACCACGATCTTGAGTTCCTTCAGAAGAAGTATTCCGTCACCAAGGACCTTCCTGTGCCCAACAGGGGGCCGACCGGGAAATTCGACCTCACGAACAGCGAGGAGGGCACTTTCATGACCAATGTCAGGCTGTACAACAAGAGCCACCCCGAGACCGGAAGCTACCATGACGGAAGCGTCTATGGCCAAGGCAACACCTGCTCCCTGTTCCTGGTGGCCGGCGACTACGAGCTGCAATGCGACATCAAGGACGCGAAAGGCAAGACCAGGAAACGCAACTACACCGGACTTGTCAGAGTGAGGCCAGGAGGATCTGTGAGACTATCAACCGGCTACGGCTTCAAGTAAAACTATGAATATATTCATGAACCTTCTGAATGAAATCCAATGACCATGAAACGAATAATTGATTTTCTGAATATACTTGCGCTTTGCGCGGCTTTTGGCCTGCTGGCCTCCTGCGGAGAGAAATCAGGCCTTGACCCCGATCCGGAACCGGAGCCGGAGCCCGTCGAGGAGAACCGCACCTCGGACCTGCCCTACTGTGTACTGTCTGAACTGGATGGCGACATCCTTGAGTTGATATATTCAAGATTCACCGGGAAGAGGGTCTCCTGCGAGGAGGCGAAGGTGGTCTTTGTGAGCGAGAAGGATGTCAAGGACGATGAGATCTTGAGTGCCTACCAGCGTGGGGCGGCGGTGGTCGTGGTCTCTCCGACTTCGGATCTGCTGACGTTCCTTTCGCGGCACAACATCGGTTTTCTGTCCGCCGAGACGTTGGACGACTGCCTTTTCGTGGCGTTCCACAGGAGCGGCAAGGTCTTCTCAATGGATGATTTCCCGCCGACCAACCTGAACGGCCTTGTGTCATGGGTCGGTGACGCGCATTCCGCGAACACCTCGGGAGACGACCTGCTCCAGTCCATCCATCTGTTCTCGTCCCATGACTACAAGATTGACAATGGCTTGATCTTCAAGGACGGCAAGAAGGAGTTCAGGGTGACGGGCGAAGGCCGCTTCGAGCAGTACTACTCGGTCATCCCGCTCTATGCGTTCAAAACGTCCAAGAGCAACTACATCGGGGACTTCTACATCGTTGACGCCACGTTCTCGGTGGCTTCGTCCGGGATGTACGCCGGTAAGTTCAACAAGGTGCTGCCGAATGGCTGGACCGGCGATTTCATGGGCTATTTCCTGACCGGCTACAATGTGGACATCTCCCTGGTCGATGACAAAGGCAATCAGGTTCCGGTCCGCTTCAATCAGGTTCCGTCCCCTTCAACCACGATAAACTCCCAGACCTACACTTCCGGTGTGACTTGGTCGTTCGAGGCCGGTTTGTCCGGTGGCGCCGCCGGCGCCGGGCTTTCCTTGAGCTCAGGCTGCAACTTCAGCAGTTCAAGGACGCGTGAGATCAGGGACCTGTCCATCATCGACAACTCGTCTGACGGAAGCATCCACTACAAACTGGAGGTGAAGAACCTGCCGGAGTTGGTCAACACTCAGCCTCCGGCCATATCCAGAGCCACTTTTGATTTCCATTCCGGTTGGGTCTGGAGTGTGGAGAACACTGTGGAGTCCGACGCCGCCACCCGTTACCGTATGAAAGTGACATTGAGCGACATGAACTACCGTGACCTTTGCTCCAGTGCTCCTGGCGGACCGTACGGCATTCAGAACCGGCCCATCGAGAAGAAGGAGTTTTTCATCGACCTCCCGGTTCCGAACAGAATTCCTTGCGGCAATGTGAAGTTCGTCAACAGCGAGAAAGGCAAGTACATGACGGACATCGTCTTTATTGACTCAAAGAGCATAAGCGATCCTAAAAGCTATCATTTCGATCCGTCAGGCAGTGTCTACTCCTATCAGGAGTGCTACGAGACCAGCCTCCCTGAGGGCACCTACATTGTCCAGTACAAACTTGGAGGCACCTCCTGCACCGGAAAGAACATCGCCGTCAAGAGAGGTGAGACACTTGAGATCCAGTCCGGCTACTATGTCAAATGATTGGAAGAAGCGGTGCTATCTGACTGAGGTAACGGTAAGATAATGAAGTTTTTTCACTTCAAAGAACCTTTTAGTAACCTTCAAAAAATAACCTGCCTCATCTTAAGGAATCTTTTCGGTCTATATC
>OIZX01001521.1_pt1 | contig 11870 bp, 1 predicted proteins | sample 1588621 | NCBI WGS metagenome assembly OIZX01 (sample SAMN03283276) | human gut metagenome | biome: human-associated habitat; material: feces | host: Homo sapiens | place: Peru | collected 2012
CGGAGCTGGCAGCTAGGGGCAATATCAATATTACTGCCAATGTGGATAATTCCTACCAGCGCGTCAATAAGCTGGTGGATGCTGTGAAGTCAGGCTGGGAAAGCTTCTATGACTATTGGTCGAAGGGCAAGCTTGAGGATGATGCTGCTGATGATGCCAAGGCGAAGGTGCAGCAGCTTGAGACGATTGTTGCTGATATCCTGACGATAGCCAGCAAAAACTCGGCGGAAAGCTTTACTAGAGATAAGCAGTTTGCGATGAAATCGAAGGCTGCCATGGAAATACTGACGGAGCTGACAGGCTCGACAGAGCTGAAGAATGCGCTCGAGAATCTGCTCAACGCGTCTAATTATGCGAATATGTATGTTTCTGCTTCGACGGACAAGCCTCTCATGAGCAAGCCCGATATCACGACGATGATTACAGGCACGGTCGGCGTGCAGAATCTGGCGAACAACGCCAGGGTGAATATCGGTGCGCACAAAAAGCTGACGGCCGGGGCAGACGTGGCGCTGGCTGCGTCCGTAACGGAGCAGAACGCCCTGCTGGCAGGCAAATGGCAGTTCATTCCCGATATTTTCACGAATGATGCAGGCCAAAACGGTCTGGGTGCGTCTGTAGGCGTGCAGAACGCTGCCAATAAGAGTGAGGTGCGCGTCAATAATGGCGTAGGCATCAGCGCCGGCAGCGGCGATATCGCTATGCAGACGGCCAACGATATTATCAACACCTCGCTCGTCATGGGCGGTGCGAGAACCAGCTCGCTGGGCATCACGGGCATGGTGAACTATGTAGGCGGCTCTTCGGCGGCGGAAACGCTGCTCGATGACGACGTCAGCTTAAGTACGGACCAAAAGCTGCGGCTGGCGGCAGCCAACGACACTGTGCTGACAGCAGTGACAGGTGACTTTGGCTATTCGAAAGACAGCTCTGTCGGCGTGAGCACGAGCGTTATTGATTATAATGTCAAGACGCTGGCACAGCTGCGCAATCTGGAGGGCACGGATAGCGCAGGCAAGGGCAGCATCACTACGAGTGCGCTGGAGGTTGATGCGCACACTGACGGCATTATCAACAACTTTGCTTTGGCAGGCGTGGCGAGCAAGAGCAGCAACGTGAATAAAGATGCCGGCGGCGTGAGCACGTCGACCTCGGACGGCAAGGCCAAGGAAGGCGTAGAGAAGGCCGAGGTGAAGGCCGAAGAGAAAAAAGACGACAGCACTTCAGGCGGCAGTGATAAAAAAGACGATACCAACGCAGGTGGCAACGATAAAAATGATGACAAGGTGCAGAGTACCTTGCGTGCAGGCGACAGCGATAAAAAAGACGACAGCAAGAAGCTGGAAGAAAGCGTTATCAAGGTTGATGCCGCAGGCAGCGTAGCGTGGAACTACGTGAAGGATGAAACGGACGCTTCTATAGATAATGTTCAGATTGAGCTGCAGCGTCCCGCAGGCGCAAACAAGACTACGGGCGTGGATATTATGGCGGAGGACAGCTCCTACATTGGCGCGTACAGCGGCGCTGCTGCCTTGAGCAAGTTTGGCTTTGCAGCAGAGGATGGCAGCTCGACGAAGCTCCAAGGCATGCTGAGCGGTGCGATAGCGGTCAACGATGTCTATAAGTCGACTACGAGCGCTTTGCGCCGTGCCGAGCTGAATAATGCGGACAATGTGACAAATCTGGCGCAGAACAGCGGCGCTCAGGCAGCGGCAGGCTTAGCCATGGGCGTAGAGCTGGGCAAGCGTGCAGGCAGCGTAGATATCAATCTTGGCGGCTCCGGCTCGGCCAACTATGTGGACAGCACGGTGCAGGCGGAGCTGACGGGCAATGTCATGAAGAATGGTGCGCTGAATGTGAGCAACGTTGCCTATGACAAGGATGTGCAGGCCGGCGGCGGCATTAATTTTGAGTTCTCGCGCGGCAATGCGGCGGCAGGCGCAGCCATCAGCATCAGTGATGTGGACAACAAAATCAGTGCCGTAATGAAGGACAACACTATCGGTACGCAGGATAAATTAGCCGGCAGCATCAGCAATCTGGCCTTGAGCAATCTGGTGCAGGTCGGCACAGCAACGTCCATCGGCGTGGGCTTACTTCATGGGCGATGTGGCGATTGCCGTAAATATGGTGGACAATGATGTGCAGGCGCAGGCCGGCAGCAACACTATTTATGCACAGTCCGTGGCGAACGAAGCACGCGATGGCAAGCTGCAGGTCAACGAAAAGCAGAACCAGTATATTGACGTTATCAATTCCACTGCGGATAACGGCATCACTGTCGAGAAGGAAACAGGCAAATTCTATAAGCTCGCTGCCGATGGCAGCAAGCAGTACATCGTAGGCGAGGGCGTAAGCTATGTCTATGAGGACAATGGCGCGGCGGCAGACCTTTACGATGCTAATAATAAAATCCATTATGACGAAAGGACAGGCAAGCTTACGGACAGCCACGGCAGAACGCTGGTGTTCAACAGCAAGCGCAGCTTTGTCGATGAAAAGACCAGGGCCGGCGTAGATGTTACGGCAGCGGCGGCGGCGAATATCCTCGACCTTGACGCACAGGCAGCGCTGGCGCAGGCCAACGGCTCGCAGGGCGTGGCGCTAGGTGCAGAGGCGAATGATGACGGCTCGCTGACCTATACGAGCAAGACGCTGACGGCGGAGAACACAGGCAATGTCATTGTTGGCAGCGCAATTGCCGTAGCCGCGAAGGTCAGCGAAGGCAGCTACGGCGGCAGCGCCGCTGTGGCGACGAACATCAATCATATCAAGAACAGCTTTAATGCTGCGGCTAGTGATAATACTATTGCTGCCTCCGGCAAGGACGGCGTGAAAGTTACTGCTGCCTCCGACACGCTTATGGTGGCAGTGGCGGCCGGTGCTGCTGCTTCCGCGGGCACGGATAAGGTGTCCGTTGATGTAGCAGGCTCGGGCGTAGATAATACGCTGAACAATAATACGCTGGCAAGCCTGACAGGCGGCAATATCAAGGCCGATAATGTGGAGGTTACCGGCAGCACGAAGTCGTTGCTGGTCGGCGTAGCCGGACAGCTCAGTGCGGCGATTACGGGCCAATATGGCGGCGCAGCAGGTCTGACGTGGGCGCAAAGCGACCTTGATAATACGACCGGTGCTTATGTAAGCAAGGTGAAGCTGACCGGCTACAACGGCAAGAATAAGCTGTTCAAGGCTGAGGCCAGCAATGACGGCAGCATCGTGACGGTGGGCGCAGGCGTGAGCGCAGCGATTGCCAGTGGCGCGGCGTCCGGCGCTTATGCAGGCAGCTATGGCAAGAATGATACTAAGGCCGTTGTCGATGGTGGCGGCAGTATCGAGAGCGAGGGCAGCATTGAGGTCAGCGCAGCGGACAACAGCAGCATCAATACGGCGTCCGGCAGCATAGAGGTTGCCGGCAGCAAGGATGTGGCAGTAACGGTTGGCGGTGCTGTGGCCAACACGCAGCTGGGCAGACATGTACAGGCACAGCTCAATGATACGACGCTCAACCTGACGAACGCTAAAAATATAAACGTACTGGCTAACGATAAGTCGTCGACGCTGAACCTCGCCTTGGGCGGCGGTGTAGCTATTGGCGGCGAGATGGCCGGTGTTGCGGCGCAGGGCAGCGTGGCAGTGCTCTCTGCTGACGGCGTGACGCAGGCGGACTTTGACAATGTGCAGATGACGGCGAGCGGAAATGATACTGCTGTAAGCGTCAAGGCCGACAGTGATAACAGGCTGACGAATAGTGCGGATGCTGTGGTTATTGGCGGCGGTGGCCTGGGCGGCGGCGCTTTAGGCGCGGCGGTCAGCGTGCTGACGAACAGCCGCGATACTGTGGCGCAGGCCAAGGGCGGCACTTGGAAAACAGGCGCTGCGCTGGTGCAGGCCAACAGCAAAACTAAGGTGCAGCACGTCACGACAGGCGTGAGTGCTGCCGGAGGCGCTGAGGGCGCAGGCGCCCTGACAGCGTCCGTACAGGTCAACGTGCTGGAGGACAAGACGGAGGCCTATGTGCAGCAGGTGCAGGGCAGCGTGAAGAGCCTGACGGTGAATGCCGACAGAAATACGGCTATAGCTGCCTATAACAATGGCTTTGCGCTGAGTGGCAGCATGATAAGCGGCAGCGTCGGCGCAGGCGTGACAACCGTTGATGATAAGGCCAGCATTTTGGCCGGCTTGGCAGATAGCCAGCTGCAGCGTGCTGATAAGAGCGCGGACGTAAAGGTGACGGCGAAGAACAAGAGCAGCATAGAGACAGAGATTTCCAGCAATAATGTGGCGCTTTCTATCGGTGCGGCCATCGGTACGAGCGTCGAGGTGGTGAATCTCGAGGCGCAGACTGCTGCTTTAGTAGCGAATACGCAGCTTGGCGACAGCAAGAATGCCTTCCGTAATATCGACGTTACGGCGGACAATGAGGTCAGCAACAAATTTACGAACGTTGTCGACAGCACTGCTTCGCTGGCAGGCGTAGCGGTAGGCGTGGGCGTAGCCAACATCAACACGCAGACGACGGCGACGGTGGACGGCAGCAAGCTTTATGCCGATAATATTAAGGTGACTGCTGACGAAAGGCGCACAGCAGATGCGCAGCTCGTTGGCGCAGCAATTGGTGGTTTGGCCGTGGGCGTGAACCTGATGTATACGAATCTGGGCGGCGAGCTGCAGGATGCCTATACCTATGAAGTATGGAACGAAAATAAGCAAAGCTACGATACCTATACAACGTATACGCAGGCTACCGACGGCGTGGATAAGCAATACGTGACGGATATTCAGGGCATAGCAGGCGAAGGTCTTACCGGCACGAATGCGGCGCTCAAGGCGCTGCCTGCTAATTCCGTGGCAGAGGTGAAGCTCAACAAGGGCAGCGCAGCCGGCAAGGTTGGCGTAAATATTAAGGGCAGCACGCTGGAGGCCGGGCAGGCAGTGCAGGCTACGGCACATGGCACGAACAATGTCAACAGCGATATCCGTCAGGCAGCAGTCGCAGGAGCGTCTGTGGCGGTGGCAGGCAACCGCACAAGGTTCCGCGAGGAGCAGAGCGTGCAGCTTGATAATTCGGTAATCAAGGGCAGCAGCGTGGACATCAGCTCGCTGACGGAGGGCGATATCAAGCATTATATGGGACAGGGCAGCTTTGGCCTCGAGGCCTACAGCGACACCGTTTCCTATATTACGCACAGCGGTGCGAACAAGCTGCAAATCAACGGCTCGACAATTACGGCGACGGATAAGACCACGCTGGGCGCAAATAATAAGGTGCAGCTGGAGAATAAGGGGCTGGCTGTCAACATTGAAGGCGTCAGCTCAGGCCGTCTGGTGCTCGAGAGCAAGGATAGTCTGGCCGCCGGCGTGGAGCTGGGCAAGCAGACTGCCGGCAGCGTAGCAGGCAAGAGCATCAGCATTACGGCAGAAAATGCAGGCAAGGTCAAGGACGAAATCGAGGCAGGCGTGACGGTCGGTGTGATTTCGATTCATGGCAGCAGTGCTGAATCGCGTGCCCTTGGTGCGGCGGACGTTTATGTAGGCGCTGGCAGCAGCCTTAGGGCGGACAGCGCAGAGCTGCAGGCAAAGATAGGCCGCGACAGCGATTATACGACGGAAGCAATCAACCATGCAGTGAGCGTGTCCGCAGGCTTGGATGTAACGGTTAACAGGGCGCTGACGGAAAATGCGATGCAGAGCAATGTTTACCTTGGCGACATCAGCGCAGGCTCTAAGCTGGCAGCTTTGCGCGTGCAGGCTCTGAACAACAACAGCAGCAATGCTTACGTCTATTCCTTTGGCTTGGGCATTATGGCAGGCAGCGGCAACAACTTTGCGAAGGCGGAGGAAAACAGCACCGTCGCCATTTCCCTCGATGGCGGCAAGGGGCTGACGCTGCAGCAGCTGGACGTGCTGGCAGAAAATGCGCAGAACGTGACGGCGAAGGCTGATGGCAGCGCAAGGGCCTTGCTGGAGGTTTCGCCCTATACGGCGAAGGTTACGCATGACGCTAAGGCGCAGACGAGCGTGACGCTCAAGGGCGAGCTGACAGCGGCAGACAGCATGAGCGTACAGGCGCTGCGCAAGGAGAATACCAACCTCAAGGCGGATGCGCTGACGAACTCTTTAGCCGGCGGCGGCGATGCTTCTGCGGATAATAAGAGCACTAGCAAAGCCTTTGTCGAAGCCTCTGCGGCTAAGCTGACCAGCGGCAGCGATATGCTGCTCAAGGCAGATAATAATTTCAAGCTGAACAGAGCAGAGGGCTATAACGAGATACTGTGGGGACAGGGCTATTCCAGCTTGGTCGGCGTCAATACTGCAGGCGTTGACAATAGCATTACGGCAGAGACGGCCGTAAAACTGCAGGACAGCAGCCTGCAAAGCAAAAAAGGTCACGTACAGCTGGCCAGCCAAAGCAAGGATGACCTGCTTGTTAATGCCTATGTCTATTCCTTAGGCATGGTTGATGCCACAGAAACGCGCGTCACTAATAACATTAACAATGACAACCGCATTGAGCTGACGAACTCGAACATCAAGACAAGCACAGCCTATAAGGATATTACGCTGGCAGCAGCGGACGACCTCAAGCTGTACACCAGTGCTATTGCCGAAACGCCGATTGGCGTTTTAGCCGGCAGCAATGCTGTGGTGAAGAATGCTCTGCAGCGCACGAATGCGCTCGGGCTTTACGGCGCAGGCGAGCTGTACAGCATGAACGACATCAACTACTATGCAGGCAAGCATCTCGATGGCAGCTTGGGATGCCTCGAGCTGGATGCGCAGGCGATAAATTATAATGGCAGCGTTATTCCCGTGGTACTGAGTCCTTCGCTTAACAATGAGGTTACACAGCAGAACGAGCTCCTCATGCAGAGCGGCGCGAGCAACAGCGTGCGGCATACAAATATATACGCCGACGCAGGCGAGGAGCTGGTATTTGTCCATACAGGCCGTGATACCAGCTATGGCGGCGATGAGGAGGGCGGCTATGTAACCGAGGATACCGGCAGCAAGCATTATAATAAGCTTGATAAAAACAGCGTCGATATCAACGGCAGCATGGCTGCAGGCATGGATAACAGGATTAACATCGTTGTCGGTGCAGCAGGCGATATCACGCTGTTCGACGAGGACGAACGCAAGTCGCTGACGAATAAAACGGCACTCAGCAAGGAGGAGCTGCAGGGCAAAATTACTGTTGCAGGCAGCGAGGTGCTTGATGCGCAGGGCAAGCCCACAGGTGCGCACAGCGGCCTGACTGAGGAAACGGCAGCGACCATTAAGGACAGCATCAAGCTTGGCTCTGTGGATTATGCGCAGACCTTAATGAACCGCTATAATGAAATCATGGTGCTTATTAGCGAATACTCCAGCGACGGCGACAATAGTGCTTCTTATATTGGCTATAAGGCCGAGGCGGAGCGCCTGCTCACTCAGATGGAAAAAATGGGCGAGGTTTCCTATGTCGACGGCAAATATGTGCTCAATGCCAGAAAGATGGTGGACTACGTGGAGCTTCCTGAACTGACGGCATCCGGCGGCAACATTACTATCAACACGTCCGTCCTGAAGAGCAGCAAGGCGACAGGCTCGCTGTCAGCCAACGGCAGTCCGGAAATCAACGTCACCAACAATACCAACCTTATGCTGCGTCTGCAAAGAATCAACGTGGACGACGGCGGCGGAAGACTGCTATATAACAATGAGCAGCTGACCGGCAGCACGAGCAGCGATTTTAATGATAATATCAGCAAGCTCAATAAAAAAGCCGGTGCAGCAAGCGGTGGCTTCCAAAGCGTGAAGTCGGAGACAGGCATTGGCGGCAGCATCGATATCAAGGGCAATTACAGTGGTGCGCCCTTAGATTATAAGGTTGTGGAGGACGGCCAGACTTTCGTTGGCCAGTATTTGCCGCAGGCCGATATTATCGTCAGCGGTGATGTGTATAATAAAAATGGTTCGATTAAGATTACGAGCCAGCATAACAATATCACTATCGCCGGTGCATCGGCGCAGGACAGCGTTTCTGTGTTGGGCGCGAGTGTTGCGCTTTCAGCAGGCGGCTCGATTACACAAACCTTCACTGATGGCATTGTAAATATCGACCACGATCCGCGGCAATTTTTTAATAAACAATATGATAAGCTGAAAAAAGATAAGGAAAATATTTACGATATCACAGGACCCAATGGGGTGCCTTATGATGGCATGGAGCCCACTGGCAGCTTTATCGCCGGCGGCGTCATCTCCATCAACGCTACGGATATCAATGTCGACGGCATTGTCCAGAGCGGCTATGGTGATTATGGACTGTGGATGAGTAATGATAAAAACGTGGAAGCGGCGATAAATAAGATTAAGAGCAGCTATAAGGAGGGCGACAAGCTCACCGATGATTATGTCAAGGGCAACGATGCGTATCAGATTGTCAAGGGCTCTGCTTATTGGGACTATGATGCAAAATGCTATAAGTACAGAATTGGCGCCTACTACAATCCTGCAAGCAATACAATCATTCTAGAGGATGTCAATGCCTCAGGCGGACAGATTTATCTTACCGGCCGCATTTCCAGCATCGGTGCCGGCAGGCTTTACTGTCTTGATGGCACGAGCAATATTACTATAGAGTCTAACCATGCTTATAACATGAAGCTGGGCAGCCTCATCACGAACGATGTCAAAGGACGCGTCAGCATCACGGATACTGCCGGTTATTCTGTATATTATAATAATAAGAAAATCCCTGTGGCGAGGGTGACGGAGTACACCAATGGCATGATGGAGACCTATTATGTCAGCAGCGGTGGTACGAAGTATGAATACATGGCGAAATACTTTGATGGTGCCAAAGGCGGCGAATATCAGCCTAAGGCCGGCTTGCGTTATACGTGGACAAGCGGCACGAAGAACACTGATTACAAGCGCTATACCCATGATGATATGGATGGCGGCTGGGGCCTGTGGGACTTGGAGGAGAAGGACAAGGATCTGCAGGAATGGTCGACGCAGGAGAACCTTATAGGCAGCGGCAGCAGTAATAATGAGGCGCGCAAGGATGGCGTGGTGGTTCAGGAGACGAATGATTCGCAAAAAACCTTTATGGAGTACGAGCATAACCAGCTGGGAGAAACTGTGCGTACTATCGAAAGCGAGCGTTATTATAGCACCGGATTATTTGGCTGCCATAAGCACCATGAGGTTACCTGGAAGGAGGAGACGGGCAGTACGGATACGTATTTTGCCAGCGCCAAGGCCGATTATCCTATCGAAGTAAAATTCCTTGGCCAGAAGGCTGAGGAGTCGGTTGTCAAGGTACACAACGTTATGGGCGGCATTGAGATGTCAGGCTCTATCGGCAACACGCAGCTTTATGAAGGCACGGATGCAGCAGGCAATATCACCCACAACACTAAGGGCACAGTGTGGATTAATTCCGGCAGGATTGATGTCGGAGAGCCGGTGAAGCAAAGCGGCGGCGCTCTGTATGGACGCATAATCAGCGTTGCCTGCACGGGCAATCTGGAGAATATCAATATTGCAGCCGGAGACGATGTTTACTTGAAGCTTAAATCGTGGAGTCAGGCTGGCGGTGAGGTCACAGTTAATGTCAGCAACCTCGCCGGAGCGAAGGGCAGACTGCATCTGGATGCCAATTCCGGCGAGCTGAGTGAAAGTGGCTACAGATGGAAGCTGCTTGATATTACGAACAGCTCCAGCAACGGCGATATTATTTATGCAGGCTACAATGCTATCGAGGCGGATCGTATCAACCTGACGGCTGCTAATGGCAGCATTTATGGTGATGGCGGTTCGGCTTTGAAGATTAAGGCAGGGCAGAATGCTGCCGGCGATGACAGCCTCAGCGCTTCGATTAACGTGAAGGCGAAGGGCGATATCAATATCGAGGGCGGCAACAGCAGGCTGCAGGAAATCAAGAGCAGACTGAATCAGGAAAAGGGATTGGGCAGCTATGCTGCTTGGGACAAAACGGCCTTGCTCTACGCTGTTTCGGAGAGCATTCTGCAAAAGACAGCGGCAAGCCTGGACCAGACCTCGAAGAAGGATCCGAACGTCATCGGCAGGAATATCACGCTGACGGCGAACGGCAGCATCGGTCAGCGCGGCGAGACGAAGGAGATTACGCTTACTGGTATTCTGGCGAAGAATGCTGACGGCAGCTATAAGAATGCCAATGCGCTTAATGATTTGAAGACCTTGGGGCAGGCTGATGTGACGAATGTTACGCTGCGCAAGGATGCTGATGGTAAGCAAATCGCCGTGATTGACGAAACGCAGACCTTGGGCATCCAGCAGACGAAGAGCAACGGTCAGGGCAAAATTAATATTCAGGCCGCAGCGAAGGGCGGCCAGGGCGACATCTTCTTGCAGGGACGCGAGGAGGTCGGCCTTGAAAAGAGCTTCGCCGGCCGTGTAAGCAAGGACCTCAATATCGAGACGCTCATGACCGGCAATGGCAGGGCGACGGTTACGAGCCTCGGCAGCATCAACAAGGTGGCTGCAGAGCCGGAGGCTGTTAATATTCAGGCGCAAAGCCTGTATCTGACAGCGATTAACGGCGTGGGCAGCACAGGTGCGCTGAATGTCAGCCTTTACGGACAGGATGAGGCGAAAGATGGCCTAAGCGTAATTTCGGGCGGCGCTGTGGCGATTAACCAGCTGGGCGATAAGCAGCTCGTTTTGCAGCATTTGTCGACAGGCAAGGACGCAGGCAGCTATCTTAAGATTTTGGCTGATAATGATATCGTGCTTCATGGCGATGCGCCTGACAGCGAGAGCATTACGCTGCAGAGCCGTGGTGGCAGCATCACTGCAGGTGAGCTTACAGGTAATGATATTACCTTGAGCGCACGCAATGGCTCTTTGGCTATAGACAGGCTCAAGGCGCAGGGAACGCTGCGTGCAGAGGGCGAGCGCATGCATTTTGGCGATGCGTCTATAGGTCATGGCAGCATCAGGCCGGGCAAGGAAGCAGTGTTTGACAGGCTGCGCACGAATGGCTTGGCTCAATTCCACAATATTTCGCAATATCAGGTTTATGACCTGGGCGACGGCTTGCAGCTGCGGCTGACGGCTGGAGGCAGAAGGCCATATGATGCGCTGGTGCAATTTGGCAATGCTATGCATGAGTTCTCCAGCCAGCGTCTGTATGCTACCGGCTTGCTGGAGAGAAAGCTGGAGTATGATGTGTATGAGAAGCTCGTTGAGCCGCACATCAGACCAAAGATTTTGTTCGACAGATTTAATCTGATAGAACAGGATGAAGACGAAGAGAACAAAATTGAACAGATTGACGTAATCTAATTAAAAAATTTTTTTCGGCGGCTGCTGTAAAAAGCAGTCGTCTTTTTTTGTTGGAGCTATAGTTAAAATAAATAATCTTGCATTAAAGGATTTATTCTTAAAAGCAGCAGGCGTAAGAAAAGCGCTTGCTGCTTTTTTTAGCTTGCACGTGCTCGCTTGCTGATGTCCCCAACGGCTGTCTGATGGGAAGATTTGGCGTACTTTTGCTTGACTCGGGGGGGCACTGCGGTACAATAATATACACAAAGGTGTAACAATTTGTTTTTTAATCCATAAAATTTATGAGTGTAACAAAAGGAGCAGGCGATGATTTTAGAAGAGGCAAAGAAGGTTGGTGCGCGGATTAAGCTTATCCGTCAGTCGAAGAATTGGCAGCAGGCGAATCTGGCGGCGGCAATCGGTGTGAGCCAGTCGCTTTTGAGTAATATGGAGGCTGGTCGCTGCAGCGTAACGCTGGAGAATCTGATTAAGCTGCATGATGTGCTCGAGTGTCCGATGCGCGATTTCTTTGTGGATTTGGATGGCGAGTATGATAAGAAGCTGCCGGA
>OIZX01001523.1_pt1 | contig 11848 bp, 12 predicted proteins | sample 1588621 | NCBI WGS metagenome assembly OIZX01 (sample SAMN03283276) | human gut metagenome | biome: human-associated habitat; material: feces | host: Homo sapiens | place: Peru | collected 2012
AATGTCAGGGGTTAATTTTATACTATTCTTCATCGCTAGAAAGTTTAAGAACTGCAAGGAATGCTTCCTGCGGAACTTCGACCTGACCAAACTGGCGCATACGCTTTTTACCCTCTTTTTGCTTTTCAAGAAGCTTCTTTTTACGGGTAACATCGCCGCCGTAACACTTTGCAAGCACATCCTTGCGAAGCGCTTTAACGGTTTCTCTTGCAATAACCTTGCCGCCGATTGCAACCTGAATAGGAATTTCAAACAAGTGGCGAGGGATATGTTTTTTTAGCTGTTCGGCAATTCTTCTTGCTCTTGCATACGCTTTTTCACGGTGAATAATGAATGACAATGCGTCGATAATATCGCCGTTTAAAAGAACATCAACCTTGCAAAGATCGCTCTTTCTGTATTCATAAAGTTCGTAGTCAAACGAAGCATAGCCACGGGTTCTCGATTTTAAATCATCAAAGAAATCATATATAATTTCATTAAGTGGCATTTCATAATGAATATCAACACGGTCGGTAGTAATATATTTCATATCTTTAAAAATGCCACGCCTGTCCTGGCACATATCCATAACAGTACCCACATAATCGCTCGGAACATAAATATATGCGTTTGCAAACGGTTCTTCGCAATAATCGATATATGCGGGGTCAGGATAATTTGTCGGATTGTCAATCTCAATCATTGAACCGTCGGTCATATGAATTTTATAAACAACGCTCGGAACGGTAGTAATAAGGTCAAGATTATATTCACGCTCAAGCCTTTCCTGAATGATTTCAAGGTGCAAAAGACCAAGAAAACCGCAGCGAAAACCGAAGCCGAGAGCACCCGAAGTTTCAGGCTCATAGGAAAGCGAAGCGTCGTTTAGCTGAAGCTTTTCAAGTGCGTCACGCAAATTTTCATAATCGGCACCGTCGGCAGGATATACACCGCAGAAGACCATTGGGTTAACCTTACGATAACCGGGCAATGCTTCAGGCGCAGGGTTAGTTGCAAGAGTGACTGTATCACCGACTCTTGCGTCACCTACAGTTTTAATTGAAGCAGTAATATAGCCAACTTCACCGGCACAAAGTTCATCAGCCTTATCAAGCGAGGTTGCACGCATATAGCCGACTTCAACAACGGTAAATTCCGCACCCGTTGCCATCATTCGCATTGTGTCACCCGCTTTAATTTTGCCGTCCATAATTCTTACATAAACGATAACTCCACGGTACGAATCGTAAACAGAATCGAATATAAGCGCTTTAAGCGGCTTATTATCATCACCTTGCGGAGGCTTAATTTCATTAACTATATATTCAAGCACTTCTTCAACATTTTCACCTGTTTTGGCACTTACCCTCGGAGCATCCATACAAGGAATACCGATAACATCCTCAACTTCCTTTGCCACCCTTTCAGGGTCAGCAGCAGGCAAATCGATTTTGTTAATTACAGGTAAAATGTCAAGGTCGTGGTCAAGCGCTAAATAGGTGTTTGCAAGAGTTTGAGCCTCAACACCCTGTGAAGCGTCAACAATCAAAATTGCGCCCTCGCAAGCCGCAAGCGAACGGGAAACCTCATAGTTAAAATCGACATGACCCGGTGTATCAATAAGATTAAATTCGTAAAGTTCTCCGTTTTTTGCAGTATAATCAAGCTTAACTGCATGCGCTTTAATGGTTATTCCACGCTCACGCTCAAGGTCCATATCGTCAAGTATTTGTTCTTGCATATCACGCTTGGCAACAGAACTTGTAAGTTCAAGAAGCCTGTCTGCAAGAGTCGATTTACCGTGGTCGATATGGGCAATAATTGAAAAATTTCTGATATGGTCTTTACTTACTGACAAAGTTTTTATCCTCTCAACTGTTTTTATTTTCTTCTTTAACCGATTCTTTCAAAAGCTTAATGTCATTTTTTATTCTTTTTCTTGAATGAAAAAATCTGTCAAAAAGACGAACAATATAATAAATCGGAAGCAAATACGACTTTTTTTGCAAAATCGGATAGGTTCTTTTCATATAAGCCTTTGACGGAAATATTTTAGACAAGTAGTATTTTGACACGGAAGCTTCGCCGTGCTTTGCCTTATATTCTTCATAATAAAGTTTTGGGCCTGCCGAATTGCCGCTGCCGTAAACACCGAAAGAAAGCGATTCGTTAACAAATATAATCTGCTCGTCCGTTATTTCTTTATCATCAAAAATGGCATAGCAAACACTTCTTACATTAAATTCAAACTCGTTAAGTTCCATTTTTGAAAGCTTAGTTTCAATATATTTTTTATCAAGCTCATTTGAAAGTTTTGTAAGCAAAACATAAATATCGGCAAAAAACCTTATTCCGAAACCGCCCAAAATATAATGCTTAAACATATGAGCAACAGAATGAAGGTAAAGGTCGCTTGCGCTCATATGATATTCACATTTCTTTTTTTCATCCTGTGTTGCATTATCCCAAACATCGGAAAAATCAGGACAAAAATCGTGTTCTTCAAAAAAGAGCGCTCTGTGCCATTCAAATGTATAATACGGCTTTTTGAAAAAGTCATCCGAATTTTCACTGTTTGACACAATGGAATAGCCACGATTTTTCATAATTGCCATAACTTTGCTTCTGTTTTCTTCATCATAAAGTAGGTCAAAGTCACTCATTTGGCGCATCTTTTGAAGCGGATAATAATTTCTTATAACTCCGCCTTTAAGAAGCATATATCTTATGCCCTGCTTTTCAAGCTCTTTTTCAATTTCTTCAAGCTCATTTTTCATTGCAATCATACGAACAAGTTCATTTTGCGAATAAAAAACAAGTTCCTGCGCTTGCTCGGGCGGAATGTTGATTTTATTAATGATAGGCACTATCGTAGAATATACCTGTTGCTTTTTTGAAAGTTCAACAAGTTTCGCCCAATCAAGACCCTCCGGCACGCTCGGTGTCGCTTCGCCTTTGAGCGCACTTTTAAGCAAAGATACAAGATATTCACTTTCAAGCGATGTGTATTTCATAATTATTCCTCAATAAGATTTTTTGATTTAAGAAGGTTTAAAAGTTCATTTACATCTGCTCTTGCAGTATTTTCGTCAACATCATATTTGTCGGTCATTGCTTTAACAATGCTTTCCTCACTCTGTTCTTCTTTAAGAAGCTCAAAAATAAATGCGGCAGTAGCATTGTTTTTGATAAGGCCGTTAAATTTCTTTGCGGCTTCACCCGTTGCAATGGCAAAACTTTCGCCGTCTATTGAATTTGTAACAATACCGTTTTTAAGTTTCATATATATCACCTTTTAAATTATTTGTTTTTTCAATCAAAGCAACCGCTTCAACAGTACGCTTAATAGAGTGGGAAAAATCATCATTTTGTTTTCCCTCTATGTCTGAAACAGAAACAGGCTTAACACTTTCAATGTATTTTAACATATATTAAAAAACTATTCAATAATATAATATTTAAAATTTACTTAATATTTATATATGTATAAAGGCAGACAAAAAGGTGCAGATTTTAAAATTCTGCACCTTTATTTTATCCTTGAACAAGCATTATTTAATTAAACTTTTTTTACCTTTATTTTGTACTTTTCGTCGTTTGAACCGTCGGTTAATTTGACATATATTTTTTGACCTTTTTTGAGTTTGCCTTTATATAATGTCTTATAACCATCACCACCACCGATGTAAACACTATTAACTTTTTTGCTTCCTTTGTAAGCGTAAAAAGTATTGTCGAAACCTTCGTTTACCTCTACAACACTGAATTTATACTTTCCTGTTTTTGGAGCTTTGAAAACCCAATAATCAGTATCTCCATCCATCATTAAGCCTGTATAAGTTTTGTTAAGTGAAAGCTTATCAGCAGTCTTTTTTGAATTGTTGTTTTCGCTTTCAAAATTTTTCACTTTTTTAAAGTAGACAGTAACATCATAATATGCTTCACTACTCGAAAGAACCCATTGAGTAAGATTAATTGTTACTTTTGCTCCCTTTTTAAAAGCATATGATGGTGATTTCCAATTACTGCCATAAAAAATCGTATCATTGTTATAATCTTTATAGTTATATGAAAGTTTTGTTTGAAGTTCAGTATAAAAATCGGTAGCATAAGTACCTATACCGTCTTCATTGTAATCAATGCCATATTTAGGTGTAACTTTGTAATAAAAATAACCACCCGACGGCATTGTATAAGTAAAAGTTTGTGTACCAAATGTACTTTGTGAAAACATCACTTCAATAGTTTTACCGTTTTGTAATTCGGTCGAAGCTTCGGCAGGAATTGCGAAAACCATACAACTTAATGCCATAATCACACTCATAAAAACAGATAAAATCTTTTTCATTTTTATTTCTCCTTAAAATAGAATTTCCGACAACCAAATATCGTTTCGGATATTTTTTAATTGTTCTGCTTGTTCAAGTTCAGCAAAGGCAATAGCCTTTGTCCATTCAACCATTTCTGCTTGATAATCAAGCATATTTTGTCTATATTCATTAGTGTCATACAGATTAACTGCTTCTTTAAGATTATCAACCTTTGAATTTGCATAAGAATCAACAAAAAAGTCAAGTGCGTCCGAGTATCTGTAATTTGGAGGAATGAAACACGCAACTTCGCTTATATCTTCCATTTCACTATTAACGATAGGCATAAGTTCGTCAATTTCTTTTTGATACTTTTCGTTTTGGAATTTATGTATTACATTTACTATAATAACAATAATGCCTATTATAAAAAATGAAAGAAAAATTGGATGAAAAAGAAAACAATAAGCAAAATATAATAAATCTAAAAATGTTGTATCATAATTATCTATTAAAAATTCAAATAACGCTTCTAATGGCAAAAGTTTTCTCAATAAAATTTCATTATCCATATTTATCGAAACAATTATTATATTTATAATAAGTAATGGAAAAAATATATATTTTGAAAAATATAATATTCTTGAAAAAGAACATTTTGTATATTCTTTGTTTTCCTCGATTAACTCTTGTAAATTGTTAATTCTTGCAACCTTTGCTTCAATTTTTTTGAACGGTTCAATCAACTTTTCATAAATTGAAAACAAGGCTTTGTTAATTTTGGGGTCATCAACTGCTTCTATTCGAGTGTTAATTCTCGACATTGATTCAGTTTCTTTTTGAGTTTGAGTTTTTAGATGAGTTTCTTTGAATTTATCAATCAAGCTCATAATCATTTCTCCTTTATCACTTTTTGCAAAAGTTTGTATAATCATAATAACACAAAGTCAAAATATACGCAAGTGCGTATACGCAAAAGCGTAAAAATTCATAATATTATATATAGGTGATAATATTATGAAATCAAAAGAAGCAGTTGTTAAAAGAATAAATGAACTTTGCGCGCTTAATGATATTGCATTAAATGAGTTGGCTAATAGGTCGGGAATCACTCCAAGCACGGTTTACAGTATTATGTTACCACAAAGAAAAGATATAAGCATTTCAACGATTACAAAACTATGCGACGGCTTTGATATTACGCTTAGGGAATTTTTTAATTCAGATTGTTTTGATGATATTGAGCAAGAAATATATTAGTCCATTTTTCATACTTAAATTAGGGGTGATGAAATGTCAAAAAATCGCAATGGCAATAATAAACCCCATATGCACTATTTGATGTCAAACTTGATTTTCGACCATAAAAAAGAAGTGAGCAACAAACTCACTTCTTTTTTATATCATATTAAAATGTTCAAAGGCTTTAACTATTGCATTTTCTTTTTCAACAGTACAATTAGGCACTTTATGATTTTTTGAACCCTTATTATAATTCTCTCGTTCAATAATTCCATACTTTTCTTTTACTTGTGCAATATTCAAAGTCGAAACTTTTAATTTGTAGTGTTTAAGAACAAAATTTTTAATTTTTTGATATGTAGCAGTAGTTGAAATTCTTGAAGTCAATTCGGAAACTTGCAACTCAAATTCAATTCATTTTCGATTATTTTCCCTCTCCAACAAACATACTGCTTCAACATGAGGGGTGCGAGGAAACATATCAACTGCACACAACCTCTTGGTTTTATAGCCTTTGCTTTCAAGTATATTCAAATCTCTGCCGAGGGTTGAACTGTCACAGGAAACATAAACTATCCTTTTAGGGTTCATTTCATAAACAGTTTCAAAAAGGGCAGCGTCGCACCCTTTCCTCGGTGGGTCAACGATAACTACATCGGGTTTAATACCGTCTTTTTTCAAAATTTCAGCGCCCTTTGGTGCATCGGCACAAATAAACCTTGCATTAGTTACGCCGTTTATTTCAGCATTGATTTTTGCATTTTGAATAGCCTGCGGGATAATTTCAATTCCTATAAGACTTTTAACCTTATCAGCCATAGTAAGACCTATTGTGCCTACGCCGCAGTACAAATCAAGCAGCGTTTCTTCCCCGCTCAAATTTGCATACTCGCACGCTTTTTGGTAAAGCTTTTCACACTGATTATGATTAACCTGATAAAAAGAATTTGGCGAAATGACGAACTTTTTACCAAGCAAAATATCGCTTATATTATCCTCGCCCCAAATAGTAACGCTCTTTTTACCGAGAATTACATTTGACTTTTCACGATTTATATTAACCACAACCGATTTTAAACCGGCAACTTTTTCTTTAAGAAGCGACACCAGAAGTTCGCTTTGAGGCAGTGTATCACCGTTAATAACGGCGCAAGCCATAACTTCACCGCTCGCATAACCTTTGCGAAAGTAGATATGACGAAGAAGACCTTTGCCCGTATTTTCATCATAAGAAGTTATATTTGCTTTATTGCACCAAAGTGCAAAAGCTTCAATGCCGCTCTTAAATTCTTCAGGCTGAAGCAAACAATCATCACAACAAATTATTCTATGACTCTTATATGCGTAAAAGCCTGCAAAAAGCTCGCCGTCACAAATTGAAACAGGATACTGCGCTTTATTGCGGTAACGCTCGGTTTCGTTTGCACCGATAATTTCTTCAACTTCAATATCAATCTTTCCGATTCTTGAAACAGCGTCCTGAACCCTGCTTTTTTTGAAGTTCAGTTCTTCATCATAACTGACATTCCTAAAGGAACAGCCGCCGCATTTATCAGAATATTTGCAGTCACTTTCTATTCTGCTTTTCGACGGTTTAACAATTTTTTTAATTATACCTACGGCGTAATTTTTAGAAGTTTTGATAATATGGGCAATTATTTCATCGCCCGCAACAGTGCCCCTTACAAACACGGCAAAACCGTCATAACGACCGATACCGCTGCCCTCGGATGTAAGAGCGTCAATATTAAGTTTTATGTCGTCATTTTTTTGCAGTTTCACCTAAATCACCAAATTATATAATATCATATATTAATTTAAATATAAAGTATTTTTTGTGAATATTTTTATACAAAACAAAAGCGAATTCAAGAAATAAATCTCAAATTCGCTGTTTTTTATTTTGCAAGTATGTTTGCGTTTCTTTCAAGGACATCAACTGCTTCTGCCCCACATTTTTTAATTATCGCATTCACGCCCGTTTCAAAATCAGGCTTGCGGGAAGACAGGTTATGGCAGTCGGTACCGATAAGATGAATTCGTCCGCTTTCAAGATATTTGAATAGCTTTTTCCTGAGCGAACGGGAAGAATCAACAAATGAGCTGATATTAACCTGAGCAATGCAGCCCATTTCAATATAACTGTCAAGCAAATCGCCGTCGTCCATAAAAGCCGGATACCTTTCAATATGAGCCAAAATAGGCTTAATTCCATAATCATAATTAAGACTCAAAAGCCTGTCATAAATTTCCTGCGAAAAATCACAACTGAAAGGATGCTCAATAAGTGCATAATCGGTATTACCGATTTTAAGAGCGTCAAGATTGGAATTGTTCAAAAGATATTTTGTTATGTAAACCTCGGCTGCAGGTATGAGTTTAGGGCTTCCCGGCGGCAATGACTTTTCAAGAAGGTGAAGCGCATCGTCACGCCTTGCAACAAAATCTTCATAACTGATTGAATCGGAATAATAGTGCGGAGTTAATACAATCGCCCTTGCGCCCTGCGACTGCAAAGCTTCAATCATTTTAAGACTTGTTTCAACATCGGGTGAACCGTCGTCAATACCCGGTAATATATGGCTGTGTACATCAACAAGATTTCCTATCATCTTATCACACCTAAAAATTAATATCTCGGGTCGTATCGTCCGTAATCGTAGCCACGATAATCGCCGTAGCCGTAGTAGCCGTAATAACCTCTGCCTCTTGAACCGTAGCCACTGTAGTTATATGAATTATACGGAGTATCGCCGCCTTTACCTGCTTTAGATTCAACAAAGTTAACAACGAAGCCTAAAATCTTTGCATCAATAAATTCAAGGGAAGAAAGCGCCTTTTGAAGTTCAGGATGTGTGGTTTGGTTGTTACGAACCACAAGAACGATACCGTCTGACTGGCGGATAAGCGGAAGAGCGTCGGAAACGACATTAAGCGGCGGAGTATCGATAATGATATAGTCAAAATCTTTACTTACGCTGTTTAAAAAGTCTTTCATAAAATCGGAGCCGAGAAGTTCAGCCGGATTAGGCGGGATATTGCCGGCACAGATAAGCGAAAGATTTTCATACTTAGTAGGGTGCATAATGCCGAAAATATCGGTTTTATGCTTGCCCGAAATAGTATCGCTCAAGTAATTTGTAAGACCCGGAGCGTTCGGAAGCGAGAAATACTGATGAATCTTAGGCTTACGAAGGTCGGCATCAATAAGAAGTACTCTTTGGTCAGCCTGAGAAATGGTAGCGGCAAGGTTAACGGTGGTAGTTGTTTTGCCTTCGCTCGGAAGAGAAGAAGAAACAACAATAACTTTACAACCTTTTTTAACTACCGAAAACATAATATTTGCTCTGATAGTTTTATATGACTCCTCAATTCTGAACTTTAAATCAGCCGGAATTTGAGCGTCGTCAATAAGCATACGGGAGGAACGGGATGAAATCTTTTTTTCTCTTTTCTTAGCCATTTATGCTCCCTCCTTTTCGTTACGCTTTTTCTGCTTTTTAGAATTAATTTCAAATTCAGGTATTGTGCCGAGAACCGGAATATTGTACCTGTCGGTAAGACCCTCGCTTGACTTAATGCGAACATCAAGAAGGTCACGCAAAATGATATAAGCAATGGCAATAACCGCACCTGCAATAAAGCCGATAAGAGTTTTTTGCACAACGCCCATACCGTTGGCAGCGGAAGCTTCAATAGCCGCATCTTCAACCGAAGCGTTAAGAAGACCGTTATTTTTTGTTTCCATAACTTCAGGAACGGTTTTTTCAAGCTGATGGGCAATTTGATAAGCAGTTGCACTGTCATTAGTTGTAACCGTCATAATCATAATAGCCGTGTCTTCCTTAGTTGTGATAGAAAGAGCGCTTTTGATATCTTTATATGTATAATTTGTTGAATACTCATCGTTAAGTTCCTGCGCTGCTTTTTTGCTGAACTCGTTAGTATTAAACATCTCGGTATAAGTTTCCATCATCTGCATGGCATAGTTCATTTTGCTTGTATTACTTGCCGCATTTCTTGACTGAGTTGAATCGGAAAGTTCCTGCTGGGTTTCAACTGCATATACGAAAAACTTAACGCTTGATGAATATGTTTGACTTGCAAAATTAGCGGCATAAACATAAACCGCAAGAGCACCTATAACGCAAAAAACGACCACAAGCTTCCACTTTTTAAGCACAAGCTTTAACATTTTTTGCAAATCTATTTCTGTGTTCATACATTCTCCTCCGATAAAAAGCGTTTATTGTAGATATAATACATTGAAACAGTCTATTTGTCAACAAAGATATTTATATTTTTGACATATAAAAATAGGTATTGACAAAATTTATTAAATAGCAGATAATGAAATGTGAATTATTTAGTAATTAAGAAAGGAGTTTTTTATGACAGAAAACAAAATTAAAATGCCTGTTTGGGGGCCGTACTCAAAAAAATATATGGGCATTTCAAAAATAATTAAAGAACTTGCAGACAAGGGTGCAAGATACGATTTTTCTATCCACCCTACCCTTTGGAACAGTTCGACGCCTGTGCCTAATGTTACGGTACCGTCAAACTACCATTTGTGGAGTTGCAAAAACGACTACACATTTTACTCTTACAGATACGAGCTTATGTGGAAAGATCAGGTTTATGCCGACATTTCTTTTTCAAAAGCAGATGATGACGCATACCTTATGAGGTGTGAGATTTTTAATAACACTTCTCTTTCTCAAAACTGTATTTTGAATATATTTGCATCTCTTGAATTTCCTCACCCGACATACTGCGAAGTGAGTGTACCGAGCGGTGCTATACTCAAAACCGCAAACGACTATGTTGACTATACTTATGCAGTTGACAGACCGTGGGATGAGGAAAACCCTGACGGTATGTTTAAGGGAATGTTTGCGGATAAAGACTTTTACCTTGGCAAAGGTCTCGGCGACAGATGTGAAAACTACCATGTTCACTTTTTAAATCTTCAGCCTTTCGGTTGCGTTAAGGGTGACAAAGTTTCTTACTCTTTTGAGGAAAACGATATTAAAGACCCTGTTATCGCAGTAAGATACAAAAGTGCTACCGACGGCGACGCCGAATTTGATATGAACGGCACTAAAGTTGCATTTCCTCACAGCGACGAACTTGCAATAGCTTACATTCCGTATATGCAGAGTTTCACTCTTGAAAGCCTCGGCACTGCCGGAATTGAGCTTGACTTTTTATGCGTAGTTGAGCAAAGCAAAAAAGACGAAATCAAATGTGAAAACAAGCCTCAGCCTTATATGCCTGAAATCGAAACAAAAGTGCTTGAAAAAGGTCATATTACAAAGCTTACTTATGACTGCATTGACAAACCGTTTTATATTCTTACAAACAACAAGAACACCCGTGAGAGGAAGCTTGATTCGGGTTGCCTTGAAGATGCGCTTATCAACAGGCTTTCAAACGGCGACCACACTTATGACGAGCTTAGAGAAACTTTCTCCGGTTCTTTCCAAAGAAAACACAGCGACGACGGTTTTTTCCACAACTCGCTTATAAAATCAATTTTCATTGAGCCTAACACTTCTCACATTGAATATGTTATGCTTTCTCAGTCTGAGCCAAAGCAGCTTTCAAACGAAGAATACGAAGCTATTTATCAAAACGCAAAGAAAGGCAGTGAGCCTGCAAACTTTAACGAAGCAGGTAAAAAGTATACCCTTTCAACCGAGATACTCAAATCTACTCTTTTGACAAATGTTGTTTACCCTGTTTATCGCCACGGTGAAAATGTCATTCACCACACTCCGGGCAAGAGATGGGACAGTTTTTACACCTGGGACAGCGGTTTTATCGGTATGGGCTTGCTCGAATTTTCACCTAAGCTTTGCCAATATGCACTTGATATGTATTTTTGCGACGATACAAACAAGGACTTTTGTTTCCTTCTTCACGGTTCACTCGTTCCTACTCAGTTTGTAGAATATCTTGAACTTTTGAAGCGTACAAATGATAAAGAAAGTCTTGCATTCCTTTATGACAAAGCTAAGCTTTATTATGAATTTTTGCGTGGCAGAACTCACAAGTCAACTGTTGCCAAGTTTAACAACGGTCTTCTTACAACATATGACTACTGGTATTCTCATTGCGGTATGGACGACTATCCGGCGCAAGTTGAGATGATGAAAAGATATTCTCAAAAATACACTTGCCCTTGCCTTTCGACAGCGCAGATTATCCGTGCGGGCAAAATTATGAAAATGGTTGCCGATTCACTCCAAAGATTTGACGACATCAAAGTTTATGATGAAGATATCGAATATTCAACAAAGGCGCTCAAC
>OIZX01001524.1_pt1 | contig 11830 bp, 7 predicted proteins | sample 1588621 | NCBI WGS metagenome assembly OIZX01 (sample SAMN03283276) | human gut metagenome | biome: human-associated habitat; material: feces | host: Homo sapiens | place: Peru | collected 2012
CAAATTGAAGAACAACCTGTTGCGTTTGCAATGTACATTCTGTCGCCGTAAAGCTGAGTAGCAAGCTTAGCATACGGTGTTTCGCCGCAGCCTGCGCAAGCGCCTGAGAATTCAAGGTATGGCTTTCTGTACTGAACGCCGATTGTATTATTTGCAAGAACTTCCGGCTTAGCGTCAATCTCTGAAAGAGCGTCATAAATCGGTTGAGATTTAAGCTGGGAAGCGATAGGTTTCATAGTAAGTGACTTTGTAGGGCAAACATTTGCACAAGAACCGCAACCTGTACAGTCAAGAGTTGAAACGATGATAGCGTACTGATAATCAGTCTTTTTATGCTTAACCATCGGTGTACCCTCAGGTGCATTTTTAGCTTCTTCTTCATTAAGGCAAACAGGGCGAATTACTGCGTGAGGGCAAACCATTGAGCAAAGGTTACACTGAGCACACTTTGTACCGTCCCATTCAGGAACAGATATTGCAATACCTCTCTTTTCAAAAGCGGCAGAACCCTGCGGGTAAACACCGTCGGCACGCTCAACAAACTTTGAAACAGGTAAATCATCGCCGTGGAGGTGGTCAATAGGATGAAGAATATTTTTAACAAAGTCTTTCATTTCAGGACGATTTGTAGGAATAACAAGTTCCTTTTCCTCGTCAACTGCATTCTTCCAAGAGTCAGGAACATCAATCTTAACCACTTCCTTAGAGCCACGGTCGATACCGTTACAGTTAGCGTTAACGATTGCTTCACCTTTCTTAGAAAACTTCTTAACAACGGCTTTCTTCATAAGTTCAATAGCCTTGTCAACAGGAATAATATTGGCAATGGTAAAGAATGCAGACTGAAGAATTGTTGAAGCTCTGCCCGGAAGACCTACTTCCTCGGCAATCTTGATACCGTTTATTGTGTAGAAATTAATATTATTTTCAGCGATATATTTCTTCATTTTGGCAGGAAGTTGCTTGTCAAGTTCCTCAGGCGACCAAATACAGTTGAGGAGGAAAGTACCGCCCGGTACAATATCCTGAACCATATCATACTTAGTTACATATGAAGGGTTATGGCAAGCCACAAAATTAGCCTTGTTGATAAGATATGTTGAAGTAATCGGAGATGAACCGAAACGAAGATGAGACACGGTAATACCGCCCGATTTCTTTGAATCGTAGAAGAAGTAGCCCTGAGCGTACATATCAGTGTTATCGCCGATAATCTTGATAGAGTCTTTATTTGCACCTACTGTACCGTCAGAACCAAGACCCCAGAATTTACAAGAAGTTGTACCATTTGGTGTTGTGTCAGGGCTTTCGGTAACATCAAGTGAAAGGTTAGTAACATCATCGGTGATTGAAAGTGTAAATTCAGTTTTAGGGCTTTCAGCTTTCATATTATTATAAACCGAAATGATATGAGCAGGAAGCGTATCCTTAGAACCAAGACCGTAACGACCGCCGTAAACAGGAACATTGCTAAACTTAGAATTCTTGAGAGCCGCAACAACATCAAGGAAAAGAGGCTCACCGAGTGAACCCGGCTCCTTAGTTCTGTCAATAACCGAAATGGTTTTAACGCTGTCAGGAATAACATCAATAAGGTGCTTAACAGAGAAAGGTCTGTAAAGGTGAACCTTAATCATACCGACCTTTTCTCCCCTTGCGTTAAGGAAGTCAACCGTTTCCTTAATAGTGTCGCAAACAGAGCCCATTGCTACAATGATTCTTTCAGCGTTTTCTGCACCGTAGTAGTTGAAAAGCTTATAATCTGTGCCAAGCTTTTCGTTAACCATATTCATATACATTTCAGTTGTGGCAACAGCATCGTTGTAATACTTATTGCAAGCTTCACGGTGCTGGAAGAAGATATCACTGTTTTCGGCAGAACCACGAAGAACAGGTCTTTCAGGGTTAAGTGCTCTTGCACGGAAAGCCTGAACATCGTCCATATCCACCATAGATTTAAGGTCGTCATAGTCCCAAACCTCAATCTTTTGAATCTCGTGAGAAGTACGGAAGCCGTCAAAGAAATGAAGAAACGGCACTCTGCTCTTGAGAGTTGAAAGGTGAGCTACTGCACCGAGGTCCATAACTTCCTGAACATTAGCCGAACAAAGCATTGCATAACCTGTTTGACGGCAAGCCATAACATCGGAATGGTCACCGAAAATATTAAGCGCATGTGTAGATACACAACGGGCAGATACATGAATAACCGACGGAATAAGTTCACCGGCAATCTTGTACATATTAGGAATCATAAGTAAAAGTCCCTGAGATGCTGTGTATGTTGTGGTAAGAGCACCTGCTGAAAGCGAGCCGTGAACAGCGCCTGCTGCGCCGCCCTCCGATTCCATTTCAGCTACACGAACAGTCTGTCCGAAAATATTTTTTACTCCTCTTGCTGCCATAGCATCTGTTTCCTCAGCCATATTTGATGACGGAGTAATAGGATAAATAGCAGCGACCTCTGTGAACGCATAACTTACATGTGCCGCAGCACTGTTACCGTCCATGGTCTTTTTCTTTCTTGACATAAATTTTCCTCCCTAAAGTTAAAATGTGATAAAAAGCAGATTAACAGTCAAACACGGTTAGCCGGTTAAGCCACAATTTGATTTACTTTATCACATATATTAAGTAATGTGTTTCACGCACACTACTGCACAATTTTAATTATATCATATATTTTTTTAAATTCAACAAGATTTTATCATACAATAATTTACTTTTAATCAAGTGATTCATCATCACCGTTTACCATTCCTATGCCTGTAAGCGGAGAAATTGTGACTTCTGTTTCATTTGATTTAACTGTAACCTTGTTATTTTTAATATTATCTTTACCGGAAAAATCTTTTAATTGAACTTTTATTTCTACATCACCTTTTACATTTTCAATAGTACAATCAACAGTTGATTTGCCATCAAGTTTCACAGCCTTAGTATCTATTTCTTTCTTAGGATTTTCAGGGTCTGCAAACATAACAGGTTCAAACTTTTCTTTACCCTCAAGCTTATAACTGATTTTAACGGTTGCTTGCTCGTCATTATAAAAAGGCAAAACTACTTTCACCTTAATGTCACGCTTTTTAGGTTTTTCGGTGGTTGTAGGCTTTGTTGTGGTTGGTTTTGCAGTAGTCGTTGTATCTTTTTTAGTTGTGGAAGCAGAATCTTCCTTCTTTGTAGTCGAAGAAGTATCTGCTTTTTTAGTTGTTGCGGTCGTGCCATTCTTCTTAGTTGCAGGCTGTGAAGCTTTTGAAGTCTGCTCACCGCTTGATTTATCCGCTTTTTTTGTGGTTTTTACAGAAGATGATGAACTGCCTTTTTTGGTAGTTTCAACCTTTGAAGCAGAAGAAGACTTGTCGGTTTTCTTTGACGCTTTTTTAGTGGTTGAAGTTTTTGTTGAAGCGCCGGCAGCAGTTGAAGTCGATGAAATATCGTTTTGGCTTGAGGATACAACAGTTGTTTCACCGTCTGTTGTAACAACTTCAGTAAGAACTTCGCCGTTACTGTTTGTTACCGTTTCGCCCTGCGCATTTGTAACGGGAACTGTGGCTTCGGTTTCCTTATACTTTTTTGAAGAACAGGCAGAAAATGCAAATACTATTGATATAACTGTTAATACAGCAATTATTTTTTTCATAAAAAACACCCTCAAAATAAATTATATAAACATATTAAATGATGCATCGCTCGGCATTCTCCAGTCCCCTCTCGGACTTAAAGAAACAGAGCCGACTTTTGGTGAATCGGGAATACAGGAACGCTTGAACTGACTGATAAAGAAACGCTTAATAAATACTGCAAGCCATTTGTTTACGGTTTGCTCGTCATATTTTCCGTCAAAGGCTTTTAAAGCCAATAGCGCAAGCTTTTCCTTTTCATAACCGAAGCGAACGAAGTTGTATAAAAAGAAATCATGCAACTCATACGGTCCGATATTATCCTCGGTTTTTTGAGCGATATTACCGTTTTCGTCAGGCGGTAAAAGCTCGGGCGAAACCGGAGTATCAAGCACATCAAAAAGGATATCCGCTGTTTTTTTATCGCTTATATTTGCGACATATTCGACGAGATATTTGACAAGCGTTTTAGGAACAGATGCATTAACGCCGTACATACTCATATGGTCGCCGTTATAAGTGCACCAACCCATTGCAAGTTCACTCAAATCGCCCGTGCCGACAAGAAGTTTGCCATGCTTGTTTGCAAGGTCGAAAAGAATTTGAGTTCTCTCCCTCGCCTGCGTGTTTTCGTATGTGATATCTTTAATTTCACTGTCGTGCTCTATATCTTTCATATGCAAAATACAGGCGTCTTTAATACTGATTTCCTTAATCGTAACGCCAAGTGATTTCATAAGGTCGATTGCGTTTTGATATGTTCTGTCAGTCGTGCCGAAACCAGGCATAGTTACACCGAGGATATCGCTGTTTTTCTTACCCAAAAGCTTCATAGCCTCAACGCTTACAAGAAGTGCAAGTGTTGAATCTAGACCGCCGGAAATACCGACAACCACGCCGCTTGAACCAACATGCTCAATTCTCTTTGCAAGACCCGAAGCCTGAATAGCAAAAATTTCCCTGCACCTGAGTGCACGCTCGTTTTCACTGCTCGGAACAAAAGGAGACGGGTCAATATATCTAAACGAAATATCATTATTTTTGTTATCGACATTAAGCTTAACTAACGCCACTTCGTCGTTCTTATTTTCAAAAGACATATTGTTTCTGCGCTGAGTGTTGAGTTTTTGAATATCAACATCTGCAACAGTTAAAACATTCTCCCTCAAAAATCTTTCACCCTCGCTGAGAAGGGCACCGTTTTCGCAAACAAAGGTTGCACCGCTGAAAACGAGGTCGGTCGTGCTTTCATAAACAGAAGAAGCAGAATAAATATATGCACAAACGCACCTTGCAGATTGACTAGAAATAAGGTCACGCCTGTACTGAGCTTTTGAAACATATTCGTCGCTTGCAGAAAGATTGGCAATAACATTTGCACCGCTTAAAACAAGTGAACTGCTCGGCGGGTTAGGCACCCACAAATCTTCACAAAGTTCAATACCCAAAACAGCTCCGTCACCGAGGTCAAAAATCATATCGCCTATTTTTGTTTCATCTCCTGCATAAGCAATCGGCTGAGCAGAAACGAAATCAAAACCCGATGCGAACCATCTTTTTTCGTAAAATTCATTATAATTTGCAAGGTGCTTTTTAGGAACAATGCCTTTAACACCGTCTTTATCAATAACAACAGCGCAGTTATAAACCTTATTAAAGAAAGGAATCGGAGCGCCGACAACAAGCACAATATTTTTATCCTTAATATAATCTTTTAACTCTGCTACCGCTCTTTCGCTTTGCCTGATTATTACATTTGTGAAAAACAAATCTGCACAAGTGTAACCCGTTATTGAAAGCTCGGGAGTAACAAGAAGCCTTACATCCTTGCTCACCGCACTGTCAACAGCTTCTTTGATAGCAGAAGTGTTAAAGCTTATATCGGCAACTTTAAGTTTAAGTGAACTTGCCGCAGTTCTTAGAAAACCATAATTATTCATTGAATCACCATTTAGATTTTATACAAATATTATTAACTTAATATTGCCAAGTCATTAAATCATTGTAATTTTAAACTTAAACGAAGTCGTTTCACCCGGTGCAAGAACAGTCATACCTCTTTTATGTTCAAAAGTGCCGTCCTCGTCATTACAGCTTGCAAGACCTGTCCACGGTTCGAGCGCAACGAAAGGTGCATTGCCGACAGCAGACCAAACAAGAAGATTATTCATATCCTGATATTCAATCTTAATACCCTTGCCGTTTTTGCCGATAAGAGTTGCACTCTTTGCCTCGCAGTTTTCAAAAATCAAAGCATCCTTTTCTTCAAACAAATCGTGTTTAAGTTCAAGAGTGTTGCCTCCGTTAAGTTCGTCATACTTTTGGCTTACATCAACAAGACCGCTGTGGTGGTCCGGGCGAAGGCAAGGCTTTGTAATATTTTTATCAAAGATAACCTTATAATCTTCAAATTTTTCATCAGGGTCAATAGGGCAATTAAACGCAGGATGACCTCCGACAACAAAAGGTAAATTATCAATGCCGATATTGGTAATAATATATTCGTTTGTAACAGTATCGCCTACTATTGTATACTTAATTTTAAGTTCGTAGTCAAACGGGAACTCCGCTCTCGTTTTGTCGCTGCTTTCTTGAACAAAAGTAACGCTGTTTTTGCATTTTTCATAAACCTCAAACGCATTGATTCTTGCAACTCCGTGGCGCTTCATTGTACACTTTTTGCCGAAAGCCTCCATCTCACCGTTTGGAAGCACACCGCAAATAGGAAAACAAACAGGTGCGTGGCCTGCCCAAAACTTTGGGTCGCCCTGCCAAAGATATTCGGTATTATTTTTATCAAGTGAAATAAGCTGTGCCCCGTCAAGTGAAAGGGTAGCAGAATTTTCACCGCTTTTAATTTTAATTTCCATAGTATTATCCCACCTATATCAAAATATTTATACATATTAATTATAACTTATATATTTTTATATTGCAATATTGAAAATACATATTACATAGTATATAATAGCATTAATCTTATTGTTAAATATTTAGGAGATTAAGGATATGGATATTGAAAGCTACATTGAGCAGGCTGTTTTCGGCGAAAACGAACAGCATACTTGTTTTTACCGACTTATGTGGGACACATTTAAGGAAAGCGGCTTTGTTATCACCGACGAGGACGGATATGAAATTGACAGTATTCTTAAAGCTACTGCTATTCAAAATCTTTTGGGCGAATTTATGTACAGGCTTTACGACGAAGTTAACGAAACAGGTCTTGAAGATGTTATTGACTATGTAGAAACGGCAGGTTTCAGTGAAGATGAATTAGCCGCTTACTGCGAAAACGAGCCTGAAATTGATGTTGACGAAGATGATTTTGAAACAACTGTTAAAAACGCCCTTGACTACACAACTGAAATCACGGCTGACAAAATGCTTGAAGAGTTTTCACCGGAAGACATTTTTGATTTAATGTTTACCGCAACTTATGCATTTGAGCAGGACTTTACTTTTGATTTTGAAGATTACGAGGAAATGCAGGCATTTATTGACACAAACCAAGACCAACTTGACAATTATAAAGAAGAATATCCGGGTGTACTCAGTTGGATAGAGTCCGGAATGATTTGCTAACCAAATTATAAAAAAACGCAATTCGCCAACGGCAATTAAAATAAGAATATGTGCATTAAAAATTAGCCCCTGACAAATGTCAGGGGTTACAGACTGTCGATAAAGTGGCTAAACTGTGCCGAGTTTTAGAAATTCAGTAGGTCTATTCGTAGGGCAGGGGCTTGCTCCTGCCGAAAACATTCTAAAAAATTACAATTTGAAAAACGGCTTGAACATCGAGTTCAAGCCGTTTTTTGGCACTTTTTGTCTTTTGCTCGGGGGCAGTACCATCGTACAGCTCCGCTCGCAAAATACAAAATTTATCTCACTTTCTCAACTTCTCCAGCGTGTAGAAATTTATTATTTGACTTTTTCTACACGCTGAAAAGGTGCCAAATAAGGCACCTTTTTCCAATATAAAATTACATATTTACAGATAACTTGATTTTATCAGTTATCATTGCAATAAATTCAGAGTTTGTCGGCTTACCTCTTTCGCACTGAATTGTGTAGCCGAAGTAGCTTGAAAGGACATCAACATCTCCCCTGTCCCAAGCAACTTCGATGGCGTGGCGAATTGCCCTTTCAACTCGTGACGAAGTTGTGCCGTAAGCTTTTGCAACGGTAGGATACAAAATCTTTGTTACAGAGGAGAGCATTTCGTTATCCTCAATGCAAAGCTTGATTGCGGTTCTAAGATAATGATAACCCTTGATATGAGCCGGAACACCGATTTGGCGCATAATGTCGGATATGATTATATCCATTTCATTTTCGCCGAATTTTGCTTTAGCCGGAGTTGACAGGCTCTTGCTTTTCCACTGCGCCAAACTTGTGATACGCTTTGCTACCGAACCGGCAGAAACAGGCTTGATAAAATAATAATCGGCGCCTGCCTCCATAATCTGCATCTCAAGCTGTGGTGAATTGACAGAGCAAAATACCGTTACAATAGGTCGTATTTTCGGTGAGGCTGCTAAGTGTTCGATTACTTCAACGGCATCGGCATTTGGCATAAAAGTATCAATCATAATAACATCAAAATTCTGCTTATCCAAAATGTCAATAACTTTTTTACCGTCTTTGTCAATAGCGACTACATCAAACCCTTGAAGTCCGAGTTCTTTTTGGCACTCGATTGAAAATGCGGATGAATTGTCTGCGATAAGTATTCTTATTTTTCTTTCCATTAATAAAACTCCCTTTTTTTATTTCTTCTACATTTTACCATAAAGAAATACAAAAGGCAATATTTATTCACATTATTTTGTGATTTTTTTTCACATTTTTATCGCATATAAAGATATTTTTCTCGCTTTTTCGTCTTTTTTAGGCATCATTATACAATATTTTATATGTTTTTAACAAATATTCAACATATTTTAGACTTAGATGTTAGAATATCTCAAATCTGAAATAAGCATTACGCCGTTTTCAATCCACGAAAATAAAAATCTACTTCTTTTGTGTTTTATTTGATATTATAAACCTGTATTCTCTGCAATGTACTTTCTTGCTTTTACAGCGTATTCAAACGGGTTAGCCTTGGCAGGGTCCTGCTCTGCTTCAACTACTACCCAGCCCTCATAATCGTTATCGGCAAGAATGTCAAAAATAGGTTTGAAATCAACATCGCCGTCACCCGGAACGGTGAATACACCTGCTCTTACTGCGTCAAGAAATGACATATGATTTGGCACAACCTGATTGTTATAAACATCCATCCTTACATCTTTAAGATGAATATGCTTAACACGGTTGATATACTTTTTAAGCACAGGAACAGGGTCAATACCTGCAAAAGTAAGATGACCCGAATCGAAAAGAAGATAAACGAGGTCAGGGTCGGTCATATCCATAAGTTTGTCAATTTCTTCAACAGTTTGAACACCGGTACCCATATGGTGATGAACGGTGAAGTACATACCCTTTGACTTTGCGTATGCACCCATTTCGTTAAAACCTTTTGTTACAATTTCCCACTGCTCGTCAGTATAATACGGCTTTTCATCAAGAATTGATTTATCAAGGCAACCTTGAATAGAATTGCCCTGCTCGGAAGCACCGATAACCTTGGCGCCGAGCTTGTGAAGCATATCGCAATGAGCCTTAAATGCTTCAATAGTTTCTTCATACGGCTTTGATGTTAAATAAGATGAGAACCAAGCGTTACAAATTTGCAAACCACGGATATCAAGATATTTTTTAAGCACATCAGGGTCTTTTGGATATTTGTTGCCGATTTCAGAACCCTTAAAGCCTGCAAGTGCCATTTCACTTATGCACTGCTCAAATGTATTTTCAGCGCCCAAATCCGGCATATCATCATTAGTCCAGCCGATTGGAGCAATAGCAAGTTTTACTTTATCAGGATTAAGCATTATATTTTTACCTTTCAATTAATAATCAAATGTTTGTTTAATGTGTGCTTGCATATCTTCGTAAGCTTTGGCAACAGTTTCGCTCTTAGATACTTCGGCAACGCCGACTCTCCACCAAGATTCAAAACCCGGCGTCATAGTTTTCGGCAATACTTTAATATCAAAAAGGCATGAAACGGTTTGCTTTTTAGCGTCGGCAAGAGCGGCACGAAGTTCGTCAGAAGTATGAATCGTATACGCTTTTGCGCCATAACCCTCGGCTATCTTTGCAAAGTCAATATCAATTTCATCACCGTCGAGCATACCGGTCTTAGGGTTTCTCGCTCTGAAAACAGTACCGAATGTATCGGTACCCTGATTGTTTTGGAGATTTTCAATACAACCCCAACCCATATTGTCAAAAAGACAAACATTAATTTTCAAATTTTCCTGAAGCGCAGTGTAAAGCTCACTGTGACCCATAATAAATGAACCGTCACCGCAGAAAGTGTATACTTCACTTTCAGGCTTAGCAAGCTTAGCGCCGAGAGCGCCGTTAACTTCATAACCCATATTTGAAAAACCGTATTCCATATGGTATGTGCCACGGTCTTTTGGTCTGAACAAACGCTGCATATCACCCGGAAGCGAACCCGCAGAACCAAGAGCGACAGCGTCATCATCCATAAATTCATTGATTATACCAAGTGCAAGAGTTTGGTTAAGACCGCCCTCAAGCTCGGTTGAATAATATTTATCAACGATAGCGTCCCATTCAGCCTTGGCTTCTTTAATTTCGTCTTTATATTCGCTCTTATATCCGTCGCAAGAAGCGGTAAGAGCATTGATAGCTTCCTTAGCGTCGGCAATAACAGCTTCTGCATCCATTTTATATGCGTCAAACGGGCAAACATTAATGCCGAGAACTTTCCTATCCTCTTTAAAGAGCCACTTTGACGAAGTGGTGAAATCGGAAAAACGAGTGCCGACACCTATAACGAGGTCAGCGTCCCTGCCAATAACATTTGCGGCTTTACCGCCGGTTACACCGATACCGCCTACATTGAGCGGATTTTTCCAATCAATAATACCCTTACCTGCCTGAGTTTCGGCAATAGGAATATTATACTTTGTTGCAAATTCGAGAAGTTCGTTTTCAGCACCGCTGTACCTTACACCGCCGCCGCATACGATAATCGGCTTCTTAGCGTTCTTAATAAGAGCAGTTGCACGCTCAAGCTGAGAAGCGCTGATAGGTCTGCGGTCAAGATGCCAAACACGCTTTTGAAGGAAATGCTCAGGATAATCATAAGCCTCACCTTCGACATCCTGTGGCATAGCAAGGCAAACCGCACCTGTATCCGCAGGGTCGGTAAGCACACGCATAGCGTTAAGGCAAGCAGTCATAAGCTGTTCAGGGCGGATGATACGGTCAAAATAATGGCAAACACCCTTGAATGCGTCCGTAACAGTTCTGCCGTAATTGTCAAAAAATTCTGCCTGCTGCAAAACAGGGTCAGGCTGACGGCAAGCGAAAGTATCGCCCGGCAAAACAAGAAGCGGAATTCTGTTAGCTGTAGCACAGCCGCAGGCGGTTACCATATTGGTAGCACCGGGGCCGATAGAAGAAACGCAAGGAATAATAGCCTTTCTGTCCATCTGCTTTGCATATGCAACAGCGGCAAGAGCCATATTTTGCTCATTTTTGCCCTGATAAAATTTAAGATTATGACCGCCCTGCTCCAAAGCCTGACCTACGCCGACAACGCAGCCATGGCCAAAGATGCCGAACATACCGCTTACAAACTTTGTTTCAACGCCGTCACATTCGATATACTGATTGTCAAGGAACTTAACAAGTGCCTGTGACATAGTAAGTCTTGTTCTTTTCATAAATTATGCCTCAATTTCAGAAAGTTTTACAGGTCTGTGCTCAGCAACCGAAAGCTTAGCGGCAAGACCTAAACGAAGTGCTTCAAGACCGTCATAAACAGTAGTCTTAGTCGGCTTATCGTTAATTACGCAGTCAATAAACTCTGTCATTTCGTCAGTAAAGGACTGCATATACCTTTCAAGGAAGAAATAAAGCGGTTTGTCTGTAACTTTGCCGCTGTCATCAATAAATGAAACATTGGTAGGAGTATCGTTAGCCGCACTTGCCTGACCGTTACTGCCGAATACTTCAAGCCTTTGGTCGTAACCGTAAGCAGCTTTACGGCAGTTATCAATAACACCGATTGCGCCGCTCTTAAACTTGAGTGCAACAAGAGCTGTGTCAACATCGCC